>Ga0302324_100011360_pt1 | contig 18279 bp, 17 predicted proteins | sample Palsa_T0_1_FD_201949 | JGI IMG/M metagenome (GOLD analysis project Ga0302324, IMG submission 201949) | Peat permafrost microbial communities from Stordalen Mire near Abisko, Sweden - Palsa_T0_1 | ecosystem: Environmental > Terrestrial > Soil > Palsa > Peat permafrost | place: Sweden: Abisko... | reverse complement strand
AGGCAAATTCTCCTGGCTATTTCGCTGCTTTTATCGCGGCTGTCAGTTTAGGAATTACATCAAAAGCATCACCCACAATTCCATAATCCGCTGCTTTGAAAAAAGGAGCGTCGGGATCTTTATTAATCACCACAATATATTTCGAGGAATTAACTCCTGCCAAATGTTGAATCGCCCCGGAAATACCCACTGCGATATACAATTGAGGTGCCACTTTAACTCCGGTTTGGCCGACGTGCTCATGGTGAGGTCTCCAGCCCATATCAGAGACCGGCTTGCTGCACCCCGTTGCCGCATGAAGAGTCCTGGCGAGTTCTTCCAGCATCCCCCAGTTCTCCGGTCCTTTCATACCTCTTCCACCGGACACGACTATCTCGGCTTCAGGTAGTAATACTTCGCCGGTTGCCTTTTCAGTTGACGTTATTTTAGCATTAAAATCAGCATCGGAGAGGATGGCCGGGTAGTTGGTCACAGTGACTTTATCCCCCACTTCTTTTAGTTCAGCAGCATTCTTTTTGATGGCTATCACTTTCCTGGGATTTTTCAACTCCACCCGGGAGAAGGCTTTGCCGGTGTAAATGCTTCTTTTCACAACAAAACCGGACCCGGTATCCGGCAATTCCACCACGTTGGTGGCCAGGCTTGCCTTGAGACGGACAGAAACCTGGGCTGCCACAGGTATTCCCAGTGATGAATTGGCCAGCACTAAATAATCCGTATTCTCGTCTTCCATGGCCTTGCTTAACACCGCGGCATAGGCTTTTGCCAGCGGTTGATTGAGTCGCTCGTCGGAGGTGTGCAAAACTTTGCCGGCACCATACTTGCCTAAGGCCTCCAATTCAATTTGATCAACTGTACCCAGGGCAATGGCAATCACAGGCCCCCCCATAGTGTGCGCGTAAGCAACCGCTTCCAGGCAAGTCTTCCTGATTTTTCCGTCTGCGCTTTCCACAAAAACTAATACCGCCATATTCCGTTTCTTTTATCCGATTCTCTTTTTCAGGCCATATACAACCCTTCCTGTCACAAGACTTTTGCTTCGGTCTTGAGCAGCATGACGAGTTCTTCCACGTGATCCGCCGAGATCATTTTCACGGTTCCTTTGGGTGAGGGTAGTTCAAATTTTTGAATGTGCGTGGGCTGTTCAATGATTTTCGGTTCTACTACTTTCAGTGGTTTGGTGCGCGCGGACATAATCCCCCGCATGTTAGGAATTTTCCATTCGGCAATGGGTTCCTGGCATCCGGCAATCAGCGGCAAACTGGATTCGAGGTATTCTTTGCCACCTTCGATCTCTCTTGCCATTTTGACGTTTGAGCCCTCGATCTCGAGTTTCATGACGGGCGAAAACGAAGGCAGGCCCAGGATCTCTCCAACCATGCTGTGCACAACCCCGCCGTTAAAATCGATAGACTCACGTCCCATTAAGACAAGGTCAAAACCTTTCGCTTGTTCTGCAATTTGTGTGGCAACAAAAAATGAATCCGTTGGCTCCGAATTTACCCTGACGGCATCATCGGCTCCAATGGCTAGCGCTTTGCGCAGGGTAGGTTCTGTTTCCGCCAGACCTACATTCAGAACAGTTACGCTGGCGCCCTGAGCCTCTTTTAGCTCAACCGCGCGCGCCAAGGCATAGTCATCATACGGCCCGATAATATACTGTACACCCGTGGAGTCAAATTTGGTATTGTTCTCCACAAAATTGATCTTGGATGTCGTGTCGGGAACGTGCGTTATGCAAACTAAGATCTTCATGCCGATCGTTTATCAAGGTATAAATTTGGCCTCAAGATAAAGGATAAAAATTTAAATCCGAACCCTAAAATTAAAACCTGTAAATGAATTCGAATCGGCTAAAAATGCTCGAAAAGTTTATGCTGGAAGAACCTAATGATCCCTTTCCTGTTTACGCATTGGCTTTGGAGCATTTGAATGTCAATCCGCAAACCGCAAAGCAATTACTAGATCGGTTGCTGGATTCACATCCTGAGTATATCCCCGCTTACTACCACGCGGGGCAACTGCACTGGCAGCTTGGCGAACAAGATATCGCCATTCAAATTTTGAAAACGGGAGTTGAAAAATCAAAAAAAGCGGGGGATGAAAAAACGGCAAGGGAAATTCAGGGATTACTTGACCAGTTCGAATAATCGGTGGCTACACCTGAAATACGATCTTGCCCACTTTATTTGGCTGAGTAATGTCCCTAAAAGATTCAACAATTCTTGAAAAAGGGCGGATGGAATCAATGACCGGTCTGATCTGATAGTTGCTTATGAAGTCAATCATCTCTTTAAACTCAAGATCATTCCCCATGGTCGAGCCCAGCAAGGAAAGTTGATTCCAGAACATGCGGTAAAGATCAATTTTAGAAGGCAGCCCATTGGTGGCGCCATAGAAAACGATTCTGCCCCTGGGTTTCAGGATTTTGATGAAATTGTTGATTTGATCGCCGCCTGCACTATCGATGACAAGATCAAAACCGCCTTTTGTTCTCCAGAGATCGCTATAGTTGGATTCCTTTTTATAATTGTAAGCCCCTTTCGCTCCCATTTTCAAAGCACGAATAATTTTTTCGTCGCTTCCCGAGGTGATGTAAACCTGGGCACCAGCGGCCTTTGCCATCAGGAACGCAAATTGTGCCACCCCACCACCAAAGCCCGAGATGAGAACATTTTGACCCGCTGCCAACTTTCCCCTTTTAAAAAGCGCACGGAACGCCGTTAATCCGCCCAACGGTAATGCGGCCGACTGAAGAAAATCAAGGTGGGCGGGCTTGACCTGCAAACGGTCAACATTTACCAACAGGTGCTCAGCAAACGTACCGTTCACCGGCATCCCTAAAATGGTATAGTTCTTGGACTGCACTTCCGGATCGGGGCCCCATTCGATGTTTGGATTGATGACAACTTGTTTTCCTACCCAGGCGTTGTTTTCCGGGTCAAAAACTTCTTCCACTATTCCCGCCCCATCCGAACCCATCGTGACTCCAAAGCGGATCTTTGGATATTTTCCTTGGCGGATCCAATCATCCCGGCGATTAAGAGCCGCGGCTTTAATCCGGACCAATGCCTTGCCGGAGGATAACTCGGGTTTAGAAACTTCCTTGAGTTCAATTTGACCGGCACCGACAAGGACAAGCGCTTTCATTAAAACAAGGTAGAAAAAATTGAAAGATGGAAAGATCGGAGGATTGAAAAATTTCGGATCTCAATGGTGGGCAAGTGGCGTGCCGGTATACATCCATGCCCACCCGATCAGAACAACCTGCAACGGCAACCGGACGATGGTGACCCAAAATAAGGGATTATTTTTTTGCCCGTAGTCAATCGACATCGGAATATGAATTAGAAATAGGAACACAACGAGCATGATAATAATTAGCCATGCGGAAATTTTTCGAGTGACTACAGGGAGTAATAAAATTCCCAAAGCAATTTCTACGGCTCCGCTTATCATCACCAAAAACGTGGGCCAAGGTAGCCACCGGGGAATCATGGGCACATAAAATGAAGCATCAAGAAAGTGGTTCGCTCCACCGGCGACGTAAAACAACGACATCAAATAAAGAAATAATTTCTTAACGGTCATTCAAGGGGGTGGGGTATGAATTATGAGTTTTGAGTTTTATTTTTAACAACGGCGAACAATCAACTAACTGCAATCAAAACGGAGTATCTTCATCAGGGCCCGGAGGAGGCGGAATATCCCGGGATGTATTAAGCCGGCTTTCCTTGGTTATCATTCCCGAAAAAGGATTTTCACTGACAGGCCGGTCATCAAAATCAACGAATTTGGTGTACTTGCCAATAAATTTAAGTCGGGCGGTGTCCAACGATCCATTGCGATGCTTGGCGATAATAACTTCGGCCATTCCCTGGGTTGGTATTCCGTTTTCATCCTGATCAATTTTATAATATTCAGGGCGATACAGGAACATCACGATGTCCGCATCCTGTTCGATGGAACCAGATTCGCGCAAGTCAGAAAGTTGAGGACGTTTGTCCCCGCCCCGGGTTTCAACGCCACGGCTGAGTTGTGAAAGTGCGATAACCGGAACATCCAATTCCTTAGCAACACCCTTCAATGCTCTGGATATGGAGGCAATCTCCTGCTCCCGGTTTCCACCGGCCTCTCCTTTCATGAGTTGCAAATAGTCTACCACAATAAGTTGAACGTTGTGTTCGGCCTTCAGCCTGCGGCATTTTGCCCGCAGTTCCAGGATCGACAGCGCGGCGGTATCATCAATGAAGATGGGAGCTCCTGAAAGCCTGTTGGTCTTGTGCACAAGCTGCTGCCATTCAAATTCGGCCAGGTTCCCTTTCTTGATCTTTTCAGAATCCAATTCGGCTTCAGCAGAAATCAGCCGGTTGACCAATTGGAGGGAAGCCATTTCCAATGAAAAAATGGCGACCGGAAAATTAAAATCCACGGCGGCATTGCGAAGGGCAGAAACGACAAACGCGGTTTTGCCCATACCCGGCCGGGATGCAATAATTACCAGGTCCGACTTCTGCCATCCGGAAGTAATCCGGTCAAGCCTGGAAAACCCGCTGGGCACCCCAGTCAGACCATCTTTGTGGTTTTTCTTTTCCTGCAGTTCCTGAATGGCCCTGTACATCAGGGACTTCATGTTGTCATAGTTCTTGCGAAGATTGGCATCCGAAATCTGAAATATTGATTGTTCGGTTTTATCCAGCAATTCAAAGACATCAGTAGTATCCTCATAAGCATCGTGGTGCATCTGGGAAGCAATCTGGATCAGATCGCGTTTAATCGACATCTCGATGATGATCCGGGCATGGTATTCTATATTGGCTGCTGAACTGACTTTGGAGGTCAGCTCCGCGATGTAGTAAGCCCCTCCAACGAGTTCCAGTTTTCCGTTTTTGCGAAGTTGCGCCACCACTGTGCGCATATCTACCGGATCCGAAGCCTTGAACAAGTCGACGATGGCCAGGTAGATTTCCTTGTGTTGTTCCGAATAGAAGTGTTCGGCGCGAAGGAACTCCACAACCGCTGTCAGCGCATTTTTTTCCAACATCAATGCACCCAGCACGGCGTCTTCCAAATCAAGCGCCTGAGGCGGCAATTTTCCTAGGCTCTCAGAGATGTCCCTGACGAGTCTATTCGTCTTACCGGCGCCTGATGCTGCGCTTACCCTCAGTGACGTTGATCGTTGCTCCATATGAATAGTGGTTGTACGGGTTGCATTATTTCTCGACTGAATGCTTAAAAAGGGAGACAAACCTAAGGAATGCATAACTTGAATTTTTTTCTGCACTCCACAATTTCTCAACAAAGAATTAACAATTCAAATTGTGAATAAATTCTCAAACCGCCGCGAGACGGACAAAACATTCACAGTATCTCTTTGTCTGCAAAGTAGTACAGCGCGCATCGTGGACTTGTCAAACATTTTACTTTATTTTAAGGTTGGATTCGATTGTTCATGGAGCTCGAAAGGAATTTAAGTGATCCGCTGTCTGTTTATCGTCAAAGTGAAGACAAACAACGTGTTGTCATCACCGGGAATCAGGCAATGACGATTACTGCCATGGTCATCCATGTACTTCGGAACAATCACCGCGATTTCGATTACGTCACAAGCCGACCCTCGAACGGATCAGGGCCGGTGAAAATGTCGGACGCTCCCCTTGTTATTATCGAAGAAAGTAAGAAACCCTACGCCCTGGCGCCCCTTTACCATCATCATATCGGCCTGATCAGTTCCATTGATTCCTTTGAAGAAGAGATCATAAACGTCACGCGTTTCGCGGATGCAACGCCCAAAGCCGGAATCCTGATATTCAGTGAACTAGATCCGGTAGGAACGATCGGAAAAAAACAGCGGGCCGATGTTACGGCGATTCCTTATTCCCGATATCTGCACAAAGATGAAAATGGAAAGGTAACGCTCATCACGAGCACCAATGAACATTTCCCGATCAAGATCTCAGGGGAACAAAACCTGCAAAGCATCAGCGCCGCCAAGGAAGTATTAAAAAAAATCGGAATTACTTCCGGTCAATTTTATCGCTCCATCGGCAGTTTTGAGAACTAACCCTTTCCTTTTATTCAATTTCAATGAAATTAAACCTAAAAGTGCCGCTTTGTTTTTTTGATCTCGAAACCACCGGCACGAACATCACCCAAGACCGGATCATTGAAATCGCCGTCATCAAAGTAATGCCTTCCGGCGATGTGCTTAGAAAGTCAAACGTTCTCAATCCAACCCTCCCCATACCTGCGGAGTCCACAGCCATTCATGGTATTTCCAATGAGGATGTAAAGGAAAAACCGACATTTAAGGATGTCGCCAAAGAGTATGCAAGGTTTTTTGAAGGCGCAGACCTTTCCGGATTCAATATTTTGAAATTTGATGTTCCCGTACTCGTCGAAGAATTTCTCAGGGCAGGCGTAGAATTCGATTACAGCCGCAAAAAAATCATCGATGTACAAAAAATCTATCATTTGATGGAGAAACGCAATTTAGCGGCTGCGTATAAATTTTATTGCCATAAGGAACTCGAAGACTCTCATACCGCCGAGGCCGATACGCAAGCCACTTTGGAAGTGTTGTATGCACAAATTGAAAAGTACGAAAACCAGTCGGTAACCGATGGACTTGGTCTTTCCCTGGGAGTGATCCGGAACGATATGGAAGAGTTAAACAGGCTTACGTCGTCTCATATCATCGATCTGGCCGGCCGAATGGTGACCAACGAGCAAGGCGAAGCTGTTTTTAATTTCGGAAAGCACCGGCAAAAACGAGTGCTCGCCGTTTTGAAGCAAGAACCTTCTTATTATGACTGGATGATGAATGGTGATTTTCCATTGGACACCAAACGAAAGCTGACCGAAATCAAATTGAGTGAGCTAAGGAAATAAAATTAATATTCGGTTAACCTGACCCAGTGCAGCACTTGCGGCTCGTGCACAGGAAAGTTTATATCTTTGGGCAACCGGAATCCCATGAGAATTTTTGCCATCGGAAGAAACTATGCCGAACATATTAAGGAACTGAATAACGAACGACCGGAGGAACCGGTGATTTTTACGAAACCTGACACCGCCATTCTCCGTGACAATGCTCCTTTCTATTATCCTGCATTTTCCAAAGACATTCACTACGAAGTGGAACTAGTCTTGCGGGTCTCCAAAGAAGGCAAAAACATTGAGGAGAAATTTGCGCACAAGTATTTTGATTCCCTGGGCATTGGAATCGACTTTACGGCGCGCGATCTCCAACAAAAGGCAAAAGAAAAAGGGTTACCTTGGGACATCGCCAAGGGCTTTAACGGATCAGCCCCCGTTTCCGATAAATTTATCCCCGTCGGCGAATTTAAAGACTTAAAAAACATTAGTTTTACATTGGAAGTGGATGGTGTTCTGAAGCAAGAGGGTAATACCCGACTTATGCTTTTTGATTTTAGTTACATCCTTTCCTATCTCTCTCGATTTTTTACACTAAAAACCGGTGACTTGATTTTTACGGGCACGCCTAAAGGCGTGGGACCCGTGGTAATCGGAAACAAACTATCTGCCTTCATCGAACATGATAAGTTATTGGAATTTGAAGTTAAGTGAGTTGACTGTCGGATTGTTCCTTATGTCCTTTTCATGCTTCGGTCAGTTCCGTATCCCCGACTTACCAGGGATGGAGGCACCATTCGGGGAAGAGAAGTATATTTTTCCTGTCAATCCCGGGATTCCTGGTTTCCTGGCAGGTTCTATGGGTGAGCTGCGCAGCACCCATTTTCACGCAGGGTTGGACATCCGCACCAGCAACATGACAGGCGTACCCATTCGCACGGCCATGGACGGATATGTGTCGCGCGTTATCATTGGAACCTTTGGCTATGGCAAGGTGGTATTCGTCGCACACCCCAACGGGCAAACTACGCTGTACGCTCACTTGAGTGGGCTCAACGGCAAGATGGGGAATTATGTACGATGGCAACAATACAGACAAAAATCATTCGATGTTGATTTGAACTTTACCCCGGATCAATTTCCCGTTCACCAGGGTGACACGATTGCCTTTTCCGGAAATACCGGAGGGTCCAACGGACCCCATTTGCATTTCGAAATCAGGGATAGCAATAACGAAGCACTCAATCCCCTGAGGTTTGCCTTTCCGGAGATCACCGACACCTATTCACCCGTCGTCCAAAAGATTGCGTTGAAGACCATGGATATGGACTCGAGGATTAATGACTGCTTCGGCCGTTTTGAATTTTATGTCCTTAAAAACGGAAACTCCTACGTTTTTCCGCAGCCCATACCGGTTCACGGAAATATCGGCATCGAAATACTGGCGCATGATATTGTCGATATAAATCGTTTCTACTGCGGAATCAATTATATCCGAATGTTTGCCGATAGCCAGCAGGTGTTTTCACAAACCATCGAGAAAATTAATTTTTCAGAAACGCGCGACATTCTCACTGTGTTGGATTTCAAAGTGCTAAAGACACGCAATGCCTATTTTAATAAACTTTATGTTGATGATGGCAACGGACTGGCGTATAATCAAGGGTCTGTTTCGAAAGGCATAATCCATGTAGTGAAAAAGGATATTCCAATAACCATTGAGTTAAAGGACACCTATGGAAACAAAAGCCAGATGCGATTTACCTTGAAAGAGAGCCCGGTTTCATCCCATTCCGCGCTACCTGGACCCGTAAAAAAGAGTATCGATTTTGATGTGGATGAGAACACATTGGTCATTTCGGCTACTCCCTGCTCTCCGGGGAAAACCAACTCGTTGACCGTGTTCTCCAAGAATGAAGAACAGGAAATCCAGCCGGCCTACGGCAATACGAACCGGAATGTTTATTTGATCAATCTCCAAAAGACGTTGCCTGACTCTGTAACCACGTGTAACAGAGGCTTATATTTTAATTTCAAGGATGCAATACCCTCGGGGACGGACTATAAATTTTATGATGATCTGGCCGATATACAATTCCAAAAAGATGACTTGTACGATACCCTGTTCCTGAACATGTCAAGGATAGAAAAACCCGGAAGAGAGATTTTTACGTTAGGAAGCCCTACCATCCCCTTGCACCACCCGATTGCGATCACGTTAAAACTACAAAAGCAATATCCGATTGACAAAAAGACGGCCGTTTACCGGGTGAATGGAAAAGAATACGACTATCTGGGCGGTGTGCTTGAAAATGGAAAAATGAAGTTCTCCACGCAGGATCTGGGCGACTTTACGATCCTGGAAGACAGTATTCCACCTGTTATCTACCGGACCTATGTCAACTCGCGGGGAGCCCAGTTTCGCATCTGGGACCAGTTGTCGGGCATAGCCTCATTTGAAGCGACTGTGAATGGCGAATGGCTATTAATGAACTACGATTATAAAACGGGAATATTGGAACTGGAAAAACCGGACAATTCCAAACCTTTAAAGGGAGACTTTCTCCTTAAGGTCGTTGACCATGCCGGAAATCAAAAAACATACACCCAAAAAATTTTATAAACAAGATGGCACTCAAGGTTGGTGACAAAGCCCCGGACTTCGATGTGAAAGACCAGGACGGCAAAGAAATAAGGCTTTCCGATTTTAAAGGGAAAAAGGTGGTTCTCTACTTTTACCCGAAAGACATGACGCCCGGCTGTACCGCCGAAGCGTGTAGTCTCCGCGATAATTACAAGCAGTTAATGAACGTCGGTTACGAAGTGTTCGGCATTAGTTCGGATAGTGAAAAATCTCACAAAAAATTTATTGAAAAGGAGAAGCTTCCTTTCCGGCTGTTGGCCGATACGGACAAGGCAATTCAGCACAAGTATGGTACCTGGGTAGAGAAGTCGATGTACGGCAGGAGCTACATGGGCACCGCCCGAAAGACGTTTATCATCAACATTGACGGGGTGATTGAAGAAGTGATTGAAAAAGTGGATACGAAGAATCATGCCGGCCAGATTTTAAAAAGCCGCGTTGCCCCAGTTCCATCCGAGAAGAAGCCGGCGACGAAAAAGTCAGCTGAAGGAAAGCACCCCGCTAAAATTCTTACGAAAAAACCGAAGAAATAGAAATCGAGACTCTGCACGTGGACAAAAAGTTGCACAAATAGTTTTACTTGAGTAAGTATATTGAGTTCCTGCTCATTCCATGAAGGTCGCCAGCTCGAACCCATCTATTCCTGTCCGGTCGGATGGATCGCAATTTTCCGGCCCAAAAATAAGATTTACGCAGAAGTCTTTTCGTCGTTGGGCCAGGCGCAAAGATATGCTGAAGAACGAAATTTAAACCGCTCTCCTTTCTATGTGACCATCTTTACTGAACATTCGTTGAAGTTTTCAGATTTTATTTTATCTTGACGACCTTACCATCCATACGTATGAAGAAATTACTCCCCTTGCTCGCCTTGAGTGTTGTCATTCAACTTTCAGCGCAACAAAAGTCCATCACCGGTTTTAGTTCGGGGGCAGCCTCTACCGAATTCAAGCTTGAAGATAAATTTGACAGTTACCTGAAGGCCGATAATCTTGACCAATGGATGAAGAAATTAGCGGCGAGGCCTCACCACCTGGGCTCGGCGTATGGAAAAGTCAATGCTGAATACCTGCGCGACCTTTTCAAAAGCTGGGGCTACGATGTTCAAATAGAAACGTTTAAAGTACTGTTCCCTACACCCAAGGTTCGCGTGCTCGAGATGACGGCGCCCACCAAATACACCGCTAAGTTAGTGGAGCCTCCTTTGAAAGAAGATGCCACATCAGGTCAGACCGATGAGCAACTGCCCGTGTATAACGCCTGGTCTGCCGACGGTGATGTAACGGGTGACCTTGTTTTTGTCAATTACGGTGTTCCGGATGACTACGAAGAATTGGACCGGCTTGGCATCGATGTCAAGGGGAAAATTGTGATCGCAAAATATGGAGGATCATGGCGCGGAATAAAACCTAAAGTGGCACAAGAGCACGGCGCGATCGGATGTATCATTTATTCTGATCCTAAGGAAGAAGGCTACTTCAAAGGTGATGTGTATCCAAAAGGACCTTTTCAAAGTCAATACGGTGTTCAGCGAGGTTCGGTAAGTGACATGCCCATTTACCCAGGGGATCCGTTAACTCCCGGAGTTGGAGCTACCGAAAATGCTAAGCGCCTTGACCGAAGTGAGGCCGGTAACTTGTTAAAGATTCCTGTTTTGCCGATTTCCTACGGTGATGCAGAACCATTGTTGGCCAATTTAGGTGGACCTGTGGCTCCGGAAAAATGGAGAGGAGCCTTGCCTATTACCTACCACGTAGGACCCGGCCCGGTCAAGGTCCATCTTAAACTTCAATTCGACTGGAAAATGGTGGACTGTAATGATGTTATCGCGAGACTGAAAGGAGCCGATTTACCTGATGAATGGGTCATTCGCGGCAACCATCACGACGGCTGGGTCAATGGAGCCAGTGATCCGATCAGCGGTCTTGTTTCTGAGTTAGAAGAAGCAAGGGCAGTCAGTGAACTTGTCAAATCAGGGTGGAAGCCTAAAAGGACCATCATTTACTGCGCTTGGGATGGCGAAGAGCCGTCGTTAATCGGATCAACGGAATGGGTGGAGCAGCATGCTCAGGAATTACAACAAAAAACTGTGGCCTATATTAATTCAGATGGAAATGGCCGCGGATTCTTATACGTGAGCGGGTCTCATACGCTGGAGACCATGATGGGCGAGGTAGCCCGCGATGTGACAGATCCGCAAACGGGTGTCAGCGTATATGAACGAGGCAAATCCGTCCGAGCGGCCAATGCTACCTCATCAAAAACAAAAAAAGAAATTCTGGATAAAAAAACGATGACCATCTCCGCCCTGGGCTCAGGGTCGGATTATTCAGCCTTTATTCACCACTTGGGGATTCCTTCCTTGAATCTTGGTTTTGGGGGTGAGAATGAAGGTGGGGAATACCATTCAATTTATGACTCCTATGATAATTTTAAACGTTTCAAGGATCCTAAGTTTGACTATGGGATAGCCTTAGCCAAAACCGCCGGGCGAACGACTTTAAGGTTTGTGGATTCCGAATTACTGCCCTTTGATTTCAAGTCTTTTCAGAAGACACTGAGCACCTACCTGACGGAAGTCACTGCCCTGGCGGATAACCTTCGGGAAAGTACAGAAGTAGAAAATCAAATGATCAAGGAAAAAAGGTATGTGTTGGCCTCTGATCCGACCAAGAAATATGTACCACCTGTTCCTAAAGACCCTGTTCCCTATTTGAATTTTTCAAGTTTACAAAACGCGATTGCCGCCTTGGAAAAAAGTGCCTCCACATTTGCCGATTCCTATAAAACGGATGCTATCCCAGTTGCCAACCTTAACAACCTGAATAAAATACTTTACCAGGCGGAACAAAAGCTTATTGCTCCGGCCGGCCTGCCGCGGCGGGATTGGTATAAGCATACGATCTACGCCCCCGGCTTTTATACGGGCTATGGAGTAAAAACCTTGCCTGGGGTCCGGGAAGCAATCGAGCAGCGTAATTGGAAGGAAGCGCAAGAGCAGATTGAAATTGCGGCGAAGTCCATTGGTGAATATACCCATCAGGTGGATGAAGCCAATAAACTCCTGATGGCAAAATAAGGACTTGGTTCGGCACGGACATCCGCAGGGGTACCGTAACTTATGGAAATCAATCCTTAGATTTGCGGCTTACAAGTCGCAAATAAATGATTACCCGCTATTTCGTGATTGATTTTGATAGCACGTTCACCAAAGTGGAAGCTTTTGATGTTCTTGCCGACATTTCGTTGAAAGACCATCCTGACAAGGATAAAATCAGGAAAGAAATCGGGGATATCACTAACGCAGGAATGACCGGCGCAATCTCCTTCAGGGAATCTCTTGAACGGCGAGTAAGCCTTCTGGAGGCCAACCGAAATCACATCCCCGTTTTAGTCAACCTTCTCAAGTCGAAGGTTTCGGAATCCTTCAAACGCAACAAGGAGTTTTTCCTAACCTTTGCCGATCAGATTTATATTATTTCCAATGGCTTCCGGGAATTTATTGAACCAGTCGTTGTGGAGTTTGGTATTAAACCCGAAAATATCCTTGCCAATGAATTCCGTTTTGATGGAAAAGGTAAGATCGTCGGATTTGATGCGGAAAATCCGCTGTCAGCAAACAATGGAAAAGTAGAACAGCTGAAACGACTTCATTTGGAGGGTGACGTGTATGTCATTGGCGATGGCTATACCGATTACGAAATAAAAAATTCCGGTCTGGCCAATAAATTTTATGCATTTACGGAGAATGTAGAACGGGAAAATATTATGGACAAGGCCGACCACATTACTCCCAGTTTAGACGAGTTCCTTTATCTCAATAAACTCAACACCGCCGTCTCTTATCCAAAAAACAGGATTAATGTTCTGCTCCTGGAGAATGTTCATCCGGTGGCTATTGAGTTGATGAAAGCAGAGGGTTTTACCGTGGAAGCCTACCCGGCAGGACTAGATGAGGATGAACTCTGTGAGAAGATCAGGAACATTGCCGTACTCGGCATTCGTTCAAAAACGCAGGTCACGGCCAAAGTTTTGGAACAGGCAAACCGCTTAATGGTGATCGGTGCATTTTGTATTGGCACCAATCAAATTGATTTAAAATCGGCGACCCAAAAAGGCATTGCGGTGTTTAACGCTCCGTTTAGCAATACGCGTTCGGTGGTCGAACTGGCCATCGCCGAAATGATTATGCTCATGCGCAATATTCCCGACAAATCGATAAAGATGCACAACGGCCAATGGGATAAATCTGCCAAAGGCAGTTTCGAAATCCGGGGAAAGAAACTGGGAATTGTCGGGTATGGCAACATTGGCGCGCAGCTATCTGTATTGGCTGAAAATCTGGGAATGAAAGTGTATTACTATGACCGGGAGGAAAAACTAGCCCTCGGAAATGCCGTTAAATGCAAGACCCTGACGGAACTCCTCGGTCTTGCCGACGTGATCACGTTGCATGTCGACGGGCGCGAATCCAACACGAATCTGATCGGGAAAGAGGAGTTCTCGCTGATGAAGAAGGGCGTTATTTTCCTTAACCTGAGCAGGGGGTATGTCGTCGACGTTAAAGCGTTGCGCGAAAATATCGCAAGTGGGAAGGTTGCCGGTTGCGCCGTTGACGTTTACCCGAGTGAACCCATCAGTAATGATGAAGAATTTGTATCCGAACTGCGCGGACTGTCCAACACCCTTCTTACTCCCCATATTGGGGGCAGCACCGCCGAAGCACAGGAGAATATCGGCACGTTTGTTCCGGGGAAACTGATGGAATACATCAATACAGGGAGTACGAGCACGAGTGTGAATTTTCCAAACCTGACGTTACCTACACTCGAAAATGCTCATCGGTTGATTCATATACACAATAATGTTCCGGGAATCCTGGCCCGAATTAATTTGGTACTAGCCGACCACGGCATCAATATCGTAGGACAGTACCTCAAAACAACCGAATCCATCGGATATGTAATCACCGACATCAACAAAGATTATGACAAGGAAGTGATCAAGAAACTTCGCAGCATTGAGAACACCATTAAATTCAGAATGCTTTATTAACACCTTCCCGCCGGAGAACTGCGGGAGAAGAGAAGAGAAAAAAACCCACCGGATCGGGAGAGGTGTTTCTGAACCTCATGTCGACAAGTTTTGAGCTGCCCATCCTCCGCAACCTTCTTCTGTTAACCTGATTTTTGGTCGAGGCCCCGACGAATCGGGGTGAGGCCTGGTTTTGGTTGAGGGCTTCACTCGGTATTGTTTAATTGTTAGGTTCAGCAAACGTGTCCCTAATCCGAGTGGGATTTCTACTTCAAAAATACGCAAATGTTACGGGGATCAACACTTGATTAATTCCTAATTTTTCACTATCCCTTAAATTTGCACCTTCTCCGATTGGCGTTACCTTTCGGGCAAATCTTTTATGATCAATTTTACACCGGGTCCATCACAGTTATATCTTACGGTAGAGGACCATTTTCGGAGGGCTATACGCGACGGCATCGGATCCCTTTCTCACCGCAGCAAAGAATTCGAAACCATTTTTAGAGAAACAACGGACGGACTGAAGGAATTGCTTTCCATCCCTAAAGAAAACCATATTTTTTTTACCGGATCAGCAACTGAAATCTGGGAACGAATTCTTCAGAATTTAGTGGAAGAAGGTTCATTCCACCTGGTGAACGGTGCCTTTTCAAAACGGTTTTATGAAATCGCCGCCCAGTTAAATAAATATCCTAGGGTACTGGAGGTGCCCTTCGGAACAGGATTTGACGATTCGATTAGGGTGCCGGAGACTGCCGGCCTCGTCGCCGTCACCCAGAACGAAACCAGTACCGGAGTTGCCTTGCCGTTGGATTTCGTTCACCGGCTAAAAGAGAGAAGCAAAAATTCACTGATTGCCGTCGACGCCGTGTCATCTCTCCCCTACCCCGAATTTGACTACTCAAAAATCGATTCTGTTTTCTTTTCCGTTCAGAAAGGTTTTGGACTGCCTGCAGGACTTGGCGTGTGGGTAGTTAATGACCACTGTATAGAAAAAGCTAAGTCCCTTCTGGCCAAAGGAATTTCAATTGGCTCCTACCACAACCTTCCAACACTATGGGCTCATGGAAGGAACAATCAAACGCCGGAGACGCCAAACGTACTGGGGATTTACCTGTTGAGTAATGTAGTCCGGGATATGTTGCGAAAGGGGATGAATAAGATCAGAAAGGAAACCGACTACAAGGCAGCCATTGTTTACCAGGCTTTGGAAAAGCATTCCTATCTCTCTCCTTTTGTAAAAGAAAAAGAATTTCGCTCTAAAACAGTCATTGCGATTGATTGCGGGCAGCACTTTACCCAGGTTAAAGAAGCTTTATTGAAAAAGGGAATGATTCCAGGGGATGGCTATGGCGACTTCAAGAAAAGACACCTCCGCCTGGCCAACTTCCCCACCCACTCCAAAGAGCAGTTTGAAAACCTGGTGGACACGATTGCAGGATTAAATGGCTGATGCTTAAACCTTCGGTCGATCGATTTGTCTAACTTTCGGTTTTTCAAACAGCCACCTTGGAAGACAAAGACCTCTTGGACAAAATCCGTAATCCGGAGACGCTGAATTACGGATTCAACATGCTGGTGCGCACTTATCAGCAACGCATTTACTGGCATGTGAGAAAAATGGTTATTGATCACGATGATGCAGACGACATAACCCAGGACGTCTTTGTAAAGATTCACAAGGCTATTGGCAACTTCCGCGAAGATGCTCAACTCTTTACGTGGATTTATCGAATTGCCACTAACGAATGTCTTTCTTTCCTAACTAAAAAGCGGAGAAGATTTTTTTTGCCTCTGGAAGATGTCGGGAAGGAACTGTCTACTAAAGTCGATACTGCCTCGGACATGGGTGGCGATGAAATTCAAAAAAAACTTCAGAAAGCGCTGCTCACACTCCCCGATAAACAGCGCCTCGTATTTAATATGAAGTATTTCGATGATTTGCCGTACGAACAGATCTCTCAGATCACCCGAACCAGCGTTGGTGCTCTGAAGGCCAGCTATCATCATGCCGTAAAGAAAATTGAGGATTATTTAGCTGAATGATTAAACTTTTAGGAGATTCCTAAGTCAAAAAGAGGAATGAAAAACCTGGAGAATATACCAAAAAAGAACATTTTTGAAGTGCCGGAAGGGTACTTTGACAAGCTTCCGGGTGTTATTCAGACCCGGGTGACCGAAAGGGATACTTCGCCGGCGTGGCGTGGCACTTGGAGTTGGTCTGTCCGCTACGCACTTCCTATTTTGGTTCTGGCAGGCATTGGGATTTTTTGGTACCAGACCGGATCCGATACCCCTGTAGATGTGGCTGAGGAATTGGGGAAAATTCAACCCAGCCAGTTGGGAATGTATTTGGAGGATCACGACCTGACGACGGAAGATTTAGTGGAAACCGTTACCTGGAGCACAAGGGATTTAAATGACCTCGAGAAATCCGTTTATTCCACCTACGACGTTTCGCATAAAGAAATTGAGCGGATTTTGGATGAATACAATGCTGAACTTTGATAACTTTAAATACGCAATGAGAAATACTCTCTTGATACTATGCGGTACTTTTTTCCTGGTGACCTTTTCGGTTCAGGCCCAGGACCAGGATGAACAAGATAACGTGCGGGATCCCAAAGCCGTTGAAAAAATCCAAAACCTGAGGATTGCCTATATCTCTGAGAAACTGGCGCTAACCCCTGATCAAGCCCAAAAATTCTGGCCCTTATATCACGAATTTGTGCAGAAAAGAGGTGCGCTTCGCAAAGAATTGAAAACAGCTCAGCGAAGCATTGATCCGAATAATGCTGATCCCCAAAAACAAAAGCAATTGCTTGATCTCAGTCTAAATCTCAGGCAAAAAGAGCTTGATCTCGAAAAAGAGTATTCCGGCCGCCTGCTCACGGTAATAAATGCCGAACAAGTGCTAAATTTGCGCAAAGCCGAGCAGGATTTCCGAACGATGATTATTAATCAACTGCAACAACGAAGGATGATGCAGCAGCGAAAGGAAATGTTCCGTGATGAAAATCAACGCCTCCGGCAAAAGACAAACTAAACGTCGGTTGACGGATTTTGAAAAAATCTTTACCGCTTGCGCTGGTTCTTTTACTCTCCGCTTGCTTCTCTCCTCTATGGGGACAGCGTAAAGACTCCTTATCCTCTCGAACCGATTCCATCACCAACTCAAAAGATACTCTTCTCCATTCATCGGATTTGATTGCTCTTTTCCGGCTTATGGATAGCCTGATTCAATTACCGGTACTAAAGAAAAATACCAAACTCGCTGCCCGGCTGGGATACAATAGCAATGTCATCGCCACCAGCCGTACGCTCGGATTTAACCTCTACGGTGTAGCTCCGGGCTTGTCGTATTACCATAAGTCAGGGCTTTATGCCGACGCTTCCTCGTATTATAGTCAGCAATACTCGCCCAATTTTTATCTTTCTGTCCTTTCGGGGGGCTATTTAAAAACTCTTTTTAAACACTGGTCTCTTTTAACGGAATACAGCCGCTACTTCTATTCCGCTGCGAAAAGCGGGGTTTACAGCCCATACACCAATAATTTTGGCGTTGCTAATTATTTTGGATTTAAGCCTGTGACCCTGCGTGTGGATTACTATTATTTCTTCGGCCAAAAAAGTGCGAACCGGATCATGCCAGCCCTGATGATCACGTTAGAAAAGAAAAAATGGCGAAGTCTGGACCGGATATCGTTCTTCCCCTCCTTCAGTGT
>Ga0302324_100011356_pt1 | contig 18281 bp, 12 predicted proteins | sample Palsa_T0_1_FD_201949 | JGI IMG/M metagenome (GOLD analysis project Ga0302324, IMG submission 201949) | Peat permafrost microbial communities from Stordalen Mire near Abisko, Sweden - Palsa_T0_1 | ecosystem: Environmental > Terrestrial > Soil > Palsa > Peat permafrost | place: Sweden: Abisko... | reverse complement strand
GCAGTTCGGGTGAAAGCTCCGAAAGGGGAAACCAGAAGCCGTTACGACCTCTTTTGCGGCGGCGCAACAGCGCTGCGCCCACCTACAAGCCCAAGATAATCGACAATTGCCGGCAGCGGTCTCGGCCCCCGACCAGCAGAAAATAACGGCATTCCGAATCTTACCTCTGGCACGAAACTCGGAAAGGGAAGACGCGGTGTTCGCGTTTCAAAAGAGGAGAAACTTAGGGCTGGCCCACCGACCAGGATCACGATCATTCAGCGTCCCGGCCCGCATCGCCTGCTACAATCGTCTTTAATCAACCAGTACAGCCAAGCGCATGAAATGCCCCTTTTGCGGGTTTGAAAATGACAAAGTCGTGGATTCGCGCGAAAGCAAGGAAGCCGATTCCATACGCCGCCGCCGCGAATGCCTGAAGTGCGAAAAACGTTTCACCACCTACGAGCGCATCGACGAAATTCCCTACATGGTGGTAAAAAAAGATGGACGCCGTGAGCGCTTCGACCGCCAGAAAGTGCTCAATGGCTTGATGCGCGCCTGCGAGAAACGCCCCGTGCCGATCAGTCGTCTCGAGCAGATTGTCAATGAAGCCGAGACCTTTGTGATCGAATCGGCCGAGCGCGAGCGCAAAACCAGCGAAATCGGCGAGTTGATCATGAATCGCTTGCGCCGCTACGACAAGGTGGCCTATGTCAGGTTTGCCTCCGTGTATCTCGACTTCAAAGACGTGCAGGAATTCATGGCCGAACTGAAAGATCTGCTCAAGACTAAAGATGCACCCGAGCCGAAGGGCAAGGTTAAATCGAGGGATGGGGTGATCGGGTGATCGAAACATCGGGTCATCGAGTGATCGAAAATCAAGTTCCTGACGATTTTTAGATTACCCGATCACCTGAGGATCCGATCTTATAATATGGCACACAAAGTAACATTAATTCCCGGCGACGGCATCGGACCCGAAGTCATCCAGGCCGTGGTTCGCATGCTCGAAGCCACCGGTGTCAAATTCGAATGGGAAAGTTTCGCCGCTGGCGCCGAAGCTTTTGAGAAATACCACGAATACATTCCCAAAGAACTCAGCGAATCCATCGAGCGCACTCGCGTCGGACTGAAGGGGCCCGTGACCACGCCCATCGGTGGCGGCTTCTCCAGCATCAACGTGGAACTGCGCAAGCGCTTCGAACTCTTCGCCAACTTCCGGCCCATCCGCAACCTGCCGCACATTCCTACGCGTTACCCCGGTGTGGATCTGATCGTCGTGCGCGAAAACACGGAAGGCCTTTACTCCGGCATCGAACACGAAGTTGTGCCCGGAGTGGTTGAGAGCATCAAGGTCATCACTGAAAAAGCTTCGACTCGGATATCGCGATTCGCCTTCGAGCACGCCCGCAAGAACCAGCGCAAGAAAATTCATTCCATCCATAAAGCCAACATCATGAAGATGTCCGATGGATTGTTTCTGCGGTGCTCGCGCAACGTTTCGAAGGAGTATCCCGAGATCACCTACGGAGAACACATTGTCGATAACACTTGCATGCAACTGGTGATGAATCCTTACCAGTACGACATGTTGCTGCTCGAGAACTTCTACGGTGACATTATTTCCGATCTGTGCGCGGGCTTGGTCGGTGGGCTGGGGCTCGTTCCCGGCGCCAATTTCGGCCACGAGTGCGCCATCTTTGAAGCGGTACACGGGTCCGCGCCCGACATCGCAGGAAGGAATATCGCCAATCCCACTGCCGTGTTGCGCTCGGCATTGCTGATGCTGCGCCATCTAGGCGAACACGATGCGGCCTTAAAGATTCGCAACGCCATCGACGAGGTCTACCGCGATCGCAGCAAACTCACACGGGACGTAGGCGGCACCGCGGGTACGTCAGAATTTGCCGACGCGATCCTTCAGGCGATGGAAGTGCAGAGTGCTGCCGCGGCGAATGCACCATCGCTCCCGTAGAGGCGCTGCCCGCCGCCTCTCGGGGACCTCTCCCGAATCACTTCGCGTATGATGAGTCGATGGGGTTAGGATGCCCATCGTCAATGTTTTTGCTTGCCTTCGCGAAAAACAAGCACCTTCCTCAAGGCGTTGGATCGGCGGAATTTGCAAAAGCCCTTTGAAACCGACGCGGAACGATCTATAAAGGAATTCGGGCGTCTGTCCGGCGGCGGCCGCTCGGATGGATGGCGTTTCGATCGGGATGTAATTCACCAGCGTCGGGTGAACTCAGTCCGGCCGGTCGTCTGCTAAACTATTGCGTTTCCGGAAACGTAGCGGGCAACATCGCATCACTCGATCTCGAATTGGGGGCTATCCTGAAAGGCATCGAAATCCCGTACCATCGCGGATTGCACCGCTTCGCCATCTTCACCTCTTGTGTCACCCTCGTCCTCATCGTTGCCGGGGCCTTGGTGACCAGCAATGACGCGGGCTTGTCCGTTCCCGACTGGCCAACCAGCTTCGGTTCCTTCTACAAGATGCCGAACATGGTGGGCGGCGTGAAATATGAACATACCCATCGCATGGTAGCGGAATTCACAGGGCTTCTTACCATCATCCTCGCCGTCTGGACCTGGCGAGTCGAAAAACGCCGCTGGTTGCGCCTTCTAGGGCTTGCCGCGCTCGCGACCGTGATCGTGCAGGGCATCCTCGGCGGACTGACTGTCTTATTCTTTCTACCCGCGCCGATTTCGAGCGCGCACGCCGCGGTTGCGCAAACTTTCTTCTGCATAGCCGTCGCGATCGCCGTCTTCACAGGACGCCGCTGGGTTGAAGAGCACCCGCGCACCGAACTTGACCAGCGCCGCCCAGCTCTTTTCACTCTGACGGTGCTTTCGATTTTTGTGCTGTATGTACAACTGATCCTCGGGGCGATGTTCCGCCACCACGGCTTGAGTTGGTGGCCGCACGTCATGAACGCTGCTGTCGTGGCCATCGTCCTCTCATGGACAGCCGTTCGTGCCATCTCTGTCTACTCGCACGTGGAGGCCGTCCGTCGGCCTGCCATCGCCATGCTCGGCCTGATGGTCGCGCAACTCTGCCTTGGCTTTCTCGCGTTTGTCACTCGTGTGATGTGGGGTAAAGATGCGGCGCAGCCGGAACTGCCCATGGTGATCTCGACCGTCCTGCATGTCGCCGTGGGAGCGCTGCTGCTCGCCACGACGGTCGTCCTTGCTATTCAGGTATGGCGTCACGTGCCGGTAGCTTTCGAAGAGCGCGTGCCCGGACAGGACCCAGTCGCCGCGTAGTCGCTCGTGTGGTAGCGGGTCTGTGCCCCGCAAAACGGGGCGAAGCCCCGTCACCACACCCGAAGAATCACTGGTACGCCTGCGGTGCTTGACCTGACATTAGGACAGAATCACATGTCTGGCATGGACGATCATCGCGTCGTAGAATAGCTTGTGACCTCGAACTCAACCGCCATCGACTTCACTCCGCCCGCTGCAACTGCCCAACCCGACGGCCGGCCCATAATTTCTGTTCGCGATCTCGTCCATTGCTACCAGGACCGCACCGCCCTGAATGGCGTTTCTTTTGAGGTCAGGCCGGCCGAACTGTTCGGCCTGCTCGGCCCGAATGGCAGCGGCAAGACGACGTTGTTTCGGATTCTTTCCACGCTCATGATTCCCTCGGCCGGCAGCGCCACCATCGCCGGATTCGACGCTGTTCGCCAGCCCGGAGCTTTGCGCCGCCATATCGGCGTCGTCTTCCAGGCGCCGAGCGTCGATATAAAGTTGACCGCCTACGAAAATCTTTGGCACCAGGGACACCTCTACGGGCTGCGCGGCGCCGACCTCAAAGCTCGAATCACCGAAATCCTGACCCGCGTAGGATTGCTCGACCGCAGCGCCGATCGCGTCGAAACCTTTTCTGGAGGCATGCAGCGCCGCATCGAACTTGCCAAAGGACTGCTTCATCATCCCGAAGTGCTGCTCCTCGACGAACCGACCACCGGCCTCGATCCCGGCGCCCGGCGCGACCTTTGGCAATATCTGCAGATCCTGCGCGATCAGGAGCGCGTTTCGGTCATCGTCACTACCCATCTGATGGAAGAAGCCGAGCGCTGCGATCGTCTGGCAATTCTGAACGAAGGCAACCTGGTGGCGCTGGGCACGCCGGATGCTCTGACCCACGAGATCGGAGGCGACGTCATCCTGCTCGAAGCGAGCGATCCGCAGTCGCTGGCCGAGCGCATCCGCGACAAATTTCATGTCGATGCCACCGTCATGGACAACCACGTCCGCCTCGAAATCGAAAATGGACATCGCTTCGTCCCAGACGTAGTCGAAGCCTTCCCTGGTGAAATTCAGTCGCTGAGTGTGAGCAAGCCGACGCTCGAAGATGTCTTCATTCATCGCACCGGCCACCGCTTCTGGAGCGAGGATGGCGAGTCAGCGCCGAACGCCGGCAAGAAGAAAGCCAAGAGGAAACGCTCTTAGTACGGCGAGCACGGTGGAGCGACGGGCGTCTCGCCCGTCCAGCAGTTGGACGACCGGGGCGGGGACGTCCGGCTCGCCACCAACCGGGCCGACTTACGACCCTGGCTATTTTCCCGCCGGCGGCGTCGGTGCCGTCAGCAAATCCACAAACATCTTGTAGAACTTCTCCGTATCCAGATCGAGCTGCACTTCGACCGACTGCACATCGCGCTGGGGCTTATTCTGATCTGACCAGGTTAGCGTGTCTCCGTAGCCCGCGCCGCGATCCAAATCGACGTCCATGTAGCGATTTTCTTTTTTCGTAATCACGCTCGGATCAAGCCACGCCGCCGCCGCGAGTTCATCCCATAGATAGTTATAAGATCCTTGCAAGCGTTCATACTTGCCGACGTATTGCGCCGCCGCGGAGTTGCCGGCCTTAACTTTGACCTTGTCAATCAGCCCGTTGGTCATCCTGGTCTTGAGAGAAACATCGACCGTGGTGCAGACCATCTTTTTCCACGGCGCCCGCAAGACAATACGAGCCGCTTCAGGATCGAACCAGAGGTTGAATTCGTGGCGCGGATTGTTTACGAACTCAGGATCGTCGGTCTGCGGATTGAGACTGCCGCCCATGAACACCAGTTCTTTAGCCAGGCTCGGAAATTCCGGATCGAGTGAAATCGCCAGCGCCAGGTTGGTCATCGGGCCGCCCTCGTAGATCGTGATTTCGTGCGGATACTTGCGCACCATGCGCACCAGAAAGTGGGCAGCGTCTTCGTCGGCAGTCTTGGTGGTGGGCCTGCCTTCGGGCATCGCGCCAAGTTCGCGCGGCGCATGATAATACTTCGGAGTCCACGCGCCCAGCCAAACCACCGAGCCATAGCGCCGTTCCGACTGCTCCGTCTCTTCCTTCGTTCTGACGAGCGGATACTCGGCTCCGGGAAACACAGGAATGTCAGTTCGACCGATGAGTTCCAGCATCCGCAGAGTATGTGCGACTTCTTCGGTCAGCCACGCATCCCCCGTCACGACGGTGACGCCCAAAACCTCCGTCTGCGGAGACTGGATGAGAAGCAAGATGGCCTGCTGATCGCTGCCGGCGGGACCGGCGGCATCCTGATCGATGATGACCTTGCGCTTTTCTTTATTATAATTTTGATTCTGATTTTGAGTCTGACCCCGGCTTTCGCAGAGCAGGCTTTGGGAGAGCAAACATGTGGCTAGAATTACGGTTGCAATCGCGATAAATCCCCGGCACAGCCCCAGCTTCATTCGTGCACCTCAGTATCTCGCTCAGAAGGGTGCCATTGTAAAGCCTATTCCTAGGCTCTGCCAATTGTTCGATCGCCCGGTGTTCGATGGCACGGCAGTGTCCTGATTTGGCATCTTGCCGTCGCAGTAGCAATAGCAGCTTTGCCGGCTGTCCCGAGGGCGTCCGTCGCCATCGGCCCGGCAGACCTCATGCCCCGCGGACAGCCGCCGGGACGGCGCCGCTACAATCGCGGAATTAGACACTACCGATGGCATTACGCGATTGCCGATGAGTGTAGTGGCGCATAGAATGACGAGCACGAGCAACGATCTATGGTTCGACGATCTATGATTCAACGATCTATGATCCAACGATCTAAGATCCAACGATCTGAGATCACGGCTGATCGCTTTTCATTTTCGAGCTGCCGCGTTCTCGCCATCTCTCAGGAGTGATTCCGCGTGACCACCAGATTCTGGGGACGGTCTGGCATGCAAGTCGCCGCATGCGTTTTCACCGTGACAGTGTCTCTCGCTCTCGGCCGAGCGCAATTCCAGGAGCCGGAAGGCGGCGTATTGCTGGGCGCGATAGAAGGGTCCGTGCGCGATTCCAGCAACAAGCCGGTGGCGAATGTAACCGTGTCGATACTGCTCGTGGCTGGGAACAGCACGCCCGCCGTGCCGACTCAAATTACCCACACGGATTCTGCGGGAGCCTATCGCTTCGCGGCGCTTCACGCCGGGGCCTATACTCTGCGCGCGCAACTGAACGGTTATGACGACGCGGTCGTCGGCCCGGTGAGCATCGCGGTCCAAGAAACAAGAAAGCTTGATCTCGTTCTGGTGTCCACGAGAGCTTCTGAACCGGAGCGCGCGGCTCCGGGAAAAAATGCACCCGGAAAACCGATCACGCAAACACCGGATTTTTATGACGAACCTCAGTTCACCGTCGCGGGCGTAACCCAGGCCTCGAATTCTGGCGGACACGGTTCCGATACCGTACTGCGCACCAGCGAAGCGCTCGCCCGGGCAACGGTGTCCTTAAGCGAGACGCCGAGTAAGACGCCCGGTAAGGAGTCGACCATGGGGCCGGAGCAGCCGCTTGCCGCGACCGAGAGTTCCTTGCGAGATGCACTCGCAAGTAACCCCAAAGACGCCGCACTTCATCACCAATTGGGCGATGTCGAGGAGAAGCTGGGCAATCCGCTGGAGGCTGTCCGCGAGTACCAGCGCGCCGCCGAACTCAACGCGACCGACCAATATCTGTTCGATTGGGGAACCGAACTCCTGACGCATCGTGCGCTGGAGCCCGCCGCCGAGGTTTTCACAAAGGGCAACCGGCTGTTTCCAAGGTCCTTGCGGATACAGGTCGCGCTCGGCGTGGCCGACTACGCTCGCGGTTCCTACGACCAGGCAGCGCAATGTCTGGAGAATGCATCCGATCTCGATCCCGGCAACCCGACTCCCTACTTGTTTCTTGGGAGAATGCAAAGCGGGGCGACCACTCCGACAAAAAGAGCGGTCGAGACACTAAGGCGATTCGTCGAGCTGCAGCCGGACAATCCGCTGGCAAACTACTATTATGCCGTCGGTCTTTATGCCGTGCGTCGCTCGAGAGAGTCTGAGAACCAATCGGGAACCCAATTGCTCGCACCGGTTGACGTCGAGCGTGAATACTATTCTGACGGCCAGCATCCGAACGGCGATGTGCAGTTCGCGCGCGTGGAGTCGCTGTTACAAAAAGCAGCGCAACTCGATCCGAAACTCGGGCTCGCGTATCTGCACCTAGGGATTCTCTATTCGCAGCGCGGGGATTTTTCCCGGGCAATTCCGGAGTATAAAAAAGCGATTGCAGTCATGTCGGAAGAAGCCCCGCATTCCGCAAATCGGGAACTCGCTCGGATTGTCGATCCCGAAGCCGTTGATTCGGAGAGCGTCGATGCAAAGATCGTCCATCCCGAGATGGACGAGGCGTTAGCGGAATCGCACTACCGGCTGGCGCAGGCGTACCTTCGAACCGGGGACAAAATAAAAGCTCAAGAACAACTTCAACTCCACACCAACTTGTCAAAGAAAACAAAAGAAGATACAAATCGAGAGCGCCGCGAGATTCAAGAGTTCGTAATCTCGCTGCGAAACAATGATTCCGCATCGCACTGACAGGTTAAACGTCCCGCGCGAACACCCCTAGAACCTGAGCTTCAGCGCGAACTGCACCAGGCGCGGGTTATTCACGGTGTTGTTGATCACTCCGAAACTGGAAGGCGTACCTATGTCCTGCTCTCCACTGTCCGAGATACCGTTCAGGAAGTACTGCGGGTGATTGAACAGATTGAAGAACTCAGCCCGGAACTGCAGATCCATTCCCTCACGGAAAGGTAAGGGAAAGTCCTTGATCAAGGAGAAGTCCGTGTTCACAAAGCGCGGACTGTAAATCGGTGCACGGACACCAGTGCCGAGTTCGCCGGCAGGAGCCGACATGAAGGCACAGGGGTTGAACCAGTTTGCTATTGTGTGGATCTGTGTGGGAGCAACGCAGCCGGGATTCGCCGCAACGGTTCCAGCTGTGTTCGGATCACCCACTTGATTTGGACGCGAAACGGCTAGTCCATTGTAGGAGAAGTCCACGCCCGATGGGTTGGTGCTATCGACCACGTACAACGGGAATCCAGAGGTAGCCCGTTCGATCAGAGTCACCTGCCAATGTCCCAAGGCGGCATCCACCGGGCCGCTCCAATCCCCACCATAACGTTTGCCCTTGCCGAAGGGAAGGTCGTAGATGACACTGGCGGTAAAGCTATTGTTGAGGTTCAGTTCCGACAGACCCCAATCCAGTTTCTGCGTTCCCGGGAGAGGATAGTACAACGCGCCGGGGTTCGTGCCCAAGCCATCAGGCATCCCGGAATCAAAGTTGCGGGAATAGGTGTAGCCCAGCAAAGCATAGAGTCCATGCCGCACGCTCTTGGTCTCAGCCTTGATCTGCAGGGAGTCATAACGGGCTTGACCGATGCTGTTGTTGCTGTCGACGCTCTGGAAGAAGCCTGCGTAAGGGAAGATTCCAAAACCGCAGCCGAGCGTGTAGCCGGCGACTGGACTGCTGCCGTCCGGGCAGGCGTTTGGATCATTCACGTTTTCGTTTACCTGGCTGACGAGGATGTGGGCGCTGCGAGTGCCGGCGTAGCCCATGGTGAGCACGACATTGCCGGGGATCTGACGCTCCACGTTGAGATTGAACTGCTGGATTACGCCCTGTTTGAAGTTGCGGTTCTGCGATTGAATAGAGCCGGTATAAGCAGTCGGGTTGACGGGTGAGCTGTAGACCGCACCGTTCGCCTCAGGCGTGGTAGAAGCAGTGCCCGCCGGAAGAAGGAAACCAAACTGCAGGCCGCAGGTGGTGCTGCCGAAGGCGCAGATACCGGAACCGCCACTCACTCCGGCATAGTTATCGGGATCGACCTCGGCATAGTACGGCGGATTCTGCCACAACCCCTGCCCGCCCTGATCCCAGGAAGAGTCATGGTAAATGGAATAACCGGAACGGATCACGGTCTTGTCGCCTCCGAAGGGCTTCCATGCCAAGCCGATGCGAGGCTCTAAGGCAGTCTTATCGAATTGAATACCGACGCGGCCGTCGGTAGTAACGCAATTCGTGCAACCGGTAATTCCGGGGCTGCCTGCGGGAACGTACCATGTCAGGTTCTGAATATCGTAATTCGCCTGCCGATTTTTGACTTCGGTTTCCGGGGTGACCAGAGCCCAGGCAAAACCGAGGTTCAACGTCAGATTGCTGGTCACGCGCCAATCGTCCTGAACGAAGGGGCGAATCAGTTTGAAGCGGCGGCCGGTCGTTGCGCCCTCGAAGGTCTGATCGTGGGCCGCAAAAACGCCCATCGCGCCCAGGAGCAGGTCGCCGATATTGTCGCCAGTTCCCAAACCAAGGTTCACGACGTAGCCATCCTGAAACGAGTTGTTTCTCACATTCATTTCGTTGGCGCGATAGGTCAGGCCCACGCGAAAATCGTGTTTGCCGCGAATAAAGTCGACCGTGTCACCGAGCGAGTAGACGTTGGTCCCGCCCTGATAGGGCGCGTATCCGCGATCTCCGATGGAAAAATAGCTGGTCATCTGGAAGGAAGTCAGGCCGCAACTTTCGCAGTCGCTGGTTGACTGATTCAGGCTGGCTGGGTAGCCGGTGAAGGTATCGCAGTGGCTGCCTAAATTTGCGCCCTGGATGCCCAGGATCGCGGCTTCACAAGATCCTGTGCCGAAAGAATTGATGTGGTTGAAGATTCGGCTGTAGCCGGCGGTGAATTGGTTGATCGTGGTGCTGGAAAAAACGTGCGTTTCAGTCCCCACCACGTTACGCCCGTGGTTCTCGATGTGCTGGTTGCTACCGAAGGCATTGGCTTCTGACCAGGTGGGCGAGCCTCCGGGCACAAAGTTGGTGGCCTGATCGTAGCTGAAGCGCGCAAACACCGAGTCCTTGCTGGAAAAATTGTGATCGAGACGGATGTCGCCGGTTCCTTCGTTGAGCTTGCGCACGGGTAAGTTGGCGTAGTTAAAACCAGAATTGCCGGTAACATTCGGCTGCGGATAAAGCGCAGCAACCGCCGCACCTTGCGCGTTGATCAACGCTGCCGGAATGACGGCGCAGGGTGTTCCTGGTGCCTGGCTCCCGTCGGGCAACACCGCAGTCGGCGTGGAACTGGTTCCGACGCATTGAAACATCGCAGGCTCGCCTGTCGCACCGTTTTGATTTGCATAAGGGTTGTTGAGGGTGGTCAAACCAAAGGGATTCGAGCTCTCGTTGTAATTGCCATTCACGTCCGGCGTCACCATGGCAAGAGTCGGGACAAAACCCGTAAAAGGCACGCCTTTGCGCTGCATCTTGGCTTGATAGTCAATAAAGAAGAAAGTCTTGTCCTTCTGGATCGGACCGCCAAAAGAGAACCCGAACTGGTTGAGATTGAACTTCGTTGCGGCGTTGACGAAAGGAGTCGATGCGTCGAGTGACGTATTACGGAAGTATTCAAACACCGTGCCGTGATACTGGTTTGTGCCTGACTTGGTGGTAACCAACACCGTTGGACCGGCGCGCTCGCCATATTCTGCGGAGTAGTTGTAGGTCAGGACCTTGAATTCCTGAATGTCATCCATATCAGGGAAAATGGCAATTCCGCCCTCGTCGAGTTGATTGTTGTCATTGCCATCGAGGAGCCAGTCTGTGCTCTGTTCGCGCGACCCGCCGACCGAGAGTGAAAAAGAGCCCCGCGTGGCGGCCTCGCTGCTGGCGGCGTTGGTGAAGAAACTCACCGGGCTGGTCGATGAAGTGGTCCCCGGAGTGAGCGTCGCGAGTTGAACGAAGTTGCGTCCATTGAGCGGAAGCTCAGCCACTTCTTCGGAGGTGATGACCTGGCCGAGGGTTGGGTTCGAGGTCTCGACCGCGACTTCCTCGGCGCTGACTTCAACCGTCGAGGTTACCGCAGCCAGGATGAGCGTGAAATTGATCTCGCGCTGTTCATCGACCTGCAAGCGTATATCTTTTTGCAGCAAAGTTTGGAAGCCCTGCGACTCGACTCTTATGGTGAAATGCGCCACCGGCAGCAGCGGGACAAGGTAGTGCCCCGAGTCGTCCGTCCTGGTTTCGCGGGTGAGACCTGTCTCCTGCGAGGTGACGGTGACGGTGGCTCCGGTGACGACGGAGCCGGTCTTGTCGGCAACTGTTCCCGAAAGGGTGCCGTTCGCCTGGCTGTACAAGAGTGGGCATAAGGAAAACATGGAACAGATAACTGCTGCGAGCAGCGCTTTTCTTTTCAGCATTTGGTCCCACCTTGGCTTCACTCTTCAAGCGTGACGAGTGGCGATTGGTTTTTAGCTCTTCCTCCCACCTCGAAAACGTCACGACAAGAATCGGGAGCGTCCTTATTTTTTGCAATGGGCCATCTGAATCGATTGGAAAAGCAATGTCAAGAGTTTTGTCGCGATTCTATGCATGGCAATCACTCCGGGAATTCACTTTTTCATACTGCCTACATTTTCCCGGATTTTTGCGGCGCGAATTGCCACAGACTTTCTCGAAGGGCCATACAAGACCGCGAGCAAATCCGGATAGCGTTCACTCCGCCGAACTCAGCCGTTTGCCCTGGCCACCAGCAATATTCCAAGACAATAGAAAACGAACATTAAGCCAAGGTACATCTTAGCTTTGCCGGGTGCCCCGTCGAATTCCTTCCAGGCAAAAACGCCCCACAGCGCGGCGACCATGGGTGCAGATTGCCCGATGGCGTATGAGATCGCCACGCCCGTAAAGCTGGCGGCCACCAGATTGAAAACCATGCCGATGCCCCAGATGAATCCACCTAGCAATCCAAGAGCGTGGCCAGAAACAGGTCCGCTGAAAAAACCGGCGAAACTTACCGGCTCTCCGACGAGTGGGTGCTTCATGAAATAAATATTCCAAATCAGGCAGGAGAGCAACGCTCCGAGCGTGAGGAAGACGGCAATGCTATAGGGACCAAGCGTGTTGCCAGCTGTCATGGCGTGCGCCACGAACGGAGCCCATAATCCCATGAGAACGCCGGAGACGACGCAGACGACGATGCTCTTTCTTGAAACCAGGCGGCCGGCGACCGCCAGGCTGCCGTAGGCTTTTCCATCGAGCACTACGGCGATGAGTGCGCAAAGGACACCACCGGCCAACAGCGCTGCATTTCCTTTGGGTTGCAAGGCATAGCTCGAAATCACGCCGACGACGAGCGCGATTCCGATGGAAACTGGAAAGGCAATGGCCAGGCCGGCCATATCAATCGCGGCCACGAGGAGCAAGTTCGCCAGATTGAAGATGGCGCCTCCAACCATGGTCGAGACGATGTTATTGGTATCGGCCGATCGCACGTTGTTCAGAAAACTCGAAGCCTCGTTGCCGGTGCTGCCCATGGTCAGCGCGAGAATCAACGAGACCAGAAAAATGCCGACCGCATAGTCCCAATAAAACAACTCAAAGCGATAATTCTTGACGCCCTTATAGGTGTTGGCCCAGGAACCCCAACAGATGGCGCTCGTGATCATCATAAAAAGCGCAACCTCCAAACTGTGCGGCGTGAACATCGTTTCTCCTTATGCAAGTGTAAGAAATGTAAATGTAAGAATCGCGCCGTAGCGTAGCCGCGCCCGGTGCAAGTGTCAAGGCGAAACCGGGAATGGTGTCAAGACTGAATAGAATGTCCCCCTTCTTACGACATTAGAAGTGTCCCCTTTTTCGTGTTGTGGCGAAACCGGGAATGCATGTTTCGTCGGGTCTGCCGTACAATTGCAGCGCGCGAATCGGCTTCCCGAATTCGGACTCTTGCGACTAAGCCCCAAGAAGGGCATCTAAGCTGTAGGGGACGATAGTTTGTGGCAGCGGCCCTGTCTCGGCGGGGGCGAAGCCCCCCCGCCCCACAAGGGATGCCCGATACGAATCTTGAATCTGTCTACAGGCGATCTCGCGGAAAGCGTCTAATGCCGGTCGAACACAACGAAATTGAGCGCGTTGCGCATCGCGTTTCCGACCCCGGCGCTACGATTGCGCATCTCTCCGGACGCCCGCTGCTGCGGAACACAGGCATTCCTCTCAACCTTGATTGGGTCCGTGAGGTCCGTGTCAACACCAGCGCCGTCGAGCGCCGGTCGCAATCGCAAGTCGCGCGCCGAACGGTAAAAAAAGAATGGCAGGCGGCGTGGCTTCTGCGGGCCATCACCTGCATGGATCTGACAACTCTTTCTGGCGATGACACCGACGAGCGCGTGCGCCGGTTGTGCGCGAAAGGCCGCCATCCCATCCAACCTGAATTGGAACAGAAACTCGGCATCGAACCGCTGCAGATTAAAGTCGCGGCCATCTGCATCTATCACACGTTCTTAGAAACGGCCCTGCGCGCGCTCGAAGGCAGCGGAGTGCACGTCGCTGCCGTCTCCACCGGCTTCCCCGCCGGCCTGTCGCCGCTGCAGGAGCGGGTCGATGAAATTCGCCGCTCGGTGGAAGCTGGCGCGCATGAGATCGACGTCGTTATCACCAGAGCGCATGTTTTCGGCGGACGCTGGCAGGCTCTCTACGATGAGATAGCAGCGTTCAAGCAGGCGTGCGGGTCCAGGCACATGAAGGTGATCCTGGGCACCGGAGACCTGCTGACTCTACGTAACGTGGGGCGCGCAAGTGTGGTAGCCATGATGGCTGGCGCGGATTTCATAAAGACTTCGACCGGCAAAGAGCCGACGAATGCAACCTTGCCAGTAGGCTTGGTGATGACGCGCGCCATTCGCGAATACGCGCAGCAGACCGGAATGGCGGTAGGTTTCAAACCAGCAGGAGGCATCCGTACAGCGAAGCAGTCGATCGAGTGGCTGGCGATGATCAAAGAAGAGCTCGGCGATTCGTGGCTGCGGTCGGAAATGTTTCGCTTGGGAGCCAGCGGTTTGTTGGGCGATATAGAGCGGCAATTGGACCACCAGGCCACCGGGCGTTACTCGGCCGAGTATCGGCACCCGCTGGCCTGACGCTGGCCTGAGTCAAGAGTGAACGCTCAGCCCGTGTGGTGACGAGGCTTGGCCCCGTTCCGTCGGGCTCAAGAGCTAAACTCGCTATTTAGGAGAATGCATGGCGCGATTGATGGTGCTCTACAAGACTCCGAAGGATGCTGCCGCCTTCGACAAACATTACTCCGACACGCATATTCCAATCGCCAAGAAGATTCCCGGTCTCAGGAAGTATGAGGTCAGCACGAGTCCGGTCGTGACGCCCGCCGGGCCGTCCGATTTTCATCTGATCGCGACGCTTTACTTTGATGATATGGCAGCCATCCAATGGGGCTTCGCGAGCCCCGAGGGACAAGCCGCAGCGGCGGATGTGCGAACCTTCACCACCGATCCGCCCCACATGTTGTTGTTCGACAGTCGGGAGGTTTGACCGGTGCGCGAAGGTGAACCGACGTGCACTGCCTAGCGCAAAAACATCCGCGGAACGAATCGAGCAAACGTCAATGAGCATTGCTGAAAAATTCGTGAGCATGGAATACGGACCCGCTCCTGAAGATTCGAAGGAAGCGACAAACTGGCTGGAGCGTCATGGTTACCGTTTTTACCATTTCATCGGCGGCGGATGGCAGAAGCCCGCCGCAGGCGAATATTTCGACACCGTCGATCCTTCGAACGGCGAAAAGCTCGCGTCGGTTGCGCAAGGCTCGGCGGCGGACGTCGATGCGGCAGTCAAAGCTGCGCGCGCGGCTTCCGCTGGATGGCGCGCGCTCACTCCGCATGCCCGCGCCCGCTACTTGTACGCTCTGGCGCGCCTAGTGCAGAAGCATTCCCGGTTGCTGGCCGTTCTCGAGACCATGGACAATGGCAAGCCCATCCGCGAGAGTCGCGACATTGACATCCCGCTGGTCGCGCGGCATTTTTATCACCACGCCGGTTGGGCGCAACTCCTCGACCAGGAATTTCCCGAGTATGTTCCCTGCGGAGTCGTCGGCCAAATCATCCCGTGGAATTTTCCGCTCCTGATGCTGGCGTGGAAGATTGCTCCAGCGCTCGCGACAGGCAACACGGTCGTTTTAAAGCCGGCGGAATTCACCCCGCTCACCGCGCTGGCCTTTGCCGGAATCTGCGAGGAGGCTGGCCTGCCCGCCGGTGTAGTCAACATCGTCACCGGAGACGGCTCCACGGGAGAGGCATTGGTCAAGCACCCGGAGGTGGACAAGATCGCCTTCACCGGCTCGACCGAAGTTGGCCGCGCGATTCGCTCCGCCACAGCCACGAGCCACAAACGCCTGTCGCTGGAGCTCGGTGGAAAGTCTCCGTTCATCGTCTTCGAAGACGCCGACCTCGACAGCACGGTTGAAGGCCTCGTGGATGGCATCTGGTTCAACCAGGGGCAGGTGTGTTGCGCGGGCTCGCGCCTGCTGATGCAGGAGAGTATCGCCGAAGTGCTCATCGCCAAAATTCAGGATCGCATGAGCACGCTGCGCATTGGCGCGCCGCTCGACAAAGCGATTGACATTGGCGCCATTGTGGCGAAGGTTCAACTCGACCGCATCCGCAAGCTGGTCGATCAGGGAGTAGCCGATGGCGCGACCTGCTGGCAACCGCAGTTTACGTTGCCGGCGCGCGGGTTCTACTATCCCCCGACGTTGTTGAGCAATGTGCATCCGACCTCGATTGTGGCGCAGCAGGAAATTTTCGGTCCCGTGCTGGCGGCGATGACCTTCCGCACGCCCGCGGAAGCGGTGGAATTGGCGAACAATACGGTTTATGGCCTGGCCGCGTGTGTGTGGAGCGAGAGCATTAACGTTGCCTTGCACGTCGCCTCGCAGATAAAAGCGGGAGTGGTCTGGGTGAATTGCACAAATCTCTTCGACGCTTCTTGCGGCTTTGGGGGCTACCGCGAGAGCGGATACGGACGCGAAGGTGGACGCGAGGGGCTCGTCGAATACATGGAGCCCGCGTGGTTCAAGAACGCGCCGAAGCTGCCCCCCGAGAAAGAAAAGAGGAAGATTGAGCGCCAGGCAGAATCGGAACACCAACCCCACTCTTCAGCGATGGAGCGACGGGCGTCCTCGCCCGGCCACGATGACGATGAGGAAGCCGGACGCCCGGCGCTCCACCAACAGGCGAGACCGGACATCGACCGCACCGTGAAGCTCTACATCGGCGGCAAACAGGCGCGTCCCGACTCCGGCTACAGCATGGAAGTGCGCGCAACGGACGGACGATTGCTCGGCGAGGCTCCGCTCGGCAATCGCAAAGATATTCGCAACGCCGTCGAAGCGGCACGGAAAGCGGCGTCGTGGACGAAGGCTACGGCGCACAACCGGGCCCAGGTTCTTTATTATTGCGCAGAGAATCTCTCCCAGCGGCGCGATGAAATTGCCCATCGCCTGGCTGCCGTCGTTGGCCAGGAACAGGCTGCCGCCGAAGTAGATCTCAGCATCCAGCGTATTTTCACCTATGCGGCGTGGGCCGACAAGTTTGACGGTGCCGTGCACAACCCTCCATTTCGAAATATTGCCCTTGCGATGAACGAAGCGATTGGCACGATTGGTGTGATCTGTGCGCAAGAGGCGCCGCTGCTTGGTTTTATTTCTCTCGTGATGCCCGCGCTCGCCGCCGGAAACACGGTGATCGCCGTCCCTTCAGAAGCTTATCCGCTGATCGCCGCCGATCTCTACCAGCTTTTCGACACTAGCGACCTTCCCGGCGGCGCGCTGAATATCGTGACCGGATATGTATCGGAACTTCTGAAACCGCTCGCCGAACATGATGACGTCGACGCCATCTGGTGCTTCGGTGACCAAGGGAACGCCGCCTCATCCAAGGCGATGTCGGTGGGCAATCTGAAGCAGGTCTGGACGAACGAAGGCCGCGCCGTCGACTGGTTCAACCCTAAGCTAGCCGAGGGACGCTGGTTTCTGGAGCACGCGACGCAGGTGAAGAATATCTGGGTTCCCTACGGCGAATAATCAGTCGCAGCGGAACACAATTTTCCTTGTCTGTGGAGACGGCGCTTGCCCCGTCTAGCGTGCATCACTAAGCGCGCGGCAGGAGACGCGGCAAGCTGCGTCTCTACGGGAAATCAGAAAAGCTCTCTGATGAAAGCTTCGCGCACGCCACGAATAAAAATCTGTTGCATCGCCAACGTCGACGAAGCGGCTCTGGCCATCGACTGCGGAGCATCCGCGCTGGGCCTGGTTTCACACATGCCGAGCGGCCCGGGCGTGATCGGCGATGCGCTTATCGCCAAAATCGCCGCTGTCGTGCCGCCCGCCATAGGGACATTCCTGCTGACATCGCGAACCAGAGTCGCGGACATCATCGAGCAACAGCGACGCTGCCGCACAAATACGATCCAGATCTGCGATCATCTGACCCACGGAACACATCGCGATCTCAAAGACGCTTTGCCGGGAATCTCCGTGGTGCAGGTCGTTCACGTAACCGGCCCCGAGTCCATCGAGGAGGCAGCGCGGATCGCCCCGCAATTGGATGCCATCTTGCTCGATTCCGGCAACCAGAAGCTCGCCGTCAAGGAATTAGGCGGCACGGGCAGAACTCACGACTGGAGTGTAAGTCGCGCGATCCGTGAGCGCATCGCCATCCCTCTATTTCTTGCAGGAGGTCTCACGCCGGAAAATGTGGGGCAGGCTATTCGTGAGGTGGGGCCGTTCGGATTGGATGTGTGTTCCGGGGTGCGAACCGGCGGCAAGCTGGAGGCGACGAAACTAAAGGGTTTTTTCACAGCGGTACGCCGCGCGAGCGAACTGAACTAGCGAACCAAAGACCCGGGGGCAGTGGGTCAGTTCGAACTCAGAAGTTGGTATTGTTCGTCGCTGACGTGCTCCATCCAGTCCACCAACTTTTCGTCCAATCGTTCCTGAATTGCGATGTGAGTCATGGCCGTCGTCGGTGTGGCCCCGTGCCAATGCTTTTCTCCCGCCGCGAACCAAACTACATCTCCGGGGTGAATTTCCTCTATCGCACCGCCCACCCGCTGAACCCATCCGCGGCCTGCCATAACAATTAAGGTCTGTCCGAGCGGATGCGTATGCCAGGCGGTACGCGCCCCGGGCTCAAATGTGACGCTC
>Ga0302324_100011355_pt1 | contig 18281 bp, 18 predicted proteins | sample Palsa_T0_1_FD_201949 | JGI IMG/M metagenome (GOLD analysis project Ga0302324, IMG submission 201949) | Peat permafrost microbial communities from Stordalen Mire near Abisko, Sweden - Palsa_T0_1 | ecosystem: Environmental > Terrestrial > Soil > Palsa > Peat permafrost | place: Sweden: Abisko... | reverse complement strand
ATTGGGCCCCCCAATCGCCCCTGCCCAATGCTAAAATACGTTTTGGCCCATTGGGACGTCGTCTAACGGTAAGACTGCAGCCTCTGGAGCTGCGTATCGGGGTTCGAATCCCTGCGTCCCAGCCATTCCTCATAGTGGCGTGGCGCCATGCGCCGTTTCAGACCTGTCTACGTCGCCGGCGGTTCGTAAAGGCTGGGCATCTGCCATGCGCGGTAATTCTGCGGACCGGAGACATCCATAACCACATCGGCAGGCCCCACTTGCGGGGCCGGATTCGTAGGGTCGATCTCCTCGCTGTAGGCCAACGTGCCGTCCTTCAATATCACAATAGGATTCGTGAAAAAGTAGTTGCCGCTGCTCAGCAATTCGGCGCTACCCATGGCCTGGGAATACGCGCCCAGATCGAAACTCACGACCGGCGTCACGGTCATAGCGCTCTGGTCCACCGTGAGGGCCATGCCGCGGCTGTCGCAATCGTACGGCCCGCATCCGGCACCTAACCCGAGGGGCGCGGGCGACACCCGTGTGTCGCCGTTATCGAACAGCGTCAGGGGTCCGGCGCCGGCGTTCTCCATCCCCACGTCGTGCTGGTGCGAATACCAATACCATGAATCGTTATATGTGTTGATGAACATGAAGTCGCCGGCCTGCAGGAGGCCGTCGTCCGGCGGCCCCATTTGCCACACAATGCGGCCGTCACCGGCGCTGTCTTCGTAATCGATTCTGAAGATGCGGTCCTGGTGTCGCGACGACCAGACGATATCGCCTCCGGTGGCGTTGCCGTCCTCGGGCGCTGGCCAATAGTACAGAGCGTTGCCGTGCAGCCAGTCGTGCGCCAAGGGAGCGACGCCTGCGCCCAGCAGGAACATCGGCGGGCAACCGTGCGCGCCCGCTCCGCACGTTTCTCCCAGGGGAGCCGTCTGCGTCACCGGCAGTTGCGGATAGCCTTGGTAGCCGCCGTTGGGGTCGAATGAGTCCCAATACCAGACCACCTGCCAGTTGGCATCGAGGACGATAATGATATCTCCGATGATGTCGACGGGAAGGCCGCTCGTATCCCCTTGGGTACCCGCCGGGAAAATCCTTTCCGTATTGATCAGAGCCGCGGTGTAGCCGTTGGGCAATGTTTGAATGGCGTCGTGATGAAAGGCGCCGGCGCAAGCCGAGCCGACCGGCGGCGGGCTCGAAATCGCGTTGCATGGGCCGCCATCCTGCGCTCCCAGCGCGAGCAACTCCTGCTCGATTGCGCCCATATTGGTTTCGCGCACGATGTTCCCCGCCAGATCGATCTGGCGCAGAAATTGTCCTTCGACCGCCGCCGGAAACCAGCCAAGATCGTTTTGAATGGTGAGGGCGCCGCCTGCCAGAGGACGGGTGAGCGTTTCGCCGTGGCCCAAGCCGCTCGCGTAGTTATACCAGATAATTCTGCCTTTCAAGTCCGTCGCCACATCGGGATAGATTGTTCCGGTCCCGAACGTGATGAAGTTGTGCAGCAGCACCGGATTCGGATCGTTGGCGGGCGCCGCGGTCCGGACCGTGAATGTTGGGAAAGGAATGGTTTCCGACGGAAGCGCTCCGGTCTTGAACGTGATCGTGGGGCCGTTCGCGATCGTGCCGCCCGTATTCGTTTCCGCGTACATTTGGTACGCCGTGCTCGGGTACATGCCGGCGATTTCAAACGTCATGCTGGCCGGGGGACGGCAGTTCACCCAATTCGTGACCGTGGCCGGCGTCTTCCCGCTTTCTTCCTGAAAGGCTACCGCCATCGTGCTGCCGGCGGCGCAGGAAGGGGCGCTAAACAAGGCCACCAAAGGATTGGCGGTCTTCTTAACCACCGGGGCGCCGCCGGTTACCAGCGCGGTCACGACGTATGTAATCGTTTTCGACGCGCTCTTGCCAGTCGCGAAATCCTTGGCAACCACCTGGATTTGATAAGAACCTTCGATTCCCGTGGGGACCCACACGAAAGACGGACCCGTCCAGGTGCTGCCGCTGAGCGTGCCGGGAAGAAAGTCCTTCTCCATGGTGAGCGATCCATTCGGCGGAGTGACACTGAACTGGAAGGCCACGGGACCGGCGCTCGAATCCGTCGCGGTAGCCGTAAACGCGATGCTCTTGCCGATCGGCTGCGGAGACGCGGGCTTCGCCTTCAGGGACGTAACCTTCACGGTGGCGAACGCCGCGGTGGACAGCGCGGCAAGCGCGACGAGGACCAACAGATTCTTGCTCGGCATTTTCATGAAAAACCTAGCCGACCGCCTACCGCCCAAAGAACCGTCCGGCTTCCGGACCGGCCAGACCGCCAGGAAACCGCCGCCGCGGTAAAGGTGGAATCGGCCCTACGCCCAATCGCTTGTGCCATCTGGTCCAGGCATCCTGTGTGAACACGCCCGCTGGCGCATTGATCAACGCCTTTCGGAATTCTTCTACCGGCACATACGCCTCGACGATTGCAACGTCCGCCGGCGAACCATACACCATCAAATGCGCCAGAAACGTGGGGATATCCGCAAGCGTCTGCTGGGGCGCATCGTACCACACTACCTTGCGCGCCACGCGCATCAATTCGACCGGATACGGACTAGCCAGTTTCATCGCTCCGAACCTCCCGGACTCAACCCCCGGTGGGAGCGCAAACTGGGTAGCCGGGCCAAATCCACCGCCTGCGCCCACCGCGTCAAATCCCGCCGCATGGCAATCGGGACCCGGTCCAAAGTGCCATCTCCGTAAAACTGCAGCGCCCGGACGCTGGTAATCGGATCGAAGCTCCGGTCGATTGCTTTCGCCGCCGCCAAACCCGTCGGCAAGTCGACGCCGTTGGATACTAGAGCGTGGATGTCCACATAGTCCTTCCAGCTCCCTCGCACCTGGATCACTCGCATTTTCATGCCAGCCAGATCCACAAGGGAGGCCACCTGTACGCGCGAACCAGCCGCTAGCCTTGGGTCTTCAACCCGATGTAGGGTGTCCAGCCCGCCAAAGAAAGCGACCTTGATCGGGCCACCCCGGTCTATGAAAGCCTCCAGGTTGTCGCGCTTGCGGTGCACCCAACCCGCCGGGTCCGCCGGGTCCAAATCCCGGAAGAAAGGCAACTGGGCTTGCAGACCGTCCGGGTCGAACCCGGTCGAAGAGAAAAAATCAAAGTCTTCAGATACGCGATTGCCAAGCTGCAGAGCCAGGCCTGTCCCGCCATACAGCACGAAGCTGGACGGAACTACATCCAGCTCCGGCCAGAATAGCCGTTGAGACTCTGGCAGGGCGTCCAGGCGCGGGGTAAATATCGCTAGCATCTCAGCATTTCTCCGTAACTGTAGGGCAGATGCCATCCGACGGTCACGATGCCGCTGGGCCAATCTTTTGAATCACGGCGCGCAAGAGGCGTTCGGTCTGTTGCGCATCGAGGTACGGGACTTTCAGTGCTTTTGCCCAAAAGAAGTTGAACCCCAGCGTCTCGCGAATCTCAGACACGCTTAAAGCTGTGTAAGGTGGCGTGAAGACAGTGGGGACCGCAGTTCGAAACTCGACATCCCAATAACGCTCCTCGTCCGGCTCGAATTCGCACGGCGCGGCCCCGGCGATGCGAGCCGCGGCAATTATGCCGGCTCCTTTTTGGTAGTAAGAGACGGTATCGCGTCTGCGCAAATAGCTAACAACGCCCTTGATGCCTCCATACGCAGAAACACGCTTCTTGGTAATCATCCGCTGGACCCACGGTTCCTCGCCAGGCACGTCATAGGAAGCGTTGGTATCGAACAGGACGCCCTTCGCGTGGCCCGGATTAATGTGGGAGTCGAATGGCTTCGAGAAGAACTCAAAGTAACGATTTCCACTGATCTCATAAACACGATACGGAAGGAAGTCGATGTCCAGTCCTTGATCGCGCCAATACGAGACAGCGCGGACGAGGCCCTCTTCAGCCGAGTTGGCGACCACGCACATGCGCTGCTTCCTGTTGAAGTCGTCTTCTTCGAGCGGGTCGATCAATCCGAACGCCTGCCGATGCACTTCGCGAAGATCGGCAACTTGACCGCGCAGGTACTGGCTGAACTTCCGGTTCAAGGCGGAATAATCCCATGAGCTTGCCCCCTCGACATCCCGGAGCAACTGCTCGATAGCCCCGCGACCGGCCCCTGCCCTCTTCAGTTCGAAGACGACCAGATTGCCGTCGCGATCCAAGGCGCACATGTCTGGCTCTTCTTGCCGGCTTCGTTCCTGGAAGAAAGGCAGAAGTGGATCGTCTTCGTAGAGCGTCTCCAATAGATGCCCTGCCAACAAGTTTTCCAGATCCTTCTCTAACGCGCCGGCTTGCGCGAAGTCGATGAACGGAAGAGGTTCAAGCCTATCGATGGAGGCCGGGAGTTTGTAGAGCATAGGTTATGAGCGTGGAATCGCCGTGACCATCCATACCCATACTAGCCGACCAGTTGACCGATTTCCAACCTCCAATTCCCGCCGCCCCGCGAGTACCATAGAGTATATGGTCATCGGCGTCCCCCGCGAAACCTTCCCCGGCGAGCGGCGCGTCGCGCTGGTGCCCGCCGTCATCCCCAGCCTCACGAAAGCCGGATTCCAAGTGGCCGTCGAAGCCGGCGCCGGATTGGCCGCCGGATACCTGGATACCGATTACACCGCCAAAGGCGCACAACTCATCGCCGCGCGCGCCGAAGTCTTCCGCCAGGCCGACGTTGTCGTCCAGGTGCTCTGCCACGGCTCCAACGATCGCACCGGCCGAGACGACCTGCCACTCCTGCGCCCCGGCCAGGTTCTGATAGGATTCGTCCGTCCCCTCGGGCAACTCGAAACCATCCGCGAGCTCGCGGCCACCGGCGTCACCGCGTTTTCCATCGAGCTGATGCCGCGCATCACACGCGCGCAAAGCATGGACGCGCTTTCCTCCATGGCCACCATCTGCGGCTACAAAGCCGTGTTGCTGGCCGCCGACCGGCTGCCTAAAATGTTCCCCATGTTGACCACCGCCGCCGGCACCATCACGCCCGCGCGCGTCTTCGTCATCGGCGCGGGCGTGGCCGGTTTGCAAGCCCTGGCCACCGCGCGCCGCCTGGGCGCAGTAGCCTCCGCCTACGACATGCGGCCCGCCGCCAAGGAACAAGTGCTCAGCGTCGGTGGACGCTTCATCGAACTCCCCATCCAGGTGGCCGATGCGCAGGACGCGCGCGGCTATGCCAAGGCGCAGGACGAGACATTTTACAGGCGCCAGTCGGAACTGCTCGGCGATCAAATCGCCCAGAGCGATGTCGTGATCACGGCTGCCGTAGTGCCCGGCAAGAAGTCGCCCGTCCTGATCACGCGCCAGATGCTGCACCGCATGGCGCCCGGCTCGGTGGTGGTGGATCTGGCCTCCGAACGCGGCGGCAACTGCGAAATCACCCGCGCCGGCGAAGTGGTCGAGGAACAGGGTGTGGCCGTGCTTGGGTCGATCAACCTGGCCAGCACGGTGCCATATCACGCCAGCCAACTGTACGCGCGCAACGCCGCCGCGTTTCTGCTGCATCTGTTCCGGGACGGCAAGCTGCATACCGGCGCGGACGATGAAATCACCCGCGAGACTCTGGTCACCCAGGGAGGCGAAATCGTCAACCCGCGCGTGCGGGAGTTTTTCGGCCTAATTGGCTAGGGAGGAAAATTTGACCGACATTATCGCAAGCCTCTACATATTCATCCTGGCGGCCTTCGTCGGATTCGAGATCATCCGCCGCGTTTCGCCGCTGCTGCACACGCCGTTGATGTCGCTTACCAACGCGCTCGACGCCATCGCCGTGGTAGGCGCCATCATCCTGGCCGGCGAGCACAAAAGCGGTCTCGCCGCCGTGCTCGGCGGCATCGCCATTGTGGCCTCCACCAGCAATCTGGTCGGCGGGTTCATCATCACCGACCGCATGCTCAAGATGTTCAAAACCAGCAAACCCAAAAAGCCATGACCGCCGATCGCGTCATCCAGTTCATTTACCTGATCTCGGCGGTGCTGTTTATCCTCTCGCTCAAATGGATGAGCTCGCCCAGTTCCGCCCGCCGCGGCGTTTGGGCCGGCGAGTTGGGTATGCTGCTGGCGATCTGCGCCACCTTGCTGCACCACGGCATCGTCGACTACCGAACCATCGCCATCGCCCTGGTCCTGGGCGTCATCATCGGCGTGCCGCTGGGACGCGTCCATATGACCGCGGTCCCGCAACGGACCGCCCTCAGCCACGCTTTCGGCGCGCTCTGTGTGGCGCTGGTCGGCACGGCGGAATATTATCTCCGCGCGCCCCACGTCCCGCCTTTCATGATGGCGGTGCTATCGATGGAGGTGATCCTGGGCAGCCTGACTTTCACCGGCAGCCTGATGGCCGCCGGAAAGTTGCAGGAGCTATTGCCACAGCGTCCCATCACTTACAAGGGACAGAACCTCGTCAATCTTTCGCTGCTGGCCGTTTCCGTGGCGCTGGCGGTGCTGCTGGTCCTCGATCCCGGCCACACGCGCCTGTTTCCCCTCATCATTGCCATCCCGCTCGTGTTCGGCGTGCTCATGATCGTCCCCATCGGCGGCGCCGACATGCCTACAGTGATTTCGCTGCTCAATGCCTATGCCGGGCTTTCGGCAGCCGCTATGGGTTTTGTGCTCGACAGCAAGCTGCTGATCGTGGCCGGCGCGCTCGACGGATCTTCGGGCTTCATCCTTTCCGTGATTATGTCGAAGGCCATGAACCGGTCGTTCACCAACGTCTTGTTCGGCGCGTTCGGACAAGTGCAGGCCGCCGCCACTGGCGCGCACGAAGCCCGCACCGTCCGTAGCGCCACCGCCGAAGAAGCCGCCGCTATCCTGGGCGCGGCCAACACGGTGGTGATCGTTCCCGGATACGGCATGGCGGTCGCGCAGGCGCAGCACAAAGTGCGCGAGTTTTACGATGCGCTCTCGAAGCGCGGCGTGGACGTGAAATTCGCCATTCATCCCGTGGCCGGCCGCATGCCCGGACACATGAACGTGCTGCTGGCCGAAGCCGACATCCCCTACGACAAGCTGCTGGATATGGACGCCATCAATCCCGATTTCCCGCAGACAGACGTGGCGCTGATCATCGGCGCCAACGACGTAACCAATCCCGCCGCGCGCAACGATCCATCGAGCCCCATCTACGGCATGCCGATCCTGGATGTGGACAAGGCCAAGACCGTGATGGTGATCAAGCGCGGCATGAGCCCCGGTTTCGCGGGCATCGACAACGAGCTCTATTACCTGAACAAGACGCTGATGCTCTTCGGCGACGCCAAAGCTTTCGTAGGCGACTTGGTCCGCGAACTGGCAGGCCAGCAGTAGGGCGGTGCCATGCGCTGCCGCAGACTCGCTTTATAAATTCTTTACGATCCATAAAGATTTCATGTATAATGGCTGCGACGGGCTCTGAAGAACCGTCCTGGAGGTGGATGATGTCTACTGCCCGGCAAGATTGGGCTACGGCCTTTTATTGGATCGGCGTGACCACGGCGCTGGCATGTCTTGTTCTCGTCTTCGCCGGCAACACGGAATTCGCCTGGCGATTCGAGCATTCCGGCTTCCCGCTGTCGTGGGCGCTGGCGGGTTCCGCCGTGCTCGCGTTTCTGGCATTTGAGCTCTGCGAATATGGTCCGTCCGTGCCCAGCGAGGCCGCAGCTCCAAGCTCGCAGCTTTATCCGGAGTGGGAAGCCCTCGAAACCTAGATTTCTCCTTGATATGGCCGAATGGCCCGCTTCCCCGACTGGCGGCCCAGGTGGAATTTTGTCCGCTCCCGGTAGGGAGAGGAATAGAAGAGAGTATGCCGAAGGAGTACATCGAGCGGCGTGACGGAAACTATTACGTTTCCGCCACACGCATCTCCCTGGATTCGATCGTCCATGCATTCCGGCGTGGCGAATCCCCTGAAACCATCTGCCAGAATTTCGACCTGCTTCGCCTCGAAGAAGTCTATGGCGCCATAGCGTACTACTTGGCTAATCAGGCCGACATCGATGCCTACCTGGCTCGGCAAAGCGAAAAATGGGCCGAGGGAAGGCGCAACGCCGATCCGTTGCCGCCGGATCTGCGCGAGAACTCACGCGCGCTCGGGAAGAAATGCACACCAGCCGGCTATTGTGAAGGTCCGATTGCCCCCCGTTATCCAACTGGGCCGAGCCGTGATTCACTGTTCGAGCAGGAGGTTCCGGTCAACGAGAAACCCGGGCAACCGCATCGCGAGTTCCAAGCAAACGTCCTCGTAGGATGTGTACGGCATGTACAGCATACCGGCAAGGTCGCTGGCGGTCGTAATGACCTCCTTGCGCCGCGCGATCGCGACCCTGCGCTTCTTGCGGTAACTCAGGTAAAAGTACGGCTTGCCGATGCCGATGGCCGCGCCGAGTTCGATCAACACGTTTGGCCGCACTTCGGTTTCGCGATCATCGAACACGCAGAAGTCGCTTTCACGGATGCGCTGCACGATGGTCTCGAAAATCGAGCCGTTCGGCATATCCGAATCCGAGTACCGAAGGCTGATGCCATACGGGCAGCATAGCAGTTGAAGATTGTGACGCAGGTTATTGGTCACCCCCGGCGTGAAGCGGTGGCCCACGAAGGCGCGCAGCGGATGGGCAGGCCGGAGCCGGCGGTCGACCCCCAGTACGGTTTCGACGCCAACGCCGGAAACCGAACGAAGCCGCATCGCGGAGAACTCGTAACCCGCCAGGCGCGGCCGCTTGCTGTCGCCTTTCGATTCGTAGCCGGATTCCCTTAGGATTTCGTCGAGAGTGCCGAGGTCCGCGCTCGTGGCAAGAAACCCACGAACCGCCTCGCGGGTGTTCCGCAGGGTTTCCGCGTCGGTCGCGCCGCAACTCGACAGGTCGAGGGCCGGAACGTAAGCGACATACGCCTCCCCTTCCCTGAAAATGTGTGCGTCGAACGAAAAACCTTGCATGCGGTTCGGCTCCCGTCGCAGTGTATCGGTGGCGAGCAAATATGTCGATCCGATTTCGTTTTCAGTATAGATAGCGCGGGGCGGCTCGTCAAATGTTGGCGCAAAAGATGTTGGCGTCAAAGGCGTCATATCGAAGGGCCGCCGAGATCTCCTAGAACCCGTAGCAGTTCGGCAATGGCGCGGTTGGCATCGCCGATGGCCTTGGAGCATGGTTCCGTTGCAGCTAGCGGTTTCTTGAGCATCATTTTTGCGCCCCTTCTCGTTGGATGCCAGCCACTGTGCCTCAGTTGATCCATGCGGCGATAGAGGCCGTTTTTGTAGGCCTCTCTGCCTGCATTATATCGTCGCGTCCACCCGGGATCTGCTTTCTCACGCTGTTGCTCCTTGTCCCAGCAGTGGTACAGAAACATCAGTGTGAGCGCAGTTGCATCCCCTTTTTGTTCGCCTTGCAGGGCGAGTTCCAGAGCGGCATCGCTGTCCCGCAGAATCCATTGGTAATAGGGCAAATTCAGGAGTCCGCCAGTTTCGTCATATTCAATGAGTCTCTGCCGCACCGGTGCAGGGGCGACCTGCAAGGTACGGCCGAAACAAGCGAGATTGTGATTATAAGTGAGCAAACGGCGCCCTTTGAGGAACTCCCGAACCGACACGTCCGGTTCTGGCTCACAACTCTCCAGTTCATCCACCAGAGCGATGAAGTCCTGGGCCAGTAAGCTCAGTCGCGGCTCGGTGAATGTACAAGGCCTGAGTGCCGCGGCAACGCGCCCGAAAGTGATGGGCTGGAAGTTTTTGTCCTCGGGCCTCCACCCGTCCGGCGTCAGCCAACGGTACGTCGGCGCGAGTTCGGAAGTTTTCAGCGCCGCGCAGCAGGCGCCCAGAAAGCAAGGGCCGGCGTAGGACCGCGATTGGCCGGGTCGTTCCCCCGCGTGCGTCTTGACTTCCAACACAATCAGCCGCCGTGTGGCCTGATGACAGAAGACGAGATCCGGAATCTGCATTCTCCCTTCGAAGCGGACGCGAAATTGCGCGTGGCAGTCCCAGCCCACTACCGGAACGCCGGGATATTCGTCGAGAGCCCGGATCAGCCGCTCCTGGAACTCCGCGGACGCGTTAAACGCGTGATGCAGCAGCCAACTGTAACAGTCCTCCAAATGGGTAGCGCCGAGAATTTCAAATATCGTCATGGGTTTCTTCATAAGAAACTCCTTCCCTTAGTTAAGCGTAAGAACCGGTCGGCACGTCGGGAAGGGGCGCGACCGACCGTCCGGGGCCTGGGCACCCGCACCCGCCCCTCACCGACCATCACCCGCAACTTGCATTTTCCCCCAACCGTTGTACAATAGTTCTTGTAGTGTCGAACTTGTCGAGTGGGCGAAAGCCCACTTTTTTGTTGCTATGAAGCCGGAAATATCATCGCGCATCGAAGAGATCGCCCAGCGTGTGGCGGCCTCCGAAGGCATTGAAGTGGTCGAAGTGGAAGTGAAAGGCGGCGGGAAAAACCAGTTTGTGCGCATTTCTATCGACAAGCCCGAGGGTGTATCCCACGCCGACTGCGAGACCGTCTCGCACCAAGTCGGCACGATTCTCGATGTCGAGGACGTGGTGCCCGGCCACTACACGCTCGAAGTCAGCTCGCCGGGCCTGGAGCGCAAGCTGCTCAAGCCACGCGATTTCGAGCGGTTCCAGGGCAAGAAGGCCAAGGTCACCCTGCGCGCGCCGGTCGAAAATCAGAGCCATTGGGAAGGCACCCTGGCGGGGGTCGCCGATGGTAACATCGTGCTCGAAGCCGCCGGCCGGCAGATCCGCTTTCCGTTCGAGCAGGTGCAAAAGGCGAACTTGAAGTTTGAGTGGTAAACCCCTCCTCGCCATCGGGTTAACAATCCAGCGACAGAATAGAAGAGGAACACTTTGGAAACGATTTTTCAGTCCATCGAGATACTGAGCAAGGAAAAGGGCATCGATCCGCAGATCGTTCTGGACGCCGTCAAGGACGCCATGCTGATCGCCGCGCGCAAGCACTTCCGCACTACGGAGGATTACATCGCCGAATTGCACGAGAAGACCGGCGCCTTGCAGCTTTTCGCCGTCAAGAAGGCGGTCGAGGTGGTGGAAGATCCGGCCAAGGAAATGACTCTGGCCGAGGCGCGCCGCATCGATCCGGAAGCCGAAATCGGGGCGGAGATCCGCATTCCCAAGAAGACCGATTTGTTGGGCCGTATCTCGGCGCAGACCGCCAAGCAGGTGATTTTTCAGAAAGTGCGCGAAGCCGAGCGGGAAACAGTCTATAACGAATACTCCGGCCGCACCGGCGAGCTCGTGAACTGCACCGTAAAGCGGGTGGAAGGTCCGGATTACATTCTGGATCTCGGCAAGACCGAAGCGCGCCTGCCGAAGAAAGAGCAGTCCCGCCTGGAAAGCTACAGCGTGGGCGACCGCGTGCGTTGCGTCATCCGTGTGGTGGATAAATCCAGCAAAGGCCCCGGCGTGGCCGTATCGCGCGCCGCTCCGGAGCTGGTGATGCGCCTGTTCGAACAGGAAGTTCCAGAGATCTACGACAGCACCGTGACCATCAAGGGTTGCGCGCGGGAAGCCGGCGAGCGCACCAAGATCGCGGTGCAGAGCCGCGACCGGGACGTGGATAGCGTGGGCGCTTGCGTGGGCATGAAAGGCATGCGCGTGCAATCCATCATCCGCGAGTTGCGCGGCGAGAAGATCGACATCATCGAATATTCGGAAGATCCGGTGACCTTCGCCACGCACGCCTTGAGCCCGGCCAAGATCAGCCGCGTGACCATCGTCAACGCGCTCGAAAAGCACATGGAAGTGATCGTGGACGATTCGCAGCTCTCGCTGGCCATTGGGAAGAAGGGGCAGAACGTCCGCTTGGCGGCCAAGCTGCTCGGGTGGAAAGTCGATATCAAGAGCGAAGAGGAGAAGCGCCAGGAGGTGGAGTCCGCCATGGCCGCGCTGGTCAATCCGCCGGAGCCCGTGTCCGCGTTGATCGCCTATGGCATGGCCGAGGAACTGGCCGCCAGGCTGGCGGAGGCCGGCGTGGGCACCATCGATAAACTGGGCGGCATGACGCCGGAACAGTTGCAGGAGATCCCGGGCGTGGATCCGGAGATGGTGGAAAACATCCGGGATTCGGTGACCGCTTACTACAGCCAGTTTGAAGAACCCGCGCCGGCGGCGCCGCCCGAGGAAGCCGGGGCCGAAGCCGTTCAAGAATTTATCGCGGAAGGCGCGCCGGCCCCGGAAGCGGAACCTGAGGCGCCGGGCGGCGTCGAAGCGGTGGCCCCCGTCGAAGCCGGGGAGGCGCAAGACATTGAGATGGCTGGCGAGTCTGATACCATAGTAGAATCGGGGCGCGTTCCTCACGACGAGTCGGAAGCCGGCAATTCGCAAAACGAGTGAGGTGCGCCTCCGCGAGACAGTTTTGTATCTATGAACAAGATTCGCATTAACGAGCTAGCTCGGGAGCTGGAGGTCAAGGCGCACGAAATCATTGACAAGCTCCCTGAGTTGGGCGTAACCGAAAAGAAGACCCACTCCAGCTCGATCGACGAAGATGTCGCCCTCAAACTGCGGCGATTTTTCGGCCACGAGGTACCCGAGGAGTACGCGGCGCCGGAAGCGGCCGCGCCGACACCTCGCGAACAGCCGGCCGCCGCAGTCGAGACCTCGCCGGAGCCGGAAGTTGCCCCCAGTTCGCCGCAAGGCCAGGCGCCGGCCGCGGTCGAAGAGAGGACTGCGGAGCCGGTCGCGGGCGAGGACTCGCCGGATCGGCCGTCCGTCCGGCCGGCGCAGCCTATTCGTCCGCCATTGTTGGCGGGCAGCGCACCGCCCAGTGCGCCGCCTCCTTTACGCGTCGTGCCCCCGGCCGCGCCCCCCTCATCGATCACTGCGCCCGGCCGTCCAGCCGCGCCCGTGGCCAGACCTGTGCCGCCGCCGCGACCCGGCCAAGTGCTATCCGGACCGCGCCAACCCATGCCGCCAGGCGTCCACGAACCCGTCTCGCCGTCGGCTCCGATTCTTACCCGACCCGGCGTGGCTGCGCGTGCCCCGTCGGCTCCCTTTTCGCCTTCGGCGCCCGGCGCTCCCATGCCCTCCGCACCCCGGCCCCCCGCGCGGCCGCTCGCCGGACAACCAGCCGCGCGTCCCGTGGTGCCGCCGCGCGCCGATCTGCTCGCCAAACTGAGCCAGCCCCGCGCCGCCGCACCCGGCATGCCTGCGCCCCCCGCGCCAAGCCGCCCGATCGGTCCCGGCGTGCCGCGGCCCCAGAGCGCTCCCGCCCCTGGACAACCCATCTATCGTGGACCGCTCCGGCCGTCCCAACCCCCGGTAGCCCGGCAAGGCCCCGGTGTTCCGGGCGTTCGCCCGGGCGTTCCCATGCGCCCCGGCGGCGGCCCCCGCCCGATGCATCCTACATCGCGCCGTCCGGGTATGGAGCCCGCCGTCGCGCCGCCCTTGCCAGATCAGCAACGCCGCCCGGGCAGTAATCGCGGCCGTCCGCAGCAGCGCGACCGTAGCGACGAGCCTCAAGAAAAGATCCTGCGCCCATCCACGCGGCGTCAGACGGCCTCCGGGCCGCCCCCGGTCAGCCGTGAGATCACCGTCACCGAAGGTATCACGGTCAAGGAGCTTTCGGAAAAGCTGGATGTCAAGGCCAGCATGGTCATCAAGAAATTGATGGACCGCAACATCCTCGCCACCATCAACCAGACGCTCGATTCCAAGCTGGCAACCGAGGTCGCTCGCGACTTCGGAGCATCCACCAGTACTATTACTTACGAAGAAGAATCTCAACAAAAAGTTGAGGTGGCTGAAGAACAAAAAGACCTGCTTAAGCGCGCTCCCGTGGTCACCATCATGGGCCACGTGGACCACGGCAAGACATCGCTGCTGGACGCCATCCGCGAAGCCAACGTAGCCGGCAAGGAGGCTGGCGGAATTACCCAGCACATCGGCGCATATTACGTCGAAAAGGACGGTCGCAAGATCGTCTTCATCGATACCCCGGGCCACGAAGCGTTCACCCGCATGCGTGCCCGCGGCGCCAAGGTCACCGACATCGTGGTGCTGGTGGTGGCGGCCGACGATGGCGTCATGCCCCAAACGCTCGAAGCCATCGACCACGCGCGCGCCGCTAAGGTTCCCATCGTCGTCGCCATTAACAAGATCGACAAGCCCGATGCGCAGCCCGAGCGCATCAAACAGCAGCTCTCCGACCGCAACCTGATACCCGAGGATTGGGGCGGCGATACGGTGATGGTGCCCGTCTCCGCCAAAATGAAGCTCAACCTGGATCTGCTGCTGGAAATGATTCTGCTGGTGGCGGATCTCCAGGATCTCAAAGCCAATCCCTCCCGCCCGGCCAGCGGCAACGTGCTCGAAGCCAAGCTGGATCGCGGCCGTGGCCCCGTGGCCACCGTGTTGGTGCGCAACGGGACACTGCACGTGGGCGATTACTTCATCTGTGGCGCGGTCTTCGGCAAGGTGCGCGCCATGCTCAACGACCGCGGCGAGCAGATTCGCGAGGCCGAACCCTCCACCCCCGTCGAGGTGCTGGGGCTGGAATCCATGCCCGAAGCCGGCGACGACTTCCAGGTGGTCACCGACACCGCCAAGGCCAAGCAGATCGTGCTGTTCCGTGAAGCCAAGGTGCGGGAAGCCGGTCTGGCCAAAAGCAGCCGCATCACCCTGGAAATGTTGCACAAGAAGCTGGCGGCGGGTGAGGTCACCGAACTGCCCATCATCCTCAAGGCCGACGTGGGCGGCTCCGCCGAGGTACTCAGCGACACGCTGCAGAAGCTTTCCAACGACAAGGTTCGGATCCGCGTGCTGCGCTCCGGCGTGGGCGCCATCAACGAGTCGGATGTGCTGCTGGCCTCGGCGTCCGATGCCATCGTCATCGGTTTCAACGTGCGTCCGGAACGCAATACGGCGGCTTTGGCCGAGCAGGAAAAGGTCGACATCCGCCTGCACACCATCATTTACAACCTGACCGACGAGATCAAGCGTGCTATGACTGGCTTGCTGGAGCCCGTGTATAAGGAAGTCTACAGGGGCAAGGCCGAGGTGCGCGATACCTTCCGCATCACCAAGGTCGGCAACGTGGCCGGATGCCAGGTGCAGGATGGCACCATCACCCGCGACAGCGAAGTGCGCCTGCTGCGCGACAACGTGGTGGTCTACACCGGCAAAATCAGTTCGCTGCGGCGCTTCAAGGACGACGTGAGTGAGGTGAAGACCGGCATGGAATGCGGCATCACCCTGGAGAACTTCGCGGATATCAAACAGAACGATGTCATCGAGGCGTTCGTCACCGAGCGCGTGGCCACCGAAGTTTTCGCCTGAGATATCGTGGCCACCATCGGTGTTCTGACGCTCGAAATCGTGCTGCAAAACGCGCACTCCTTGAAGGACAAGCGCCACGTAGTGAAAAGCCTGCAGGATCGCCTGCGCTCCAAGTTCAATGTGGCGGTGGCGGAGATCGACTATCAGGATCTGTGGCAGCGAGCGCTGGTGGCGGCGGTCACCGTGTCCTCCGACCACGGACACGCCGAAAAAGTATTGCAGTCGGTCGAGGAAGAGGCCGCCGCGCTGCTGGGCTCGGAATTGGCCCACGCGACGGTCGAGTGGCTATGAAAAGGGGGGCTAGGGGCTGGGCACTAGGGACTGCGGAGAATCAAGACCCCGACCCCCGACCCCTCACCCCTAGCACCTGGTTTTTGCATGGATGAGCATCGTTCCAGGCGGGTATCCGTAGCAGTCCGCGAGGAGCTATCCGAAATCATCGGGTTTGAGCTTTCCGACCCGCGCTTGCTCACCGTGGATGTGACGGACGTGACCGTCAGTCCGGACTCGCGCCACGCCTTGGTAAAGGTGGCCTTGGGCGGCGACGAGCACGAACAGAAGCAGGCCATGGCTGCCCTGGAGCATGCCGGTAACTACTTGCGGCATGAACTGGCCAGCCGTCTGAGCCTCAGGAGAATCCCCGAGCTGCATTTCGAGCCGGACCACTACCCCGACGCCGCCACGCGGGTCGAAATCCTGCTCAAGAGGGCGAAAAAAAAGCGTGCGCCAACGGAAAATCAGCCCTAAAGTCAAACAAAATGTGGTAGTTTTGTTTTTGTTGACGGCTTCGGCGGCGCATCCCCAAGCCGCCGTATCGAGCCGCGACCGTAAGGGAGCGGTTCCAGAATTCTTGCGCCTGGAACAGAGCGCCGAGGCCATGGGCTCCGCCTATTCCATTGCCGCCTACGGTTACGACCGGGAACAAATGGAGGCCGCCGTGGGAGCCGCCTTCGACGAAGTGCGCCAACTGGATAGTATGCTTTCGAACTACAAACCGGATAGCGAGTGGAGCGAGGTCAACCGCGAGGCTGCCCGCCGCCCAGTGCGCGTCTCGCCGGAATTGTTCCAGTTGCTGGTGGCATGCCAGGAGTATAGCCGCCGGAGCGAGGGCGCTTTCGACATCTCGGTCGGGCCGCTGATGAAAGTCTGGGGATTCTATAAGGGAACCGGGCATCTGCCGCACCGCGCCGAGGTGATGGCGGCCATGACGGCCGTCGGCTACCGGCACGTGCATCTCGACGCCGCCAACCAGACCGTCAGCTTCGACCGGGAGGGCGTGGAACTGGATCCAGGCGGCATCGGCAAGGGCTACGCGGTGGACCGCATGGTCGAGGTGCTGCGGCGCAAGGGCATCTCGATCGCTCTGGTGGCGGCCTCCGGCAGCAGCATTTACGGGCTGGGCGCGCCGCCCAACGAACCGCGCGGCTGGCGCATTACGATCCGCGATCCGCGCAACGACCGCGCCAGCGTGGCCGAAGTTTTTCTCAAGAACGAATCCATGTCGACCTCCGGCAGCTACGAGAAGTTTTTCCGCGCCGAAGGCCACGTTTACAGCCACATTATGGATCCCCGCACCGGTTACCCGGCGCCGGGCATGCTATCGGTTTCTCTCATCACCCCGCGCACCATCGACAGCGAGGCTTGGGCGAAGCCGTTTTTCATCAATGGCCGCCAATGGGCGGCGCAACATAATCCCCAAGGATTTCGCTCCTTTTTTTGCGAAGACAGGACGGAACAGCCATGCGCGTGGCTCCCATGACAAGCCGCTTTTTGGATGCGTGCAAGCGCAGACCAACCGATGTTCGCCCCGTATGGTTCATGCGCCAGGCGGGCCGCTATCTGCGCCAGTATCGCGAGATCCGGTCGAAGCACGGCATCCTGGAAATCTGCAAGCGCCCGGACTTGGCCGCCACGGTCACGCTGCAACCGGTCGAAATACTGGACGTGGATGCCGCCATCATCTTCGCCGACCTGCTGTTGCCCGTGGAGCCTATGGGCTTGAAGCTGCACTTCGCCCCCGGGGAAGGCCCGCGCATCGATAATCCGGTCCACACCAATGCCGACGTGGACAGCCTTTCCACCGCCAATACGGACGACTTGGGCTACGTCGGAGAGGCCATTCAGAACGTGGTGCGGGCGCTGGCCGGCAAGGTGCCCGTGATCGGTTTCGTGGGCGCGCCGTTCACTCTCGCGAGTTACATGATCGAAGGCGGCGCCTCGCGTACGTACATCCGCACCAAGCGCATGATGTATTCCGACGAGATCCTGTGGCGCAGGTTGATGGGCAAGATCGTCGACGTGCAGGCCCCCTTCGCCAGCCTGCAGGTGACGGCCGGCGCGCGCTGCATACAGGTTTTCGACAGTTGGGTGGGCGCGCTCGGACCCGACGATTACGTGCGCTTCGTGCAGCCCTATTCGCGCGCGCTGATCGAGCGCATCCGCGCCACGGGCGTGCCGGTGATCCACTTCGGCACGGGCGCTTCGGGCTTCTTCAAGGAGCTGCACGCGGCCGGCGGCGACGTCATGGGCGTGGATTGGCGCGTCAATATCGACCAGGCCTGGACCGATATCAGCTACCGCTCGGCGGTGCAAGGCAACCTCGATCCGGTGGCTTTGTTCGCGCCGCTGCCGGAACTGAGGATGAAGATCGCCGAATTATTGAAGCGCACCGGCACGCGGCCCGGTCATATTTTCAACGTGGGTCACGGGATTCTGCCGGAGACGCCGGTGGAGAATGTGAAGGCCTGCGTGGAGATGGTCCGCGAGTTCAGGCCGTAGGTGTAAAATATAGTATTTGCGAACGGGCAGATGGAGAAGGCGCTAACATCGTTTGCTAGGTCCGCAGGTTGAGCCGGAAAATTGGGTCCGGCGGACCTCAGTGCTGTCCAAATTGGCGGGCTAACTTCTGGCCGAAGTGGAGGATGTCGCTGCCGGTGAGAGGTTGAGCCCCTGATACGCTGGATTGGGTTCCGGAAGAACCAATTCAACCTCAGGAGGCTC
>Ga0302324_100011353_pt1 | contig 18282 bp, 17 predicted proteins | sample Palsa_T0_1_FD_201949 | JGI IMG/M metagenome (GOLD analysis project Ga0302324, IMG submission 201949) | Peat permafrost microbial communities from Stordalen Mire near Abisko, Sweden - Palsa_T0_1 | ecosystem: Environmental > Terrestrial > Soil > Palsa > Peat permafrost | place: Sweden: Abisko... | reverse complement strand
CGAAGAATGCCGAGCCAGACGCGGTTGAGGACCGAGAGTTTCGCCGGCGGAAGGTCGGTGAGCGGCGGCATGCGCCACGCTCGTTTTTCCGCGAGCGACATGCGCGCCGGCGGAGCTTCGCCGGAGCGAGTGACGGCGAGCCACACGCCCACTGCGAGTGCGCCGGCAAGACCGATCCCGAGCGTCCACAGGATTTGCGTCGTACCGAAGCTCGCGAACAGCGTTGACGCTGTCAGTACGATCGAGAGCGCGACGAGCACGGCGATAATCATGCCGGTGAAGATATTTACACGCGCCGAGTTCACCCAGGGGCCGAGCACGACCTTATCGTTCGAGAGGAGCAATAAGAAGACGGTCGCACTTGGAAGCAGTACTCCGGCGAGCACTTGCACCGCATTCGTCAGGAGTCCGAGCGGTGAGCCGGGGATGATGACGAGCGCCGCGGCAAGCCCGATGAGGGCAAGGTACACGCCGTAGAAGAGCGGCGCGTCCGATGGTTTGCGGTGCAGCGAATGCTTGAGCGAAAGGACATCACCGACTGCATAGGCCGTCGACAGGCTGACGGCGGCGGCGCCGATGATCGAAGCATCCATGAGCGCTATCGCGAACAGCGCTCCCGGCCAGTAGCCGGCATATTTCGCGATGCCGGCCGCGACGGCGCCCGCGTCCGCAAAGTTGCCGAACTCTTTATGGCCGGCAAATGTCGCAGCCGCAATCGACATCATCGCGATTGCACCGATCATGACGAAGAGGACGCCGACGATGAGATCCCAGCGTTCGTAGTTGATGAAGCGCGGCGTAATACGCTTGTCGATCACGTAACTCTGTTGAAAGAAAAGCTGCCACGGTGCAACGGTCGTTCCGACGATGGCACAGATGAGCAGCATGACGGTGCTAAGTTCCGAGCCCTTCGGCAGGCCCGGGATCACAAAGTCGTGCATGGTCTGGCCGAGCGGCGCATGGACGGCGATGAGCACGGGCACGAGCAGCAAACTTCCGAAACACAGCACGAGACAAAATCGCTCGAACCGCCGAAAGCTGCCTTGCGCCGCCGCGATCATCACAAGTGCCGCCGCGATCAGCACTCCCCAGACTTTCGGCAAACCGAAGAAGCTCAGCGCCAGACTGATGCCGATGAATTCCGTAACGATCGTTAGGCCATTGAGGATAAAGAGGTCGATCACGCTGAACGCGCCCCAGAATCGCCCAAAGCGTTCGAGAATGAGTCGGGCATGGCCGACTCCGCTAACGGCACCTAAACGAAGCACCATCTCCTGGTTGACGTACAACACCGGAATGAGCAACAGCAAGGTCCACAGCAGCGTGGTTCCATAGTTTTGCGCAGCCTGCGAATACGTGCTGAACGCTCCGGCATCGTTATCGCCGACCATGACGATGAGACCGGGGCCGATGATTGCGAGAAAGGTTAGCAGGCGCCTGCGAAAACCGCGCCGCGCGCCCGTATCGTCACGGTGGATCGTGCCGAGCCCGCCTTTAATATCGCCGACGTGCATATCATCAAGGTGCGCCGAGGCCTGGTCTTTTGATGGGGCCATCATCGCACGTACAGTATCCAGAATGATGTCGGGGACGGCGCACAAAATGCCGCGCCGATGAGCATCATGAAGCGTAAGACCGGCGAAAAAATTCGCCGGGCAATGGGTAATGCCATGATCGATTTCCTACTTAGGGATGGCGTTGCAATGCAACGCCGGTAAAAACGCCCGTAGCGGGCGGAGGTCGGTCGATACAACTACTGCCGTCGTCCATTGCGGAAACTCACCCCCTCTCGATCAGAAACTTCAAAGATAAAAAAACCGCTCGGATCTACGATCCGGCGGTGAAGATGGCCGGCGTGCAAGTTGCGCGCCGGTCGGCCTCTACGTCCGGGGTTTGGCACCATACGCCGTAGAGCCGAAGCTCAGCCGCATTAGATCCCGCCTTGATTCGACGGGGCCTGGTAACCCATTGGGGTCTCTCGACCTTTCCGGGCAGCGGCATATTTTTCGTATGGACGCCTCACCTAACGAGGAATCCTACAACGAGTATACTGCCGGACGGTGTTTCGTCAAGCCTAATCGGTCGGATTAGACCCGTGCTGATTCGAGTCGCGCAATGCGCGACTTCAGCGAAGGATGCGACGAAAAGAGTAACTCTGCCCACCGCGGTCCCTCGTCTTCGGCGAGATTCTGTTCGCGTAAGCGCCGGAAAGCTCGCGCGCCGCTGTGCGGATCGCCGGTGGCTGCTACAGCGAAGCGGTCGGCACGCCGTTCGATCGCCCGTGACGCAGCCGACATCAGCGGCGAGCCGATCGTTGCAACAAGCGAGGCGTAAAACGCGAAACGCGTGCCGTCAGCGGCGCTAGCAAGCGTTCGGCCGGACCGGCGCAGCGCAGCATTTGCCGTTAATACGGCTGCGGCAATGAACGCCGTGCCAAGGGCGATTGCAACCCAGGGATCGCGCCGGACATAGTGACCGAGTTCGTGAGCGACGACGAACAGAATTTCGTCCTCGGCAAAATGCTCGATCAATGTGTCAGCCAGAACGATACGTTCGGTGCCAAAAACGCCGGTCACGAACGCGTTGGCCTTTTTCGTTTGGCGACTCATATCAAAACGCAAGATCGCCGCATGGCCGACACCGAACTGCGATGCCAGTGCCCGGATTTTTTCTGCGAGTGGCCCTTCAAGGGGCACATATTGATTGAACATCGGCATGATGTACACGGGCGCGATAACATTGGCGAGTGCAAGCAGCACAGGCGTGACGCCGATTGCGAACCACGGCCACGTTCGCGGCGCACGCCGGACGAGCGCGTCGCCAAACGCGGCGAGGCAGGCGGCGACTGTCAGGCCGATCGCAATCGTTTTCAGATGATCCTGCGCCCACGCCGGGCCGGTTTGGTCGGATGTTCCGTAGATGCGCTCGAGGCGATGGCCTTCAACGTAGTCGATCGGCAAATCACGCAGCCCGTCGACCAGGGTCAATGTCGCGATGAACGCCGGGGTGCGTAACGGCAGCGGTATGCGCTCGAGCGCACGCTGCAGCGGATCGGCGAACACGAATGCCGTTGCGCCGAGCGCCGCGGTCGAACGCGCGATGCCGGCAAGCATCAGTCCGCGCCGGACCGCGGCATACGTCTTGGGGTCCGGCTGTGGCATCGTTGCTGCGGGCGCGCGCAGGTCATCGAGCGCGGTTCGTAAGCGAACGAGGCCGTAGCCCGCGACGAAGCCCATCGCAACGCCGAGTGCGAGACGCCGAATCATATGATAGAGATCGTCTGTTTCGGTTTCTGCTGAGCAGCGAGAACGCGTTGCAAACCGGCGGCTAACTCATCGACGATCGGATCGTCGATTTCTTCGACGCGCCCGTTGTCGGCGAGTTCCACCAGGCGCGGATCGATCGGTAAGCGCGCGAGTAACGGCGCCCCGGCAAGCTCTGCAACTTCTTGCGCGTACGACGGGCCGAAAACGTCATAGCGTTTGCCGGTGTCCGGCGCAACGAAGTACGACATGTTCTCAACAACGCCGATCACCGGCTTTTTCAATTGGTGAATCAGGTTCGCGGCTTTACGCACGATCATCGTTGCCAAGCGTTGCGGCATCGTGACGAGCACGACGCCGTCGATGTCGAGCGATTGCAGCACCGTCAGCGGCGCATCGGACGTACCCGGCGGAAGATCGATCAAGAGCACGTCGAGATCGCTCCACAGTACCTGTTCGTAGAATTGGCGTATGACGCCCGACAGAATCGGACCGCGCCAAATCATCGCCGTATCTTCTTTATCGGTGAGTAAATTCGAGCTGACGATCTCGATTGCCGAACGCGAGCGCGCCGGCACCATAAGGGGTTTCGGTTGCACTCCGGCCGGCACGCTGGGATCACTTTCAATTGCAAGCGGTGTGGTTAAACCAAACAACCGGGGAATAGATGGTCCGGTGATGTCGGCATCAAGAATGCCGACGCGCTTACCGGCCCGCCGCAAACCAACCGCGAGCATGGCGGTCGTCAGCGACTTACCGACGCCGCCTTTGCCCGACATGATCGGCACGACATATTGAAACGAGGCGCGGCGCGCAAATTCGCCCGGTGCCTTGCGGGCAGGCGTGCGGTCTTCGTTCATGATCGTCGGAACACGACCGGAGAGGCGCGCTTGGGTCAGCGCAGCGATAATCGGCTCGACCCGTAATCCGTGCGATTTGGCACCGGCGGCAATCGTCTCGGTGGAATTGACGCTACAGCCCGAACAGCGCAGGCCGAACTCCTCGAGCACGTTTTCAGCGATCGGGAACGAGTCGACGAGCTCGCGGATATTGGTCTCGGGTGTGATTTCAACGGTCGCCATGAAGCGCGGGCAGTACCTTTCGCGGTCGGAGCCTCCGCCTGAGGGCATCCCGTATTATAACCTCGTTCGCCGTAGATTTGGCTGCGGCCGCCCGGCATGCGGCTTAGCGGGGCGGCCCGCTTGCCCGAGGGAATCGTCGCCCGGATCGTCGGAATCCGAATTATGCGTGCATATCACTTTGAGAAAGCGCTCGCTGCGTACATCGTTGCCGGGCTGGTCCTTGCTCTCATCGTGCATTTTATTCGCCTGACCTGGTAGTAGAAGAGGCAGCCATCATTACTCAAGCCTCCGTTCATGCGGACAGTGTTTTGGCCGGCGGCGCGAGTTCGCCGGTTCGTGCGGGGCGTGCCGTCGGCGGCGCCGCCTTCATTCAAACCCGAGGTGCCGGTGCATACGCCTACGACGAGGACGGTCGCGGCTACGTCGATTATTTGATGGCATACGGCCCGTTGCTGTTTGGCCACGCGCATCCGGCGTTTACCGGCGGTCTCGACGCGATCGCGGCGCGTGGAAGCGTGTTCGGGTCAACCTCTCCCGACGAGGTGACGCTGGCGCGACGCATTCGTACGCACCTTCCGTCGATGGAACGCCTTCGTTTTACGACCAGCGGGAGTGAAGCGGTGATGAGTGCCGTCCGTGTCGCGCGTGCTTTTACCGGCCGCGATGCAATTGTGAAATTCTCCGGCAATTATCATGGGCATTTTGATCTGGCGCTCCTCGATGCGGGCGCGTCCGCGCATACGAACGACACCGCACATGCGGGAATACCACGGGCCGTTACTGATGACTTATTCGTTGCGCGTTACAATGATCTCGCAAGCGTCGACGCCGTGCTGCAGCAATGTGATGGTCGCCTAGCCGCGATTCTGGTCGAGCCGATTGTCGGCAACATGGGTTTGGTGTTACCGGATCCGGGCTTCTTGGAAGGCTTGAGAGAGCGCGCTCACGCGCGCGGTGCGCTGCTCATTTTCGACGAAATCATCACCTGGCTGCGGCTTGGTTTGGGTGGGGCGCAGTCGCGGCTCGGCGTCATTCCCGATATGACGACCGTCGGGAAAATTCTTGGCGGTGGTTTTCCGCTGGCAGCATTCGGCGGCCGCGAAGATGTTATGGCCGTCCTCGCGCCGGACGGCCCGTGCTTTACCGGCGGCACGCACGCCGGCAATCCGTTCGCCGTCGCAATGGGGCTGCGCACGCTTGATTGGCTCGAATCGCATCCGGCAGCATACGCGGCGATGGATCGCCGCGCGAAGCATCTCGCTTCGGGAATCCGGGTGTCACTTGATGCCTGCGGTCGGGACGACGCGGTCGTTCAGCTGGAAAGTATTGTCGACTTCAAATTTCGGCCTGGGCCGGCGACGCGTAACTACGACGACGCCAAGCGCGCCGACAAATGCGCGTATGGAGCATTCTATCATGCCATGCGCGCACGCGGTGTGCTACTGGCACCGTCACAAAACGAAGTCATGTTTCTCTCCACGGAACACAGCGACGACGACATCGAGCGAACGATCGTTGCGGTCGACGCATCGCTCCATCAACTTCGCTCGGAGGGTTTCATCTGATGCTCGAGGCATTGTCCGACGACGAAATCGCCATCCACTTGCTGTCTCGCCCGGGCTGGAATCGCGACGGCGACGCGATCGTCCGCGTCTACGAACATACGGATTTCACCGGCTCGATTGCCTTCGTCAACGTTGTTGCCGCCGCGGCAAATGCGTTGAACCATCATCCCGATATCATTATTTCATGGAATAAGGTCACGATTCGCAGCTCATCGCACGACGCCGGGGGCATCACCGCTCGCGACTTCGCGCTAGCCGAAACACTTGACGCTCATTAAGAGCTAGAGTTTGCCGTAGTTCGTGGTGAGATACTCGACGATCTTCGGTGCGTCGATATCAGCAATCGGCGCACCGTACGCGACCTTCATTTTGGTCACTTCGGCGGTCCACTGCGCTTGCGTAAGTATCGGCTGTGTGGACACGTAGGCCGATGAGTGACACGCGAGGCAGTTTGCTTGTACGACGTCCACGCCCGGCGCGTTCTTGAATGTGAAGTCGAGATCGCCCGGTAGTGTAATGGAGACCTTGCTGACGGCGGGCGCCTTCTTTGGCGGAGCGGCAAAGGCACTTACGGCCGCGGTGGCGACGAGTGCCAAGCTAACGACGAGTGCGAGCCGTTTCATCCGGCGGTCACGGCGTACGTCTCGATGATATTGCGCTGGTAGCCCGCCGGCATCCAGGTCGGCGTCGACGTTTGCGTCGCGCCGTCGACTGCCGTTGCGCGACACGCAATCTTGTACGGTATCCCCGTTCGCGGCCGAAATGGCCCCGACCACTGGCGGAAACTGTATTTACCGTAATCCGGGCCGAGTGTTGTCGGCAGCCACGTTGTTCCGCCGTCGAGGGAATAGTCAACCTTCGCAATGCCCGAACCGCCGTCGAATGCGATGCCGCGCACCAACTGCGGACCGGCCACGAGATGTGCGCCGTCAGCGATGTTCGTCACGAACGAGCGCACTCTCATGCGGTTGATGGGAATCGTTGCATACCCTTTGTCGGTTGGTGCGACCGAGTTGTTCGGTGTGTCCGGAATGCGATATGCCGTTTTCATCCAGAAGTTGTCTTCAACGTGATCGATCGCCTCGATTCGCGAGAGCATCTTCATCCAGTACGTCGAGTACCAACCCGGCACGATCAGGCGCGCGGGAAAGCCGTTGAGCAGCGGCAGCGGCCGGCCGTTCATCTCGTAGGCGACAATAACGTCGTCACCGCGGGCGATGTCAACGTCGAGTGCTTTTACGAACAGCGGCGTTTCCTTGAACGGTGCTGTGTCTAGTCCCGCAAAACGAATTTGCTTTGTGCCGGCACTCAGCCCGGCACGATCGAGAATATCGCGCAAGCGCACGCCTTTCCAGCGGGCGTTTCCCATCGCGCCGTTTGTCCACTGGCCGCCGGCAACACGCGGATCGAAAAACCCGCGGCTATTGCCCGAGCATTGATTGACGGCCGCAATTTCGACGGGTTCAAATGTGTGCCGGAGATCGTCGACGGACAATGTCAGCCGGCGACCGACCGTGCCCATCACAAAAATGCGATGCGCGTCGCCGTCAACCGAGGTTGGAACGCCGGACAGATGCCACCGCACGAAGAATTCATCGTTCGGAGTAAACACGCTTTTATCGAAAACGGAAAACGGCGTCTCGAGTTGGACCGGACGCGGGGTTAGGACGATCATCGGCCGCTTTTGGGGATATGCGACGACCGGCCGCCGCCCGTTCTCAAACGGCAGGGTCACGGTCGAATCAGCAGCTCGCGCTGTATTCGGAACGGAGAGCGCCGCAAGTGAACTTGCGGCAGAGGCAAGAAACGTGCGGCGATCGGTCACGGTCAGCCCTCCACTGCTGGTCTTACGACGGTGCCGGCGACGATCTCGCCAGTGGTGTCGGGAAGGCAACGATGCCACGATGGCCTTGTGCATCGACAGCCCGCACGCCGAAGAGCCAATTGTCTTTCGAGTAACCCTTCTCCGTGAACGTCGTCACGTTGCCGGTGCTGTCGGCGTGCGTCCACACCGGTTCGGTTGTAAGACGCCGAACAACTTCGTACGATACGGCGCCCGGAACCGCCGTCCACCGTAGTGTCGAATCTTGCGTCAAGTCCGTATTGAGCAACCTGGCGTCCTTTGGTGTACCCGGTCCAAGCGCAAGCGCGGCAACATTCGCGAGGTTGTACTGCGTCACTTTTGCAAGAAAGTCGAAGTCCATGTACTGCGGTAAATCGCCGTACTGCAAACCGTTTTCGACCCGGACGTCTTGATGCTGATGATCCCAATCTTCAACGGGCTCGGTAAAGCGCAGCGCCGGGAAACCTTGGGCGTTGAACGATTCGTGGTCGCCGCCACGTAAGAAGCGGTCGAGCCGGAAAATCAGCTGGCCTTGCAAGGGTGCCGCATACACATCGCCGTTGTCCTTCGCGAACCGCGCAAGTTCGCGCGATGGCGAGTCATTATCGCTGCCGGTCGAGTTGACGGTGGCGACAACGCTTCCGAGCGGCAGTGCTTCGGAAAAAATGCGGATGTCGTTGGGATGGGCGACGCCGTCCTTTCCGCGCGATGCACCGATGATGTCGTTATTGAGGTCGCCCTGCACATCGACGCCCGCATCTTTGAGCGATTTTGCAAAATGCGCGGAGCCGTAGAGCCCTTGTTCTTCCGAGTCGAAGGTTGCGAAGATAACGGTCGCGTGAACCGGCACGTCGGCGAGCGCACGCGCGGCTTCGAGCACGGCGGACGTTCCCGAGCCATTATCGTCAGCCCCGGGAGCATCTTTGATGCCGTCGGCGTTATCGGAATTGCGTGAATCTAAATGGCTCGACATCACATACGTGCGCGCGCCCGGTTCGTCGCCGTGTAGAGTCGCGATGACACTGGAAATCTCGACGTCGCGCGGAATGCGCCGGCCGTTGGCTTTCTGGAGGTAGGTGTCTAAGCTGACCGTCATGCGGCCCTTCGAGCGTTTCGCGATATCGCGGAACTGGCTTGCGACCCAATCGCGCGCGGCGAAGATACCGCGCTTGGGCCCGGCACCTTCGGAGAACGTGCTGCGGGTTCCGAACGCTACCAGATGTAAATCAATTTCGCGCAAACGTGCGGCGGAAATGCGGCTCACGATTTGCTGGATCTGGGGATCTGCGACCGGCGGCGGCAGCGGCGGAGCGGGCGGCATGAGTTGGGCGCTCGCCGCGCCGGACGCGATGAAGACCGCGGCGGCAATAGCGACTGCGCGAAGACGAAACAGGTGCATTTCGCTCGCCTTCACGGTCCGGTTTGACGGACCTTTCAGCCCGCTTCGGGAGGGTGCGGTGACCGCGACCGGCGGCGTCCCAGGATCCACTTTACCGGAGACTGCCCTCCGGTGGAGAACTCGCCGACCGGTATGACAACCTATGAAAAACCCACCGGTGATGAGATGCGCGCGCTCGCGACCGAAGCAAAAACGGCTCGTGCCCGCATTCACACGGCCAAAGGCGACATCGTTTTCAGCTTCTATCCCGACGAAGCGCCGCAGCATTGCGCAGCCTTTATCAAGCTGGTGCGCGCCGGCTTTTACGACGGGCTTGCTTTTCACCGCGTCGAGCCCGGCTTTGTGATCCAAGGCGGCGACCCGGATGGCGACGGCACCGGCGGCCCCGGTTACAAGATTGATGCCGAGTTCAGCGATCTGCCGCACAACACGGGCGCCGTTGCCATGGCGCGCAGTTCCAATCCGAACTCTGCCGGATCGCAATTCTACATCTGCTTAGACGACGCGCCGTTTTTGAACAAACAGTACACCGTGTTCGGACAAACGGTCGAAGGCCAAGATGTCGTCGATGAGATTCGCCGCGGCGACGTGATGGAGACGGTCACAATCGAAGACGAAGCCTAAGAGATAGGCGTTTGCGTTACGCCTTGACCGCGGCATCGACGGCGCGTGCGATTGCGGCGATGCCGCGGTTGCCTGCGCCGGAATCACGCAGCTCGCGCGTCATGACGGCAAGGACGAACGGCGCATCGCCATAGGGATTTACGATTGCGGCATCATTGCGCACGCCGTCGATCTCGCCGGTCTTATTCGCACACGGTGTTCCCGCCGGTAATCCGCTCGCGATTTTTGATTTGTCCTCTTGCCCCAGCAAAATGTCGATCATCGCTCGGCAGGATGCGCTGCGGGCGACCGTATCGAGGCCTTCGTGAGCGCCGCGTTCGACGTCGAGGAGAAGCGTTGCCATGTCGCGCGGCGTGGTGACGTTTTGGCTGACCCGCCAGGCCGGAACGACGTCGGCAAAGTGGCGTCCCAGGTGCGTTCCCGTCAGACCGGCACCGCGCATCGTGCCGTTGATCGCGTCGAAGCCGAAGGTCGTGATGAGCGTATTCGCCGCCGAGTTGTCACTGACCTGAATCATTGCTCGAAGTAACGTATTGAGTGTGAATGATTCGCCGGGCCGCGCGGTCGCAAGAACGTCGGAGCCGCCGATCAAGTCGGCGGCGCGCAGTTTCACGGTTTCGTTCGGCTTTGCGGTTCCCGCATCGAAGGCGCGGTATGTCGTGAGCATGATCCCGAGCTTGATGACGGAGGCCGCGGCAAACGGTTCGCCGTCGCGAATGGCGATCAGCGGACGTTTGGCGCCGAGCGCTCGCGCGTACACGCCGGTGATGCCCGGGATGCGTGCCACGATCTCGTTGACGTCGATTTCTTGCCCGAACGCGCCGAGCGGAAACGCTGCCAGCGCGAGCGCGCCGCCGAAGAATCCGGTCCGTTTCACGAATGCAATTCGCCGATCAGGAAGATCGCAAGCTCGTCACCGAGGCGGCGCAGGCGTGGTTGCAGCCAGCGCTCCTGCGCCGGGCACGTAATTTCGCCGAACTCGATCAGCATCGCTTTGCCCGGCGCGGTGACTTTGCGGAAACCATAGTAGTGTGATTCATGAATGGTGATGTTCTCGCCGGCGAATCGGAATGGAAAGAAGAGCCGGTATCGCTTTTCCCAGTGATGCACAAAACCAACATCGGTTGTTCGGGGAAATCCGACGGAGGATCCGCTTCTGCACGGCGGCGCGGATCCGTCGAAATGGAGAAAGACTGCTGCGCGCGCGGTGTCATGGCCGTCGTAGTCGGCGGGCCGGCGTACGACGCGGTAACCCGCTCGCCGTAGCGCCGCCGCAGCTTCGTCGGCGACAACCGGGGTCCAATCGCGCTCGCGATGATCGCCGGAGCCCGCTCCCAGATTACACGCGCGCACGTGATGCGGAGCGCATGAGGCGGGTCGGCCTTGGTGGCCGGCCTGCACGACAACGTCGACATCGTCGGCGCGTGCCTCCTGCACGGGTGCGAGCAGCAGCAGCAAGGCCACGGAGAGGAAGAACGCGGGAGCCTTCATGACGTTCGCGGTAGCTTCGGCCTTGCATGAAGACTCCATTCGTTCCCAGCGACCTCTTTGCGATCGTCATGGTCTCCGATCCACAGATTGCGCCCGATGCGCGCACGGTATATTTCCGCCGGACGACGCTCGATCGCGAGAGCGACGCTGCCGTCGGCAATATCTGGCGCGTCGACATCGGTGGGGCCACGGCCGCATTCACGTCGGGGAAGAACGATCGCTCGCCGCGCGTGTCGCCCGACGGGCGAATGCTGGCCTTCGTCGGCGATCGCGATGGTGAAACGCACCTGTTCGTCATACCCACGGACGGCGGCGAATCACGCGCGCTCGGTAGCGCCTATCCGAAAATTGCGGGGCTAGCTTGGGCACCCGATTCGCGCCGGCTTGCGTTTGTCGCGCAGACGGAGCACGATCCGGCGATTGCGCGCGTGTTTCATGATGAGAAGTCGGGCGCGCGCCATATCCGCGCGTTGCCGTTCAAAAGCGACATGGACGGCTTACTCGACGGAACGCGCAAGCATCTGTTCGTTATCGATGTGGCAGATGGTACGTGCGAGCAAATAACCCATGGCGACTTCGACGTGAGCGGCCCGGCGTGGTCACCGGCCGGAACACATGTCGCTTTTGCCGCAGCGATCGGCTTGCCCGAGTGGTCGTTCGGCAGCGACATCCACATCGTTAGTTGCGCGACCAAGGCCGTGCGCAAACGAACGCAAGGGAACGGTCCGATGACGAGCCCGTCGTGGTCGCACGACGGCAAAGCGATCGCCTTCTTCGGTCACGAGCACGGTGATGATGCGGGTGGCCGTTTCAATACGGAACTGCTGGTTGTCGACGCGGGCGACGGCCCGACGCATTCGCTTTCGGCAAAGCTCGACCGGACTGTCGGCGATTCGATCATTAACGATATGCGTTCCGGTTTTGCGGCAACGGCGCCGGTTTGGAGCGCGGACGACCGCGAAATTTTTGTGCAGGTGAGCGACTCGGGCTCGTGCGGCGTGCGCGCGTTCGCGCATGACGGCAGCGGTATTCGCGAGGTTGCCGGCGGCGATCGCGATATTTTCGCGTTCTCGTGCGCGCATGACGACACGATTGCATTCGCGTACAGTACACCGGCATTGCCGAGCGATATCGCCCTGGTGTCCAAAGGGAACGAGACCCGCCTGACCACGACGAACGACGCGTGGCTGGCGGAAAAGATCGTCCATGCCCCACAGCGCTACCGTCCCAAACGCGACGACGGCGCGGTGCTCGATGGGTGGCTGATGGTGCCGCCCGAAGCACACGCGCCATTGCCGCTCATCCTTCAGGTTCACGGCGGCCCGCACGCCGCATACGGGCACAGCTTCTTTTTCGAGTTTCAAATGCTCGCCGGCACCGGCTGTGCCGTCGCCTACGGCAATCCGCGCGGCGGCCAGAGTTACGGCCACGCGTATGCCAACGCGATCACCGGCGACTGGGGTGGAATAGATGCTGACGACGTGCATGCGATTCTCGATGGCGCCCTCGCTCTAGCGAAGGTCGACAAGAAACGGATTGGCCTGGCCGGCGGATCGTACGGTGGTTTCATGACCACCTGGCTGCTTGGACATAGCGATCGCTTTGCGGCCGGCGTGTCCATGCGCGCCGTGAACGATTTCGTCAGCGAAGTCGGCGCCTCTGACCTCGGCTGGTTCCTCGAGCGCGAAATGGATTCGCCGCCGATGCTCGGCGACGGCGGCCGCAAACTCTTCGAGGGATCGCCGATGCGCTCGGCACCGAAGATCGATGCGCCGCTGCTCGTCGAACATAGCGAACGCGACTATCGCTGTCCGATCGATCAGGGCGAACAGCTTTTCACCTTGCTGCGGCGCCTAGGAAAGAAGCACGTCGAGTTTGTGCGCTTTACGGGCGACGGACACGAACTTTCGCGCGGTGGGAAACCGCGCAATCGTATCTTGCGCTTGCGCGCGATCGCTCACTGGTTCATTCGCCATCTTAAACCGGCGGGCATGCCGATCGTTCCCGACACCGCCGGGGCCTTGTTCGCACCAATGTCCGGCGAACCCGAAGTGAGCGCGGCCTGACGGCGCACGCGCTCTTCTGGGTGGTCGGTATGATCGTCGGCTTCTCGATCGTCGCGATGACGGCCAAGAGTTACGCCGATGGCCACAACCGCCCCATGCGCCCCGTCGTTGCCGTGCTCGGGGCGCTGCTCGGTCTTGCGATCGGATGGGCGCTCAACGCGTGGTACGATTACGTTCGATTCACGCAAAACGGCGGCGGGGGCAGTATGTAAGGCCGCTCGGTTCCGCGCGGCTTATGGATTGTACTTGTCGAGCCACGCCCCGATTTCGTTGAAGACGTTACGTCGTTGTTGCCACAGCCGCGGGAAATGTGGGGAATCCGGATAGGTGACCATGCGCGTGGTCTTGCCGAGCTCCTTGAGTAGAATGAAAAGCTCGCGACCTTGGTATGTCGGCACACGTTCGTCGGCGGCTCCGTGCAGAATCAAGAGCGGCGTCGTCACTTTGTCGGCGTACATAACAGCCGAGTATTGCAAAAAGGGTGTCGGATCTTTTTCAAGCATGCGTGCGTCGTAGTCCGTTTGCTGCACGTCGCTGGACATGATGAAGCTCAGCCATTCCGTGATGCCCGCGCCTTCGATTGCCACGCGATAACGCCCCGTTTGCGTGACGGTCCACGACGTCATGAAGCCGCCGGCGCTCCAGCCGAACATCGCCAGGCGCTTGGGATCGGCCCAGCCGCGCGCGATGGCCTCGGTCGTTGCCGCGTCGACATCTTTGTACGCGGTATCGCCGAAGTGCTGATAGATCGCCTGAAGGTGTGCCGAGCCGTAGCCCGTCGAACCGCGGTACTCCGGCTGCATAACGACGTAGCCGCGGCCGGCGATTAACCGCGCGAAAGCATCGAGACGCATTTGATCGTTCGCTTCGGGGCCGCCGTGCGGCAGAACGAGAAACTTACCGGCCTTGCCGTTGTAATTCGCCGGGAACGTGACGATAGCTTCGAGCGCAATACCGTCGGCGCTCGTCCAGCGGTGCCGTATAACGCGGCCGAGCACAACGTGCGACAGAACGTCGTCGCCCTCGTGCGTGATGCGCATGAGCGTCGTGCCGTGCGCGACCGCGACATTACCGGTGTGCGTAGGATCGCCGAGCGGAAAGGCAAGCGTTGCGGGCGCGCTGCGGAGTTCCGTCGTCGCAGGCATTCCGATCGACGCATCCGGCATAACGTACGCGGGCGTGAGCGAGCCGCCCACGTAGCGGTGTACTTCGGTTTGCACGCCGTTGGCCACCGTCGCCCAAACATTGCCGTGCGCGTCACCGCGTAACGCCTCGACCGATGTGTGAATGTCCGGCGTGCGATCTTGCGGCGTGCCGCCGCTTGCCGAAACCGTCCAAAGGTGATCGGGCGTGATAACATCGGTCGTTGTCGATAAGAACGCGAGTTCGCGGCCGCCGGCGGTCCAAGCGATACCCGCGCCGGGATAAGGAATTTCGTTAATGAGGGCATTCGCGACCGATGCAACATGGTGTGTCGCGTCCGCCGTGCACACGTCGATTGCGCCTCTAACCGCGTGATAGCCGATTTTCGGCGTCTGTGAGAGCACCGCGATACGCGAGCCGTCAGGCGACCAGGCGAATCCGCCAATCTGGTCGAGCGCGCGACACCACCACGCTCCGCCCGTTCCGGCCGCGCCGACAACGTAGAGCGAGGCCGCGTCGTTTGCTATCACCGTTCGCGTCTTGTCGAGCGGATCGAGCGGCCGCGGATCGGCGATCAGTGCATAGCGCAATCCATCCGGCGATAGAACGGCGGCAGTGATACCGCGTGGAATCGCGGTTATCGCGTGCGCATGTCGGGCGCCGATCGTCCACGTCGCCAATTGGGCATTGTCGTGAACGTCGAGTGTCCCGTACAACTCGCGCGCGCTGCTAGTAAAGCCGAACGGATGGAACGTCTTCGGCAGCTTGAGGGTCGCAAGCCCGTTACCATCGGTGCCGATCGTATGCCACTCATGCACGTCGGTTCCGGTTGTGCGGCCGTGCGTAACCTCGTAAAGGATCGTCCGCCCATCGGGCGCGACCGCGTGCACCGCGGCGCTACTGAGCGCCTGCCAATCGGCGCCGCCGAATGGATGCTGTGCCGGCGCCCCCGACGCACCAAGCAAACCAAGAACGAGCAACGCAAGAGCCGTCATCTTCATACGGCAAAGTGCGCGTGCCTAGCTACCCGTTCCTTGGTAGCGGTTGATCCCGACGCGCCAGAAAGCGTATGCGACTGCGACCCATACGGCTCCGACCACGGGTGTGAGTAGGCCGACTGCCGGATTGAGATTGAGACCGGTCTCGGCCTTATGAAGTAAAAACGTCGCCGGGAAATAGTTCATAAATGCGAATGGGAGAATAAATGTCAGCATGAGGCGCACGCCGCGGCCATAGATGCTGATCGGGTAACGCGAGAAATCTTGCTCGAGCGACATGATGACCCAGCGCAGCGACTCGATGCGAATAAACCAAAACGACGCCGTGGCGATCGCAAGGCCGATGCCGAAATCGATCAGCGCACCGCCAATTGCGACGAGCGGAACAAACGCAAGAAACAACGCATCCACGTGGACGCCGCTGTATGGGGTAATGACGCAGAAGTACACGATCGCAAGAATCAGCTCGTCGGGCCAGATCTGCTGGGGTACGGTAATCGCTTGAAAGAGCGGATCGAGCGGGCGCACGAGGAAGCGGTCAAAGCGACCTTCACGAATGAATTCCGGTACGCTACCCACGGTGAAGAAGAGTGTATTGTGCAATGCGTGGCCGAGCATCCACAGGCCGTACATGAACGCCGTTTCCTTGAAGTCCCAGCCATTCATCGTCGGGAACGTCCGCAACGTGACCCACAAGGCGGCAATCGCCGTCGCGTGATAGACGATCGTAAATCCGAACCACATGAGGAAATTCGCACGATACTCCAGCATCGTGAGCACGTTGATGCGCCAATACTGCCGATAGGCATCGAGGTACACGAATGAGCGATTCCGTTCGGACGCTCATGGTCCCCGTGCGCGCACCCTACCGGCTCGACTTGACCGCGACCGCTCTGCGGCGGCTATCGACCAACCTCGTCGATGTCTTCGACGGCACGACGTACCGGCGGCTTATTGGCGATCCCGCGGACCCCGTTTTGCTTGAAGTGCGGCAAGACGCGCCCGACGCGCTGACCCTTCGCGTACACGGTGAGCCGGGATTGGACGCCGCGGCGCTCGTGCGCCGGATGTTCGGAACCGAAGTCGACCTTGCCCATTTCTATCGCGCTGCAGCCGAAATTCCGTGGCTGTCCGCGTTAGTCGAGCGGGCACGTGGCGTGAAGTCGCCCCGATATCCGAGTCTATGGGAGACGATCGTCAACGCCGTCGTGTACCAGCAGATCAGCATTCACGCCGCAGCGGCGATTTTGCGCCGCGTGATCGAACGCTACGCGGTCGTGCGGCATGTCGCCGGCGAGGCAATCGCTGCGTTCCCGCCGCCGCAGACGATCGTCGACGCGGACATTCCCGAACTGCGCTCACTTGGTCTGAGCGTCAACAAGGTCGTCGCGCTCCGAACGCTCGGACGTGCGATTCTTGACGGCGAGATCGATGAGCGCGCCATCGAACCCATGGCAACACCCCAACTCGTGGAACACCTCGTCGCATTCAAAGGCATCGGCCCGTGGACCGCAGCCGTCATCGCGCTACGTGGATTCGGTCGACTCGATATCTTCCCAATGAAAGATTCCGGCGTCGCGCGCATGCTCAAAGAACTCTCCGGCGACCCCAACGTCGACACAAGCGCAATCCTCGCCACGCTCGGCGACCAACGCGGCATGTTGTACTACCATCTCTTGCTAGGCCGCCTCGCATCGCGTGGCGTCATCGATCTTTAGTTTATAAATGTATCGCGTTCGAGTTGGGTTACACAGCGCTCGCGCCAGGAGGGATTTCCATTCCAGCGGACGCCCCCGACTATCGAGGGGTGAACTCGATAACCAGTTAAGCCGCCTGAGCTAGTTGATACGGTCGACGGAATCGAGCCAGCTTCAGTTCACGAGAATCAAGAATGCGCTAAGGCGCAACGACTGCGCGACCAACGTTAAGTCGTCCCGCGCCCTGCCGGGTCGCCAAAATGCCGGGCAGCACATCCGTCGTTGACGTTAAGATTGACTGAACTCGGGCAGGCGTAAGTGCGTGCGTTCCACCATGGGTTGCCAGAATGAGCGCTACGGCACCGGAGACTTGCGGCGTTGCCTGCGAAGTGCCGTTGAACAGTACGCGACAAATGCCGCCGGTGTTCGAGCACTGGTCGGCGACGAAGTTGGCAGTGGTCGTGGAGTAGCCTTGGATCCAGTGCAGCAGGTCGTTGTCGGTCTGGCCCGACGAATCGCCGCCCGGTGCAAGCAAAGTCGCACTGGAGTTCGAATACGAGGCGGCGGTTTCGGCAGCAATTGAACTGAGGTTCCCGGGAGTGGTGTTGTCGTCGATCACGGCTGATGCTCCAACCCTGATGACGCTCGGATACGCTGCGGGGAAATTGGACAAGTTACTGTCCGAAGTCGTCGGTAGGAATTCGTTACCGTTTGCGGCGACGACGATCACGTTCGCAGCGATCGCGAAAGCGACAGCCTGTTGCTCGGCGAGGTCGGCGCCCGAGGAATTCGGCGAACCCACGCTGAGATTGATGACGGCCGCGCCGTGGGCTACCGCGTCGCGAATCGCTTGTGCCTCGTCCCCGGTATCCGCCGTTTGCTGGTCGCTTAACGCGGTCGTTTGCGGAAAAATCCGGTAGATTTGCAGATGCGTCGAATAACCGACGCCGGCAAATCCGAAGCCGTTGTTTGCGAGCGCGACAGCGAGCCCGGACACGTTAGGGCGTGTTTTCAAAGTCTTCGAAGGAATTGGTCACCAATACATTTGAATAATAACGCGTGCCGCGTTATACTTTAACTGACGAACAATGGCAACGTTTAGAACCGCTGT
>Ga0302324_100011351_pt1 | contig 18285 bp, 7 predicted proteins | sample Palsa_T0_1_FD_201949 | JGI IMG/M metagenome (GOLD analysis project Ga0302324, IMG submission 201949) | Peat permafrost microbial communities from Stordalen Mire near Abisko, Sweden - Palsa_T0_1 | ecosystem: Environmental > Terrestrial > Soil > Palsa > Peat permafrost | place: Sweden: Abisko... | reverse complement strand
CCGGTCACGGGGCTGGCGGCGCGTTCTTCACGTATTTGTCAAACCAGCGAAGCATCTCGTAAACAAGCTGTTCGTTCGACTCCATTGCTGTATACCAGTGCGGCTCGTGCGGGAGCAGCACCAGGCGAGCGGTACCGCCGTTGCCTCGAATTGCTTCGTAGAGCTTGTTGGATTGCAGGGGCGTAGTCCCAGGATTCGCATCTTCCGCGCCGTGGACGATGAGGAGAGGCGTCTTCAATTTGTCGGCGAAGAAAAATGGGGAAACCTTCAGATAGACGTCCGATGCCTCCCAAACCGATCGGCGTTCGCTCTGAAAACCGAAAGGCGTGAGCGTCTTATTATAGGAGCCGCTCGTAGCCACACCGGCCCGGAACAAGTCAGAATGGGCCACGAGATTTGCGGTCATTAAAGCGCCATGGCTGTGTCCCGTGACTCCTATGCGATTGGGGTCGGCCACACCCAGCCGCACCGCCTCATCGACTGCGGCCTTGGCGTCGGCGACGAGCTGTTCCAGATAGGTGTCGTACGCTTTCTTCGGATCACCGACGATGGGGAACGAAGTGTTGTCGATGATCGCGTAGCCCGCGAGGAGCAACAGTCTGTATTGCCGGAGCTGCGTGAAGGTTTCCTGCGAGCCCACCACCTGGCCGGCTTTCGAAGCGTCCGCATAGTCGAGAGGATAGGCATAAAGAATGGCGGGGACACGCGTGCCCTCCTTATAGTCCGGCGGCGTATAGAGCGTGAACGACAAGTCAACCCCGTCGGCGCGTTTGTACTTCACCAACCGCTTCTTGATCGCTCGCACCGCCGGCGTCGGATCGGGAACGTGGGTGATCGCGACGCTGGTTGAAGCAAAGACCGCTTCTCCGGCCGTCTCGCTCGCGGGTTTTCCGAGCGTTCGGGTGAACGCATTCGGTGGGTCGGTCGGCGATTGATGCCACGTGAGAAACGTCTTTGCATCCGGCCCTATAAAAGAAAGAAATTGCTCGTAAGAAGTCTTATCGCTGCGAAACAGACGTTCAGACTTTAGCGTATTCAGATCCAGACGATCGAGGAACGGCCGATCCCCGTCGGGTGAAGATCCCACTCCCGCAAGGTAGATCGAATCACCATCCTGGCGAATCACCGACGACCCATTCGCGAGCTGGCGTTTCACCGGATTGCCCGGGTTCGCATACTCCTCATCGGTAGAGAGATCCCAAAGCAAGCGGGGCTTTCGCTGCGGATCATCGACGTTGACGATAAAGCTGCGCCTCCAGTGGCGGTTGACATCGTCCTCGTTTAAAAGCGCGACGCTCGGCCGTTCGCTCCAGGAGAAGCCGTCATAACGCTGCTCGGTCCGCGTGATTTCGACGGCGGGTGAGTTGAACGGCGCCTTCAGAAGCAGGATCTTGTCGCGGGCCGGAACCGTAACATTCCAGTCGCCGCCATCCAGCGCTTCTGCCCAGACGAGCGTCGCCGGTTCGGTGGCGCGCCAGGAAAAATCCCGCGGACCTACCGGAACGCCTCGAATGGGAACACGATCGGCCAGTGGGAGCGACGCGATCGTATGAGCAGCAACCTGCGCAGGCTCTGCTACGTCCCACACTTCAACCTCCTTCGGGAAGCGATCGTAAGTCGTAACGTAAGAGTAGGGCTTGTGGATCGCAGTGATGAGTACGTGCTTCCCATCCGGCGCCGCGCTTACCGATTCGTAATTCGCCGGCTTACCCACCGGCGTAATCGTTGCGGAGGCCGCGTCAACCAATGCGAGTTGCGAGGCTGCGAAGTAATCGAAGAGATCCTCGTCGTGCTTGCTGCCGAGCGTGTCGCGGTTTTCATAGGTGCTGCTCTTTCCTTTTGCGCCTTCGGTCTCCTGAATGCTCGGACCATTTGGCACTGTCGGTTCGGGCGGAGGCGAGCCCATCCCTTCGGGCACCAGCTTGACCAGAAGCGTTTTCTGGTCCGGCATCCACTGCATCTCGTCGTTGAACATCGGGTTGAGACGCGCTCCCGGCACTTGATGGATCTGGCCGGTCTTGGCATCGCCGATCCAGAGTTCGACCGCCTCGGAAGCGATTGCCACAAACGCGAATCGCTTTCCGTCCGCAGCCCACACCGGCGCCCCCGGACATCTGCCCTCAGGAAGCGTGACATGAATCTGCGCGCCATCGGCAACGTGGACCAGTTCGAAGTTCGTGACGCACGGGGTTATGCCATAACCACCCGGGGTGTCGTGCTTGCTGTGATTCTTTGGTTCCACGCGCGCGCCCGCGAGGCGCAGGAAAGGTGTCGCAACCCGTGAAATCGGCGGATAATCCTGCCATGACACCAGGAGAATCGTGTCCTGCGTCGGACTAACCTTGGGCTTTGGCGGTGAGGGCGCGCGCATCACATCCAGAATGTTTTTCGGGGGTTGGCTGTAGCCGGATGCACCTTCGATCGGCGTCGCCTGTGCTGGGGTCGCGTTCAACAGAGAGGAGGATGATTGCGCCGCAATCGGCGTCGACGCCGCAGATGCAACCAGCGCTCCTGCCAAGAGACAGTTTAAGGCGTTATGTTTCGACATAAGCTCCCTATGCTTCAATTCATCGGCAAAAACTGATAGACAAGACGATACTCCGTGATTCTGTGGATAAGTTTGTCATTAGAGTAGCGCGCATCGTTGCCCGCTGATTGTATCGGGTAGCCTTTTGCTTTGTCTCTATTCCTGCCGGTTGCAGATCATCTATTGTTCTTCAGTCCATATCTGCTACTCTGCTGTGGAACTTTTTCCCGAGGGAGACCGAGTACATGCGATTCCATCACCTTTTCAAATTCGGATTTGCTTTGTTTTTCTGCTTTGTCCTGCCGTTGTCCATCTCCTCCGCCGAGAAGGACAAAAACAAAGAAAACGCAGCGGCAGCCGAAACCGAGAAGCCATCCTACGAACTGCCGCAGCCCGCAAAAGAGAACCTCGACTACACCATGTACGTGCGCATTCGCGACGAAGGTATAACCCATTCGCATGTGATGGACTTCGCATCCGCCCTGGCGGATGGAATTGGCCCCCGCCTTACCGGTTCGCCCAACCTGCACAGGGCCAACGAGTGGACGCGCGATCAGTTGACGGCGATGGGTTGCAGCAACGCCCATCTCGAAGACTGGGGCGAGTTTGGCATGGGCTGGCAGCAGCTCAACACCTGGGTACGGATGTCGTCGCCGGACACGGCTGTGTTCATTGCCCAGGCGGCGCCCTGGTCGCCTTCTACCAACGGTGCAGTCAGTGGCCCAGCCATCTGGGTTGATATCAAGGAGGAAAAAGATTTCGACAAGTACAAAGGCAAGCTGGCCGGGAAAATCGTTCTGCTCGGGGACATGCGCGATGTGAAGCCGGTGGATAAGCCGCTTTTCACACGTACGGACGACAAGGACCTCGCCAAGACTGCCGATTTCCCCCTGGAAAAGCCGGAGTCTGCGGACAGGTATCGGGACATCCTAAAACGGCGGGCCATGCTCGAGAAGTTCGGCAAGTTTCTCGTCGCGGAGCATGCTGTGGCGGTGATTCTTCCCAGCCGCGATGGGCGCGACAATGGCGGCTCAGGCGGCACCATCTTTGACGACAATGGCGCGGCCCTGAGCCGGTTGACTTATCAGCGCGAACACGTCAACCCTCTTCCCGTCGTCGTAACGGCGATAGAGAACTACGGGCGCGTCTATCGTCTGCTCAAAGCGAACGTGCCGGTCAGCATTGAAATGAATGTTGACGTGAAGTTCTTCGGCGATCATGAGCATGGCTTCGATACCATCGCCGAAATTCCTGGCACTGATCCCAAGCTGAAAGATGAGGTAGTGATGGTGGGGGGCCATCTCGATTCGTGGGCGTCCGCCACAGGCGCGACTGACAATGGCGCCGGCACCGTGGTTGCGATGGAAGTCATGCGCATTCTTACCGCGCTCCAAGTCAAGCCGCGGCGCACCATCCGCATTGGTCTTTGGACTGGAGAAGAACAGGGACTTTTTGGTTCCATCGGGTACGTGAAGCTGCATTTCGGATCTGTGCCGCTCTCGACCGCTCCCGAGGAATTGGAGAAACCCGAGTGGCTGCGCAAACCGGCCGGTCCCGTCGAGCTCAAGCCTGAGCAGCCGAAGATTTCCGGGTACTTTAACGTGGACAATGGTACTGGAAAAATCCTGGGGATTTATCTGCAGGAGAACGGGGCGGTGGGCCCAATCTTTGCGCAGTGGATGGCGCCGCTGAAAGATCTCGGCGTTACCACCATCTCTGATCGCAATACCGGAGGCACCGACCACGAATCGTTCGACGCCGTCGGAGTCCCTGGTTTCCAGTTCATTCAGGACGGCCTCGACTACGGTTCCCGCACCCATCATTCCAACATGGACACCTACGAACGCTTGCAGCCCGCCGACCTGGCGCAGGCGGCAACCGTGGAGGCGATCTTCGTTTACAACACCGCCATGCGCGACCAGATGCTGCCACGCAAGCCGCTGCCGCATCCCGAGCTTGAAGAGCAACGCTCAGCTCCGCTCAAGGTGATGCCTGGAGCAGTACCGCCCGCGGAAGACACCACTAATAAGGATAAGGAAACCAAGTAGCGGCAGACTCACTAGCGGCGGACTCACGTAGGGGCGGACGCATTCGTCCGCCCAGCTTTATATAACCAGCTCCATACAAAATGTCATCTTGAGCGAAGTGGCTGCTCCGCGAAGCGAAGCAGCCGCGCAGTCGAAAGACCCCTATAACTCCGACGCGATCATTACTTGTAGAGCAGGACGGAGCCGGGCCTATGGCTGAACGTTGGTTACGCCTTCCGCGCCGGGCTTTGGGAAATGCTTCTCGTACCATGCGATGGATCGGTCGGTAGCGTCGATTTGATGCTTGACCTCCGATAGGCCGTGGCCTTCGCGGGGATAGCGGGCGAAGACGGTTTCGACGCCCACGTCTTTAAGCGCAATGAAAAATTGCTCCGCTTCCGCGATCGGAACATCGTTGTCGTTCTCGCCGTGAATGATCAGCGTCGGTGTATGGGCGCCGGCGATATGCTTTAGCGCAGAGCGTTCCCAGGCGACGTCCATCAGATTTCCCTGATGCAGGAATTGACCAAACTCCATCTCTTCGTATTGGTTGTAGTAAGTCATGTAGTTATAGCTGACGAGATTCGCGATCCCGGCTGTGGGAATCGCTGCCTTGAACTCATTGGTCTGCGTGATGAGCCAGTCAGTGAGCTGCCCGCCGTAACTCACTCCCTCGATCCCCAGGCGCTCTCGATCGATCCACAAGTAGCGATGCACGGCAGCACTGACGCCGTAGAGAACGTCCTGGCCCTCATTGCCGTCCTGGTCGCCGAAAACGGCATCGGCAAACTTCTGGCCGTAACCCGTGGATCCACGATAATTCACATTGAGCACCGCGTAGCCGTGGGCCGCGTAGACCTGATTCTTGAAGTAAAAACCGGGACCATTTTGTCCATGCGGTCCGCCATGAATTACCACGATGAGGGGATGCTTCGAAGTCGCAGTCATGCCGATGGGCCTGGTGAGAAACGCCTCCACATCGAATCGATTATCGTTGCTGACAAAGGTGAAGGATTCAACGTCGGCGATGGATTTGCCGGCGAGGATTTCATGGTTGAGATCCGTGAGCTTGCGTGACGTGCCAGCGCCGGATTTGTAGTAGAGCTCGGCGGCGTCACGCGGCGTGACGAGAGAGTAGGCGATCGCGCCGTTCTTATCGATCGAAAAGCCCCCAACGCCGCCAGCCTCCTTGACGATGTATTCGGGCTGGCCGCCGGAAATCTGCAGGCGCATGAGATTGTTGTTGCCGTGTTCCTGGACGCTGAAATAGACGGCGCTGCCATCGGGCGCCCATTGCGGCGTGCCCTGGCGATTGTCAATGACGCTGCCGATTTCGTGGCGATTGCCGCCGTCGGCGCTCATGAGCCAGACGTGGGTGTCTTCCATGGTAGTTTCGCGATCCGTGAGGCCGCGGCGCGTGCCGCGATAGACGATGGATTTGCCATCCGGCGACCAGAGCGGATCATATTCGCAATATTCGGTAGCGGTTAAGCGGTGGATGCTGTTGTCGGAAAGTTGCAGGGTGAAGAGATCGTAGTTAAAGAACTCATCCTGATTGGGATCGCGGTTGGAAGCGAAGACGAGTTGCTTGCCGTCGGGCGACCAGTCAATGGAATGCTCATCGTAATTGCCCTGAGTAAGCTGGCGCACTTGTTTGGATGCGACGTCCACCACAAAAATGTGGAGGCGCTGGTTGTCGTTGAAGCGTGTGAGCCCTTCGCCCGCATCGGGCTTGTAGAGATAACGCGTGATGACCATGGGGTCGCCGCTGGCTTCGGCGGCGCCTTCGCCGGGTGTGGAAGAGATGAAGGCGATCTGCTTTCCATCGGGCGACCACGCAACGTCCTTCCCCGTGCCGGGGAGCGGAGAATTGGTGCCCGCCAGCGCTGCCATGAAAGATTCGCCGCTGCCATCGGGATGAACAATCGTAAGACCGTGCTTGTCGCCATCCACACCACGGAACGCGATCCACTTGCTGTCGCCCGACCACAGCGGCCCGCCGGCGGGCTTTTCGCCGCCGATGCGGACGCTCTTCTCCGTGCCCAGATCCATTACCCAGAGTTGGCCATAGGGGCGGCCGGGGTGATCGCGCATCATGATCGTATAGGCGATGAAGTGACCGTCGGGCGAGAGCACTGTACTTCCGATGGAGCGCAGGCGCGAAAGATCGCTACTGGTGATGACTTGGGCGCCGGCGGGTGTGGCGATGGCTAGAAGCGCTGCACCGAGCAGGCAGATGGAAACGCAGAACAGCATGGCGTTCGAGCGGTGGCGCATGGTATTCCCCCCTAGTTTATGATTGGCTACGGTCCCAAGGACGCCGCTCATGATACTCGGCGTCGCAATCGCTGCTCGCACCCACCCCTTGCGATACGGCCGCAAGGAGTGGGCCACCCGGCCCTGGTTATTTTGTTGCCGGGGGCGTCGGCGCTTTGCGTCCCGCATCCAGATGGTCGTAGTTGAGCGCGGCGTTGAGCAGAAGCATGAAACTCCCCTGCGTTTCCTGGCGCCACATCGGATTGTTGGCAAAGAGCACGACGTGGCCGCGACCGAGCGGCACGTCGATGATCGCTGGAGCGCCCGCCAGTTCCGAGCCTCCCGCCAACATGCCGCTGATCCACAAATCTTTCTCGTCAGCGAAGCGCAGGACGACACGAGGATAAAGCGAGGACGGCGGAAGCGCGCTGCTGAAGAACACTCGGTATTGTGGGTCGACGTAAAGCTCCTTTTCCGCGCGACTCCGGTCCGGCGGCGGCTCCGGCGTCGTCCAAGTGCGGCCTTGCGGGATGTCCGGATCGGTGGCGGACCCACGTCCGCTGGGACGCGTAGGCTCCTCATCTGGGCTGTTATCCCCGGAAACAGAGACTTTGAAGATCGGCGCCTGGTTGAAGTACACGCCGACGGATTCATCGTAGCCATAAACGATTGGGCTCTTCGGGTCTTCAACTTTGGCGCGGAAGATCGCTCCGCGCGCCTGAAGGTTGTGCGTTTGTGCGATGGTGACGGAATCGGTCAAACCAAGGTCCACAGGTAAATGCGTGCTCGAACCAACCGGAATGAACACCCCCCCATCTTCCACGAATTGTTTCAGGTGAGCGACGCCTTCAAAACCGAGGCCGCCGCGGATGTCCGGAGTTTCGTCGATGCCCCCCCAATTTGGAGTAACGTCGGATTTTTGCCACGGGATGGGTCCGGCATCCGTGCCGTCGGGCAAGGTACGCTTGGGAAAGCCGGCCAGGAGTCCGCGCACATCGGAAAAAGTAGGAGGGAAGAGAATCACATCGAATTTTTGGCGCAAGTTCGGAGTGTCGCGCACAAGCGTGTCCGAAATGTAGAAGTAGGGCACGCCGGTTTCTTCGAGCGCCAGCCGAAACCAGCCTTCATTTTGCGTGCTTGTCCATGTGTGCAAAACTGCGATGCGTGGCACGGCAAGTTCGTGGCGCGCGACTTTGGGCTCAGCCACGGAGCCCACGATTTCGATGCCCAGTTCACGCGCGGCCTGTTGCAGCCGGGCTTCCAGATCGGACGGGTTGCCGTCGATCGGTATAAGGAAGGAGCCCTCGACGAATTTCTTGTCTGCGGCGTCGAACTTTTCCTCGGCGGCGAAAATCTTTGCGTCTTTCAGACGATAGCGTAGTGCCGCAAGATTGGGCTCGGCGTTCGCTTGAATGATGTAGCACTTTACCGCGAGAGGTTTGCCCTTAACGGCGCGCGGAGCCGCAATACCGGCCTCGCTATTTTGCGCCGGGGTGTCGACGAGCGTCATTGGCGCCTTCAAGATGGCTTCGTCGGTGATGCGCAGAGTCTTGACGTTGCGCAGCGCACCCAGCGTCCATCCCGTGTCGTCGTAGGGACGAGGGTCGGAGGTGGAGTAGTACTGCGTGTCCAGAAGCATGTCGGCCATGCGGCTGTATGGCTGATCCATGCGGATGATGTAGCTGCCCTGCGGAACCTTGATGGTCTTGTTTTCTTCCTTCTTGGTGGCCGCTTCATCTTTTGCTTTGTCAGCTGGCTTATCAGAGGTCTCGGCCTTGGGCTTGTCTTCAGCTTTTAGCTCGGCAGGTTTTGCCTCGGTCTTGGATTCGCTGCCGGCGGCCTTCGGCGGCGCGGCAGGTTGTTTTACCTCAATGTCGTGCTCGATCTTTTGCACTTCGACGCCCTGCCTTTGCAGCAGATTGGCAAGCTGCGCGGCGAGCGCAGGACGGCGGCCGTCATTCAAAATGGCCCAGGCCGCGGGGCCCTCCGCGGTGGCCTTGGCGACGGAGCGTTTGCTCTTGAGGTAGAAATTGCTGAGGAATTCCTGAGGATGCTGTGCCATGTAGTCAAGAGCCAGGATGACACCGCTTTCCTGCATGTTCGTGTTGTTGCGCAGCGACCACTTTACCTTGGGAAGAGGCGGATTCGGCCGGTACCACGAGCGGGAGGTCTCCGACGGGGTCAAGGTGCGCTCTATCGTATCAGGGAACAAATTGCCGAAGGTTTCGTAGAAGCGGCCGATGGAGTTGTGGCCGTTGGCCACGTAAAACATGTAGTTTGGCGCCCAACCATCATAAAAGCCATGGGTCCAGACTCCGACGACGCCCTGTTCGGTTAGCTTTTCGATCTCGTTATATGCCATCTTCTGCCACTCGCTGACGACAATGGGATCGAGCCAGGCGTTGTAAGGACCGGTGCCGGTTGAGATGTACAGATAAGGAACCGACTCGTGCAGGTCGTGAAGCACCTGCGGATGCCAGTCGAGAAAATTCTTCATCATGACTTGCGAGAGCTTGAGACCCATAGCGAGGGAGTCACGATTGTTATCGTGCTGGACGTAGTGTCCCCAATAGACCAAGTCGGGCAGCGGCTTGTCAGGATACGCTTTGCGGTATTGGACCCAGTCCACCATGCGGTCGTGTCCGTCCACTTCGACGATTGGGGTGATCAGAAAGACCGCGTTCTTGCGGATGTTTTTGATGAGAGGCGTGTCTTCCACTGCCAAACGATAGGCGAGTTCCATGAGCATTTCCGGCGAGCCGGTTTCCGGTGAGTGAATCGAGCCGGAAGCCCAGTAGAAAGGCTTGCCCGAGGAAATCAGCTGCTGAGCCTCGGCCTCGGTTATCTTGCGCGGGTCGGCGAGCTTGGCGGTGATTTCCTTGAGGTGGTCGAGCTGAGCAATGTTGGCTTCGTCGCTCACCGCGACGAGCATGAAGTCACGGCCTTCTTCCGACTTGCCAACGCGGAAAACCTTCACGCGTGGGGAAGCCTTCGCGAGCTCGTCGTAGTAACGGTAAATGTCTTTCGAGTAGGTGAGAACGTCGGGAGCTCCGATGATGTGGCCGAGGATTTTTTCCGGCGTTGGAACTGTCGCGGAGGCAGGGAGGTGATCGACTAGATTGGTGAGAAAGAACGGCTCGGTCGTGAATTCTCGAATCTTCTTCGTGTATCCCTCGTCATTCGACGAGTCATTTTGAGCGCTCGCAGATTGAGTGCTCGCCGACTGAGCGCTCGCAGAAATTGCGGCGAGAGCTAAAAATAACGCCGCGCTGGCCACAAGCCAAACCTTTGGACACAAACTCCGGGCCAGCGCTTCAAACGCACGCTGGGATTTAGGCTGATTCGTCATAGGTCCCCATTTAATTGTTATTGTTCGCCGGAACAAGGTATAAAGCGGCGTGACTAACTTTTATACCCGTCGCAATGCGTCTCGACAACTGAAATTGTCCGCGATTGAGGGGCGCAGGTTTGCCCTGGCGGCCGATGGCGCAAGCGCTTTTCCAGAAGTCCGCAGCCTATTTGTTCTTGTCGGTGTACACCGCGCCGCCGGGCAACGTCGAATGAATAATTCCGGACTCCACTGACAGGGTGTAGGACACACCCTCGCTGCTCGACCATTGCAGCACGTTGAATCGCTCATCCGCGCGCAAGCTCTGTACCGCTATGGCGCGAAAGGTGAGGGGGAGATTGGCCTTGCAGGTTTCCGGACTCCGGTTAGCCTGCAGAAAATAGGCAGAGCCAGCGCCAACGACGGTTGCCATCCCGTCCGGTTCAAGAAGAACTGCTGTGCCTTCATCGACCGCGATATCTCGGACCCGGCGAGCCATGCCATCCTGCAGAATTCGCGCCATGAACACCAGCGTCCGGCCCAATCGATTGCGAGCGGAAAAGTGCGTGTCGGTAATCACTTCTTGCAAGAGCGGATTCTCCAGGAACCGATGCACGATGGTAACGCGCGGGTTGAAAGGGTTGGATAAGGTCTCGGCGGAGTTCAGGTCAGGTCCATCCGGAGCGTCGCCCTGCGCCGAGTATATGAATTCGCCTTGAACGGCCAAGCCCGCGCTCGTTCCGCCGATCGGAATATTTCGCGCGATGGCCTCATTCAGAGCCCGTTGCACGGGGGTTCCCATCCAGAAATTGATGTAGTTGGCCTGGTCGCCTCCGGCAATGAACACCGCTTCCGCGTGGCGTATCGCTGCGGCCGCAAATGGATCTTCGGCGGCAGCGCGGTCCGGAAGAATAAGCGTCGCAACCGAGTTGAGGCGACAAAGTTTCTGAATGTAGGGGTTGTAATCGTCATCTCCGGTGGCGCGAAGAATGAGAAAGTCACCGCCGCCGGAACGCTCGCACATCCATTGAAAGGCGCGATCGATATCTTTGCCTCCACCGATCAGAGCGAAACCACCCTGAGTCTTTCGCTGGACGTCAGTGGGATTTCCCACGCGAAAATATTTATAGTGCGGGCCGTCTGCCAGCGATGGGATCGCCAACAGTGAAAATGCGAGCCACAAGCCGGCTGTGAGGCGGAGGAATGGGCTGAATCGGTGGTGGTGCAATTTTAAAATTGACGTCCCTCAGCGGCTAAAGCCTTATCTAAAACAGCGCAGTTATCGCGGCGGTGAACCGCTGCGCCACCCAAAATCAAGTGCAACGCCGAACAAAATCAAGTGCAACACTGAATTTGTCCGCAGCCTGCTAAAACGTCACGCGCAGCGCTAACTGCCCGATGCGGGGAGCCGCGGCGCGGAAGGTGCCGGTTGTGGTGATCTCGCCAAATGTTGGAGCCTCAATGTTTGAGGCGTTATCAAGGAGGGTCGGCTGAGCGAACTCGGGATGGTTCAAGGCGTTGAAGAACTCAGCGCGAAATTCCAGCTTGACTCGCTCGGTGATCGAAGTGATTTTGGCAAGCGCGATGTCGAGATTGGTCAAGCCCGGACCACGGAGCGTGTTGCGGTGCAGGCCATAGGTTCGGTCGGCCGGATCATATACCGGATCGAGTTGCGGGAAACACGGGTTCGGAGTGCCTCCGTCATAGTAATAATAATTTTCCAGCGGCACGTTGGAAAAGCTATTGGGATTAAAGATAAAGTTGCCGGTGACGGGGGTCTGCGTGATCACGCACTGGTTCTGGCCGGAATTGGGGTTGACGACCGAATTATAGACGTTCTCCTGAATCGTCCGTACCTTGCGTGGATTAAACATTTGTATTGGGGCAATCACGGCCGCATTCGTCATGTACGGGTCGCCCGCGCCTGAAGTGCCTGGGTTGGCGGGGTCGATGCTATCGGGCAACTGGGCTGAGATATCGAATGGGAACCCCGTCCTCCACGTGACGATGGGATAGAGACTCCAGCCCTGGGTGAGACGCTTCGGTCCCGTCGCCCACATGCGATCAAACGGCAAGTCCCATCCCCCGCTGAAGCTGATGCGGTTCCGAACGTCGGAATCGCTGGAGGCGTAATAAGAATTCGGGGCGTAGGCGGGAATTGTGGAGTTGCGTTGCCGGAATCCAGAGGCATTGTCGAGGTTATGGCCGTAGGTGTAGGCAAGGGTGAAATAAACCGTCCCCAGCCGCGTGTCCTTGGGTTGCCGTGTGAGGCTTGCCTCGAAGGCGTTGTAGTTTGCATGTGAGATGTTCTGGAATTCAGGGAGCTGGCCGAAGCATCCTTGGCAACTGCTGTCCAGTTGGCGCGCGTTACTTCCCAACACCGTAGGGTTGATATCTTTTAGCGCCGTCAGACCGTGACTTGTACTTCCCACGTAATTGGTTTCTATAACCGTGTCGGCAAAAAGATTGTGTTGCAGGCTCAAGTTGTATTGGTAGATGTAGGGAGTGCGAAGGTGAGGATCGTCGAGGTAGACAAAGCCCGAGCTGTTGATGGGCAAGAACGGCGAGAAATCGATGTCAGGCGCCGGCGGCGTTGAAGGAAATGTATTCGCAATTCCGAGCGACTGATACGGCTGCGAAAGATAGCCCACGGGTCCGCTCTGGCCCGGCCCCACACTATAGAAGTAAAGACCCGCGTCGCTATAGAACGGGGGTTGGCCGTTGAATTGAAGATTGTCTTCACCCTTCAGAATGTCATAGAAAACTCCGAAGCCGCCGCGCAAACTGGTCTTGCCGCTTCCGGTGGGGTCCCAGGCAAAGCCGGCGCGCGGAGCAAAGTTTCTCTTGTCCGGGAAGTTCGATCCGGTTGGGGTGCCGGGGTCGCCGGGAAACACCATCCCCAACGGCGCATTCACAAATCGGTGGGACTGCTCGCCCGGAATCACCGAAAAAGTACGTCCCTCGGTATCCGTCTTGGGCGTGTTGTATTCGTAACGCAACCCCAGAGTCAGCACAAGGTTCTTGCGCGCGTGCCACTCGTCCTGACCGAATACGTAAGTGCTTTTGGTGCGGATGTTGGATGCGGCCAGCGGTCCCTGGTAGAACGCGTCCGGAATTCCAAGCAAAAAATCGGCATATGGATTTCCGGAACCCGGGCCCGGGCTCTCAAGCGAGCCGCTATAGAAATCAAACTCGCCATTGGTGTAATAGGCGTAGTCCAGATTCTCCTCGTAAGGGGAGAATCCGGCGCCGAACTTCCAGTTGTGCTTTCCGTGCGTCCAGGTAAACCCATCCGTCCAGGAAAACGTGTTTTCAATGTAGCGCGTCGGGCCGTTTTCACTTGGACCAATATAAAGACCGGTATCGAAAAATAGATTGGTCGGGCCAGTGGCAAGGTCAGGAGTTATCTGGACACCGAGATCCGGGCCGGTGGGTTGATGATTCGGTATGCTGTCCTGCAGGTCGTTGCTGCGGTGCGCGACAAAATGAAATTCATTGAGCACCGTCGGCGAGAAAATTCGGGTATATCCAAAGTTAGCGAAGTAATAATTAGCCACGGTCTGGCTGGGGAAGCCGGGGACACTGGCATACGGATAAGGGTTGCCATAGGCCACTCGATTCACACCCACCGTAGCCGATAGCTTGTCTTTGGCACTGAGGCTGAGATCGAACTTACCGGTTAATTCATCCCGATCGTCCGTTGATTCGACCGAGGTGGAAAGAAGACCCGTGGCAGTGGTGGGAATCAAGCCCGCCTTGATGTATGCCTGGGCTACGGGATCGATTTTGGTGGGGTCGATAATCGCGTTGGCTATGCTGCCGTTGGGACTCGCAAAATCCGGATTGTCGGTCAGAAACTGCACTACGAGGGGGTCGGGCGGACCGCCGGTAGAGGAATTAGAAAAATTTCCCGCTAACTCCTGTGGCGTGAAAACCGGCGACTCGATGATAGGAATCGCCTGATTCTGGCGCTGCCCCTGATAAGCGAGGAAGAAAAAAGCCTTGTCTTTGACGATGGGCCCGCCTAGCGTGGCGCCGTATTGGTTGCGCTTAAGGTCAAGCCGCGGAACCTGAGGGGTCTGCTCCTTGTTGAAATAATCATTCGCGTCTAGCGCCAGATTTCTGAAGTACTCGAAGACGCTGCCGTGAATCTGATTGGTGCCGGACTTGGTCACAATACTGATGACGCCGCCGCCGTTGCGTCCGTACTCCGCCGTGTAATCGCTGGTGAGAAGGCGGAACTCGGCGACCGCGTCGGGATTGGGATCGAGCAAGTGACTGTTATCGAGAAGGTCGTTGTTCAGTCCGCCATCCAGCAAATACGTCACAGAATCAGTACGCCCGCCGGCGATGCTGTAATTGGAATTGGTGCCGGTGGGGCCGCCGCCGGCCGCGCCGTTGTCGTCGTTACTTTCGGTGACCCCGGGCTGAAGCAAAGCCAGATCCAGCATGTCGCGTCCGTTCAGCGGCATGTTGGTGAGCGCTCGTCCTGTGATCGACTGCCCCAGAGTTGGGTTCACGGTTTCAACGGGGGCAGCCTCGGCCCCGACTTCGATGGTCTGATTCTCCGCTCCGACTTCCATCTTGACGTCGATGCGGAGTGCCTGGTTGATGAGCAGTTTCTGCTCGGCGCTTTTCACCGTGCGAAATCCCGCGTGCTCGGTGGTCACCTTATAATTGCCGATGGGCAATGCCAATACCTGGAAATATCCCTCTTTGTCCGTGGTTGCGCTGCGCGCGTTGCGGGTAGCCGTATTGGTCACGGTAATCTGCGCGCCCGAGATCACTGCCCCCTGCTGATCGTAGACTGTTCCGAAAACTCTTCCCGTTGCATCCTGAGCTGAAGACAAAGTTGGCCCGAACGTTACGATTACGAACAGCAGCAGCACGACCCTCGACACTTTCATTAAGATCCCCAATATCTCCCACGGAAGATGAAGCGCTCGGAAGATTTTGTGATCCTCCGAACTCGGTATTCTATACCCGGGTGTTGCAGACTACTGTTCGAATACATACGCGTTATTTGTGGCGCTGCTGACTTGAGGTCAGGCTGGATTGAGTTTTGGGTTGGGGCGCAAAGGATGCAACGGATACCGCGTACAAAGCTAGCTCTTCGGAATGTCGGTCCGGTTCCACCATCCGCCACCAAGAGCCTGAAATAATGCGGCGGTGTCGGCATAACGATTCGACTGAGCCTGCACAAGGTTGATCAGGGCTTGCTGGTAGGCTTGCTCCGCGCTCAGGAGCGCCAGGTAATTGGCATAGCCGGCGGCAAGCTGTTTCTTGGTCAGGTCGAGAGTGATGCTAGCGGCATCTTTTGCGGCGGCAGCGGCCTTTAAGGCGTCGGCGTCCTGTTGGAGCGCATTCAGCGTGTCCGCGACATTCTGAAACGCGGTCAAGACCGTGCTGCGATATTGTTCGTCGGCCTCGGTGTAAGCGGCTCTTGCGGCGCGCTCGCGATGCATGAGTGTACCGCCATCAAAAATGGGCTGGGTGACGCCAGCGGCTACATCCCAAAAGCCATTTCCTCCTGAGAACAATCGGCCGAAAACCACCGCCATGGCTCCGGCGTCCGCGGTCAGCGCAAAACTCGGAAGCCGGTTCGCACGCGCAATTCCAATCTGGGCGCTGGCGGAATGCAGGTTCTCTTCCGCTTGCCGCACATCCGGACGTTGCTCCACGAGTTGCGAAGGAAGGCTTAGCGGTAGTTCCTGTGGCAGTTGCAAACTCGACAGCTCAAACTTTTCGGCTAGATCCTGGTTGGGAAAGCCGCCCGCCAGGGCCGCCAGTTGGTCCCGTTGTTGAGCCAACTGCTTCAGCAGCGGAGGCAAGGTGGCGGCGACTTGCGCGAGTTGCGATTCCTGGGCTGCGACATCAAGTTCGTCCGCATACCCCTTGCGATACTGTTCCCGCAGAATCTCCAGCATCCTGGTGTTAATGTCGATGACTTCACGTGTCGCGTCAACCTGGCCCCGCAAAGATGCTTCTTGAATGGCTCCAGCGGCGACGTTTGAGCTGAGAGTGATATGCGTTGCGGCCAGGGCAAAACGCGCCTGCTGTTCCTGCGCCTGCAAGGATTCCACCGTTCTGCGGTTCAAACCGAAAACGTCCGGCACAAACGAGACACTGACCTGCGGTGTGTAGAGACTGTAATTCAGCGCACCGGTGTTCGTTACAGGAGAAAGATCAGCCGATGACTTCGCCCGAGTCGCCGAGAAACCGCCTGTGACACTCGGATAGTAAGCTCCGCGCTGGGCCAGCATATTCTCTCTTGCAACGATCAATGCCGCTTGTGCCGCCTTGAGGTCGGGATTGGCTTTAAGCGAACGCTCGATCAAATCGTTGAGTGACTGGGAGTGAAACAATGTCCACCACTCTCCCGAAATGTCGCTCCCATTAGATAAGTGTTGCGCCTCTCCGCCGGTGACGTTGGGCGTGCTGGTGGTGGTTGAAATTGGAGCGGGTGTGTAACCGCCAATATTCGGAGCAGCAGGCTTCTTGAACCTGGGCCCAACCACGCAGCCTGTCGTGAGCAGTAGTGCGGAAACCGCGATGAAGCAGGCGAGGCGCGATCTGTAAGGGCGAATCATTCGAGTTAGTTCCTTAAGGCCTGCGGTTCATACCGGTTCCGTTGATTGCCGCGGTGTTCCTGCTGGCTAAATTCGTCGATCCAGCAACGACCGCCGGATTGGGACCGCGATGGCGCACATTTTTGGGCGATGGTAAGTTCGGTCGGACGACACTGAGCCGCCGGACCGGGAGGGCGGTATTGACTGTTTCGTTCTTGATTGATCCGGCTTTTTCCGCGCCACTGGATTTGTCTAAACTCGGCTGATACTGATGACGACTCGCGGTATGTCCAAGTAGGGATTTCCGGCTGTTCAAAAGCTGCTTGGAACGACTTGCCGTGTTCACGCTGGCAGATCCGTGCACGTGGCTCCTGTCGGAAGCGTTCGCAGGACCAACGACCGCAATTGGCTTTGACGGAGCCGCGTAGCTTGTCCCCTGCATCAACGCAACGCTACTTATCGACAGAATTAGAACCAGGGGAAGAAGGCGGGCGACCTTCATAGTAAATCCTCCGATGCCGGGTGCGGGTAATTGTCGCGGCCTAGAAATATCATTCTCAGCGCGGGCACAACCAGAAGCAGCATCACCGGGCCGAGCAGCATGCCGCCCACGATCACCGTGGCGAGCGGACGCTGCACCTGGCTGCCGATGCCCGTGGAAATTGCAGCCGGCAAAAGACCAATGCACGCCGAAAGCGCCGTCATCAGCAAGGGACGCATGCGCGTAGAGGCGGCGCGATACATTGCATCCACCGGCGCCAGACCCTGTGATCTTTCCTGGTTGTAAAAAGTAATCATCAGGATGCCGTCCATGACGGACACACCGAAGAGCGAGACGAAGCCGATGGCGGCCGAGATGCTGAAATTGAGACCGGATATATAGAGGGCCAACACGCCGCCGGCAACCGCGAAGGGAATTCCGGCGAGCGTTAAAAAACAGTCGCGCAAGTTATTGAACAAGGTGTAGAGCAACCCGATAATCAGTACCAGGCTTATCGGCACAATGATCTCCAGACGTTTCTTGGCGTCCTGAAGGTCCCCGAACTCGCCCGCCCAAAGCAGCCGGTATCCGGGTGGAAGGCGCACATTCTTCGCGATTCGCTGCTGCGCATCCTCAACCGTGCTGCCTAGGTCGCGGCCCCGTACGCTGAACTTGACCGGGATGAAACGCTGCGCGCTCTCGTGATAAATCCAGGCGGCTCCCGTATCCAATGTGATCGTGGCCAGGTCGCTCAACGGAATGTAGGCATTGCCGCCGCCGGTCTGATAGGCGACTTTGATATTGCGAATCTTATCGATGCTCTCGCGGTATTCCGGCGTGTAACGGACGACCATATCGAACTGCCGGTCGCCCTCCAGGATCTCGGTTGCTACCGCTCCCCCCATGGCCGCTTGAATGACTGTATTAACGTCCCCGGAGTTGAGGCCGTAGCGTGCGGCCTTGGCGCGATCCACCTTGATGTTCAGGTTTGGCTGTCCAAGAACCGGGAAAATACCGAGGTCCGCGATGCCGCGAATCTGGTTCATCTGGTCGCGCACCTGCTCGGCCAGATTGGTCAGGACTTCGAGATTGGGGCC
>Ga0302324_100011350_pt1 | contig 18286 bp, 13 predicted proteins | sample Palsa_T0_1_FD_201949 | JGI IMG/M metagenome (GOLD analysis project Ga0302324, IMG submission 201949) | Peat permafrost microbial communities from Stordalen Mire near Abisko, Sweden - Palsa_T0_1 | ecosystem: Environmental > Terrestrial > Soil > Palsa > Peat permafrost | place: Sweden: Abisko... | reverse complement strand
CAGACGGTTTCGTCCACGATTGGCAGCAGCGCGGTGGCGGGCGGGGAATATCTGGCGGTGCTGACGGCGGTGACCACGACGGGCTGCTCGCCCGGGAATAATTTCATCGTTGCCATCACGCGCAATAGTTCCGGCGCGGACACTAACACCGATGCCGCCGTCGCCGCGAAATGGATCGAGGTTACGTTTAGCCGCACGATCACCGCTGCGAACCGCTAGACCGCTTGCGCAGTGCGAGGGCGCCTATTCCTTACAAAGCTAAAAGCCACGGCGAGCAGCCATCCTGCAACCGCAACAAATAGCGTGATCCCCGCGAAGATGATCGCAAGGTGTGGAAGGGCGAATTCAAATCCTGAACCCCGGAGAAGAAATGCAAAAGTAAGAACAGGTGCGAGAAAGCACGCGGGAAGGATGGAAAGAAAGGATCTCCACAACATGCGGGCCGGCCTGCTGTCCGCGCTCAGAATTGCACTGGTCGATGCAACAAGGACAGAAATCGAGATGAACCAGTAGGCGAACAGGTTGCCGTTGCCCGGTTGGACAGGATCTGCGCGGTAGAGAAATATCCCTACGGGAACACCTCGACCAACAGCCCGAACAGTAAGGGACCCAAGATCGGGCGCCGCACAACCGATAGGGCGCGCTTCAGAACCACGTTCGATGATTTTTCGTTTTCCATACCGCCCTCGTACCAAGAGCGTTACGAAACCATTCTAGCATTTTAGCCGCCGGAGCAACTTCATTCCTGAGGAGCACCATGGAATCCTGGCAGAAATTCTTGGACAGTTTGGCGACTCGAGGCGGAAACCTTTTCGTCTTGTTTGTATGCTTCTCGGGGCTGCTCGGGCTGATGATTCACGTGCTGCATCGCTCGGATTCCGGGAACGTGACCATGGTGGTGGTGTCCACATTTTCCGGATTCTCCGGCGCGCTGATGGCCACGCTGACCGGAATTGACAGCAAGAAGCCGGCACTGAATGGCGGCGCGGATAAAAACGCGTCGAGCGCGAACGCCGCGCCTGCCCCGTAGAGCGCGGCAAGTATTTTGCTCGTCGGGTCGAGTGCGCCACGCTTGGAATTTAAGGGCGGGGAATTGGTGCACAAATTCAAAAGCCCCACCCTTGAGTGCGAAGGGTGGGGCACCCCGCGCAGTGATTTATCTGCGAGATCGCGAACGTTGCGCATTCCTGGCGACGCTGCCGCTGAGCAGCAAACATCAAACCCGCCGACCTGACCCTTCGCCAATCGCTCAGGGCAAGAGGCCGCCGCTACGAAGGCATCTCATGAATGAAACACCGTACGCGCATTTGAGCGAGCTCCAACTGCTGGCGCTTTGCGTTTGGCGCGAAGCGCGCGGCGAGGGGCTGCTCGGCAAGCGCGGAGTCGCGCACGTCGTACAAAATCGCGCGGCGCATCCGCGTTGGTGGGGCGGGCCGTCGCTGCATTCGGTGATTTTGAAGCCGTGGCAATTTGCGAGTTTCAATCCTGGCGATGCGAATGCGGAGAAGTGGCCGTCGGACGATGATCACTCGTTTGCGGACTGCAGCGACATTTGCGACGCGGTCTTGCGCGGCGCGGACGAGGACATCGTCGGCGGCGCGACGTCGTATTACGACAATTCCATTCCGCCGCCGGTGTGGGCCGTGGACGGGTCGAACGAGCTGACGCTCGCGGTCGGGCGGTTGAAATTTTATAGGCTCGCGCCCGTGGTCCGCGTTACCGATGTTGAGCTCGGGATGTGACGCGATTTTGTAGCTGCGCCGGGAGAAACACACACGCGGACCTAACCCTTCGCCAATCGCTCGGGGCAAGAGGTCGCCGCTACGAAGGCCAAATCAATCGAGCGGCGATCGCGGGCGTTGCGCGATCGTGGTAACGCGACACCGGGCACGGCATGCCGTGCCCCTACGGATGCAGGCGTGCGATTGGCGAGTTTCAGGCGCGCGTCAACAGGGAACTGCGCGCAAGTTCAAAAGCCCCACCCTTGAGTGCGAAGGGTGGAGCACCCTCCGCGGTGATTTACCGGCGTGGTCGCGTCGAACGCGCGGCGATTGTGTAACGCCAAGCCGAATTGAACTCCGCATCCACTTACACAGGGACAAGTCACGTGCGAAAAACTTTTTTGCTTCTTTGCGACATCCTCGGCATCATTCTCGCGTTGCTGCTGGTGTCAACGGTGGCGCGGGCGCAGGCGCTTAGCGTGCCGATCACGGTGCAGGCGGCGGAGTGGAGCGGGCAAACGACCGCGGTGACGGGGACGCGCGCGAACGCGCCGGTCACGTTCGGGTTGGGGCTGCCGGACAGCACGCAGATTGATTGCCCCGGGACGATTGCGACGCCCGGGAGCGTGCCAACGAAGCTCGAACTCAAGAACGGCTCGACGCAGCTGGCGAGCCAATTTCGCTGCCTGGGGAAATGGCCGGACGGCTACGCGGAATGGGTGCTGGTTGACGCGCAACTTCCATCTTTCGCGGAAGGCTCGCCAGGATACGACACGAGCATCACCGTGACGCAGGTCTCAAGCGGCGGCGGGAATTTTCCGGCGACGCAGATGGCCGAGCAATGCACCGGCAGCGGGACGCCGGCGAGCGCGTGCCCGGACGCGAATCACATCCTCGTGCAAACTACCGCGGCGACATTTCTGATCAAGCAGGCGAATTACAATTTGTTCGATGATGTGAACGTGGGCGGCGCGCATTTGGTGGCGACGTCGAATCACGGCGCGAACGACGGCTTGTACCTGCAAGGCCCGCCCGATTCCGCGATTCCTCCGACGAACGCATCGCCCACGATTGACTCCGTTTCGTGCGTGCCCACCGCGAACGGCACGACCGCGCTCGCGGGAAGTTCCGGGCCGATTCCGACGAGCTACGCGGGGCCGAGCCTATGCGCCACGGCGTACATTTCGGCGAACGATTCCGCGTCCACGTGCACGATCGAAGAAAATGGGCCGCTGCGCGCGGTGGTGCTGTGCCAGGGCGACATGAAGAATGCGAGCGGCCACGCCTACATGCACTGGCGCACGCGCACGCATTTCTGGTTCCAACATTCCGACGCGAAAGTGACGGTCGCGCTGCGCAACGCAGACGTTCCGGCGGGCTGCTGCACTACCGCGAATTTCTATAATGGATACAAGGAATATTCGCAGTTCGAAGCGCGGCTCACCGACAACCTGGCGAACACCACGCGCAATTTCGATATAGCGAACGACACGGCGACATCCACGACCGGGACGGTGACGTCCACGCAGAGCGCCTATCTTTTCGAGGGGCACACCACGAACGGTGCGTGGCCGCACTGGGACGCCGCCGGCGGAAACAACTGCACGGTGGAATCGGACGGCTGCGTGCAATCGTACATTGCGCGTTCGGGCGCGGCGGGGAATCGGCAGTATGCGATGGAGGGCTACCAGATCGTCGGCACGGGCGGCAGCGTGGTGAAATCGGGCGCGAACACGGCGTATCCTGCGGGCTGGGCCGATCTCGACGACGGCGTGAACGGAATCGAAGCCGGCGTGTATCAGCTTTCGATGTACTGGCCGAAGTCGCTCGAAATTCAGCCGGGCGCAACGAGCGGGCACAACGAAATCCGCGTGGGCATCTGGCCGAGCCAGCAGGAGTGGATGGGCGCGGCGAACACGAGTTTTTCTTCGACGGATTCCACCTGCGCGAGCGCGCCGGCAAAGACGTGCGAGCCGATTACTTCGTATGCGACGCAATGGCCGCAATACCAGATTCACGATACGTATTGGAATTTTCACGCGGGAACGCAATCGGCCGCCGTGGCGCAGAGTAACTTTCTGTATTTTCAGCACTACCTTCTGGCGCGGCCGGCGAGCCCGACGTATTACAACACGGTGCGCGACGCGGGCTCCGGCTTCGACGCGCTTTTCTACGACATTCCCGACCCGGTGGTGGAGGATCAGCTGTATACGCATCTCGGAATCTGCCCGACGGCCGCGGGCTCCTGCGTCGGCGATGTGGGCACTTCGCAATTTCCGTACAACGGCGCGTACGCGGGGATGAAAATCTTCCGCTATTTCGGCTGGCCCACCGCGGGCGGCGTGGACGGCACGCAATTCGAGCAGCGCGAAAGTTTTCTGCGCAACTGGCTGCAGCGCGGATGCACACCGCTCGCGCTTCCGGCGATTGGGTGCGGCGGGACGTCGCTTACAGGGAGCGTGCCGGGGCGTTATATCTACGCCGCGCATTTTTATCGCATGGTGATTGAGAAAAGCTTGCCGCGCTCGGATACCGCGGCAACTTCCGGAGCGAGCGCGGGATTTCGCGCGCTGTGCACCTCGCTCACCGCGTGCAACAGCCTGAGCTTCACGCAGTGGGGCGACCCGCGGGCGGTGAATCAGAATACGAGCACCACGCTGTGGAACGCCGGCATGCGCAACTGGGGCGACGACATCAACGGCATGGGCCACGCAACGCTGTGGGGAATTTTCGATTACTACCATTTGTCCGGCGACGAATGGGCCAAAGAACAATTTCTGCAGGGATTCAAGGACCGCTACGAGAATCCGTTCGTAGGATTCAACAATACGCAGGCCAACGCGGGCGGCAACAACGCGCCGGGGCACGGGCATGTGAACGAGACGCGCGCGGTGGGGCATCATCTTTCGGGCATGATGCGCGAAGTGGATTTTCTGCGCACCATCGGCGATCCGGACGCGGACAATTCGACGACCGTGCTGACTTCGCCCGGCACTGGCCCCGGCGCGACGACCGTGTTGCAGAGCGCGGAGCAGATTCTCGCGTCGCAGGTGGCCATTCCGCTGATTTCAGGCGGCTATCCGAAAGGATTTGCGGAAACGAGCGTCGCGAACTGCCAGATCAATGGCACGCCCACGAATTTGTGTTCGCAGGGCATCAGCCCGATTCGCGGATATCCGCGGGCGGGCGGCGGAGGAGAAAGCTGCACCATCGCGGCGTGGAAAAAAAACGCGGCGCATTCCGTGGGTGATTTGATTGACGATCCGCACGGCATGGTACAGCTTGTCACCACTGCAGGGACGAGCGGCGCGGCGATGCCTTCGTGGAATGACACGACCGGCAGCACTACGAGCGATGGCACGGTGGTGTGGACCAGCCAGGGCCCCGGCGTCGCGCCCTGCAATGGAAATTTCTATCGCGCGGCGGACACTTTTCAAACCGGCACGGAAGCGAACGGGCTTTACGACACCTGGCTCGAAATGCGCAAAGTGCTGGGCGCAAATTGGCATGTGAAGGTGGGCGTTGCTTCGGGCAGCCCGGGTACGGCCATCGTGGATGGCGCGACTTCGCTTTCGAACGTGACGCTATCGGAGAAGGGAACGAGCGACGCGCTATATGCCATCGGGCAACTTTTGCAGGAGGAAAATTGCGTCAACACGGGCGCATACGTCACGAGCGGATGCGTTTACACGCAAGCGCTCGATTGGCTGAACGCCACGAACGCGTTTGGCGGCTGCATCACGAATGGAAATTGCTTGCGCACCTGCGTCACCGGATGCAACGGGCTGACGGATTGGTTTGCCATCGCCGCGCCGGCCGCGACCACAAATTCCGTGGATGATCTCGCGGGAAACGCGTGGGAGTTTACGCTGAATGCGCAATTGCAGAATTCCGGCGTAATCAATCAGGAACTCGGGTCGCACATGATGCAGTTTGCGATGGGCTACGCGATTGCGAACGGCACGCTTTCGAATAGCGCGACGGTGCCGCTCGGCACTTCGGTCGTGGCGCTGAAAGCTGTGCCGTTCACGGTGACGGCATGCAGCGGCGCCGGCTGCACGCACACCTCGAGCGGATGCGTGGCAGGAAGCGCGGCGGGAACCTGCACGATTTCGTGGACGCCGCCGGGCGGATTGTGCGCGGTGGGCGTGAATTGCCCGCCGAATGGCGCGCCGAACGGCACGCAGTACCGGCTGAAATATTTGCCGTGCCAGGCGGGCGTGCTCACGATTTACGGCAACGATTGCCCCGCGGGCGGGAAGGCGATTGTGCCGGCGCTCGGATTCCGCTCGGACATTTTGACCGCGGGCACGGTTGCGACGGACGGCTACGGCACGCAGGTCGGGTCGCTCGCGCTGGATCCCGCGCATTATTGGAATTGGTTTGCGACCATGGACGTGCCGGATGGCGCGGGGAACACCGCGGTGCCGTCGGGCTCGAGCTACACTTTCGCCACGCAGCCGGATACGACTTACACGTTTTCTCTCGCGGCGTATTCCGCGGCGCCCTCGCAGATTTATTATATTTCGTCATCGCTCGGCGCGGATTCGAACACGAATTCGCGCGCGACGCCGTGGGCGCATGTGCCGGGAGATCCGCTCGTGATGGGGAACGCCGCTGCGCACACCGTATTGCCGGGAGATACGTTCACGTTTTACGGCGGCGATACCTGGAGCGGCTGGACGTCGGCGACTGGGCCGATCGTGATCGGCGCGGGCGGAAATTCTTCAGCGCGGGTGACCTATGGCGGTGAGGACATCACGTTTTTCAACGCGTCGGCATGCAATGCGGGCGGCACGGTGAGCACGAACGGCACGCTCGTCACCTGGGTGTCCGGGCCCGGATTCCATTCTTCGTGGGTGGGGCAAACGATCACGATCAACGCCGTGAATTACACCGTGGCGCAACTCGGCGCGCCCGGCTATCCCACGACGAATGACGCGAACGTGCTGACGCTTACTTCGAGCGCGGGCGTGCAGACGGCGGTTGCCTTCAGCACCAGCGGGCTTTACTGCCGTCCGAAGCTCGATTTCGCGCATACGCCGACGTGCAGCGGCACGGGCGCGGGACAAAACCAGAATTGCGCGGGGATTTTGATTAACGGCGCTGCGTATGTGGTGATCGACGATTTCGATATCGCGCGCTACGAATTCGCGAACGCCAACGCGCCAACCGGGACGACGGCGGCGGATATCATCGCGCTCTACGGCGCGGGCGCGAACAATATTGCAATCACCAATAATTTTATTCACGGCTGGGACATGGCCGGCACGATTTCAAGCGGCTCGACGGGCAACATTCGGCTGATTGGCGGCGCGCAGGGCGCCGGCGGAGGAAGCGGCGGGACGATTACGACGGCGAGCTGCTCGCAATCGGACGTGCAGGCGGCACTGAATTCGGCGACTTCCGCCACCACTACGATAATCATTCCGGCGGGGAGCTGCGCGTGGACCGCGAACGTGACCTTCACGGTGCCGAGCGGCAGCGCGAACCTTTTGATTCTGGGCGCGGGGAATCTCAGCACGACGGGCGGCGGCGACGCGACGGTCATCATTGATAACGACACCACCTCGGGCGATTGCAGCAGCAACGTGGGGCTATGGAAAATCACCACGGCCGCGGCGCCTTCGCTTTTCCGGCTGGCCGGAATCACGATTGAATCCGGAACGGGATGCACGAAGCAGGACGGCACCATCGAGCTCGCGGGGTTTTCGCAGAATGTGCGGCTGGACCACAATCATTTGAACGCGACGACGGGCACGAGCGGAGAAAACATTACCGTGCGGCTGACCGGGTGCATGTATGGTGTCGCGGATCACAATTTGCTTGACGCCAACGCTGCCGCCGAAAACGGATTCGAGATTTATAGCGATTCGTGCAGTGGGGTGCAGGACAACGGGAACTACGCTTGGTCGCAGCCCACGAACTTCGGGAGCGCGAACGCGTTTTTCATCGAGAGCAACACTTTCAATGGACCGTCTAGCGGGAATTTCAGCGCCATCGGCGATTGCTACGAAGACGGCAAGCAAGTGATCCGCTACAACACTATGACGAACATGGGAATTCAAGTGCATCCCACGGGCGGCGCGGAAGACTGGCGCGGCTGCCGCTCGACGGAATTTTACGGCAACGCTTTGAACGGCACGTACGTCCCTGGATTTTCGACCGCGTTTTACGATAGCAGCGGCCCGGCGCTGGTGTGGGGAAATAATGCGCCGTACGATTATCAGAGTTTGATGTGGCTCGTCTCCGCGCGCAACGGACACGATTACACGGAGACCGCGACGCCCAACGGCTGGGGATATTGCGGCACGAATTTCAACGGCACGGGCAGCGCGTGGGACGGCAACACGCCGTCGGCGGTGTACGGCTATCCGTGCATCGATCAAGTGGGGCGCGGGCAGAGCGATCTGCTCACGGGAACTTTTCCGAGCAAAGTGGATTCGGTGACTTCGACGATCACGTGGCCGAACCAGAAGCTCGAGCCGGTGTACGAATGGCTGGACACCTGGGCGCAGGTTCCGGGCTACGCGCGCAACATCGTGCAGGTCGGCGACACCACGCATGACGCGAACACGTTCGTGCAGAATCGCGACTGGTATCGGTGCTCGACGCCGGGCACGGGCGCTTGCACCGGATTTAGCGGAGCGAGCGGCGTCGGCAGCGGGCTCTTGAGCGCGCGACCTTCGACCTGCACGGTGCAAGTAGGCTACTGGGCCACCGATACGCAGACGCTTTACCTTTGTTTGAGTGCGAACACGTGGACCGCGTATTACACGCCGTACACTTATCCGCATCCGCTGACCACTTTTTCCGGCAGCGTGGGCGGCGGCGCGAACACGACGCTCACCGGAAATACTTTCACCGAAGCGGACGCGGGTACGGGGCATTACATCGGCAACGGCGTTTCGGTGGGCGGAGTTGTCGCCAATAATTCGCTCAGCTACACGGACAACGGATTCGAGCAGGGAAGTGCGGACACCGCGGCTTACTCGACTACGCTTGCGAACAATCATGTGCATCACATCATGCAGTCGAGTGATACGGCGAACGCCTCGAACGCGATTCACGCGGAGTGCTACTCGTACATTTACAACAACATGATTCACGATTTGTACAGCGGGTCTTCCGCGCTGCTGCTCGAGCCGCGCTGCAATCTGGGGAACGCGACGTACGCGTATTACACCTGGAACAACCTGGCCTGGAACGTGGGCGCGGATTCGCCATTCGTGGACGAAACCAACCACGTGAACGCGGGCGACCTCTCGAATTATTTTCACTACAACGAGACGCTGGTGCCTTCGGGCGCTTCGGGCGAGGCGGCGGCTTGCATTCGCGCAGACAATTCTTCCGGCGTGGTGAACGAAATTGCCGCGTTCAACATTCACTGCATCACGGCGCCGGCGCGGGGCGGGAATTTGTCGCCGATAATTTGCGGATCGGAGACGAGCGGCTGCGCTTCGCCCGCTTCCACCGTGCTCGCGACTTACGTGCTGCAAACTCCGTCAGCCGCCGGGTCGCAGGGCTACACCGCCGCGAATTTCTTCGCGCCCACAACGGGCGGCGCGACGATTGCAGCGGGAACGAACGAAGAATCCGCCGCCGCGGGTCCGCTCGCCGCGCTCGCCGCCGATCGGCTGGGAGTGGTGCGGCCGGCGACGGCCGCGTGGGACGTGGGCGCGTACGAATTCGTGGCGACCGGCGGGCCGGTGACGCTCGCGCCTTCGAGTTATGCCTTTGCGTCTGCGCCGGTGGGCAGCGCGAGCGCGGATAGCCCGCAGGCGTTCACGCTGGCGAATTCTAGCGGCGCGACGATTACGGTGACGAGCGTGTCGTTCACCGGCGCGGATCCCGGCGATTTCGCGGCCACGAGCGGCTGCGGTACGCAAACGAACGGCTCGACCTGCGCCATCAACGTGACGTTTTTGCCCACCGCTGCGGGCGCGCGCTCGGCGACTCTTGGCGTCGCATTCACCGGAGCGAGCGGCAGCCCGCTCACAGTGTCGCTCATCGGCACCGGCGTGGCACCAATCATCACCTCGCCCAACACGCCAATAATTTTCGCCGTCGCACGTCTGGATGACGTGCGTTAGGCAGCATGAGACGCGGGATGACAAACCGATAAGCCAGATTACGCGGAGGTACAATTGACTTGGCGCGTCAAAAGTCCGGCCGCGAGGCCGCGGTTTCAAACGCGGTAACGATGTCGTAGAATTTGTGCCAATTCCACGGAGAGCGAAAAACAATGCGCCAGTACCATCACATCGGAATTCCCACTACCGAAGCGAAGCCTGGGGAGACCCATTTGAAACATCTGAAAGTCTTTGTCGTCAGCCACGAGAAAAGCGAATTCGGCGTGGAGTGGATGCGTTTCGAAGCGGACGCAGCGGTCCCAGACCTCGTCCGGCATGTTCCGCACGTCGCGTTTGAAGTGGCTGATCTCGCCTCCGAGCTTGCCGGCCGCGAAATCCTGATTGCTCCTAACAGCCCGTCCGACGGCGTCCGCGTCGCGTTCATCGTCGAGAACGGCGCGCCCATCGAACTACTCGAATTCGCCGACCCCAACCACCCCGGCCGGCGCCAGAAGAGCAATTAGCTTGCCCTTCACGGCAAGTGGGTGATCAGCACGATATCCGAGGTGACCGTGTTACGTGCGAACACTACCTGCTTGCCGTCAGGCGAAATCGCAAATCTCGACACACCGTTCTCGGTGAAATGCGTCCACTGCCGCGGCGCAGCCGGCTTTCCCTGCGGTGCGCCCAGGGGCTGGATCCAAAGGTTCACCGCACCTTTTTCATAATTCGCGAAGATGATGGCGTGGCCATCCGGCGTCCAGGCCAGCCCTACCTGCCGGGTCACACCCTTTGGCATGTCAATCGTGCGCGTTGGCTCTCCGCCTTCGGCGGGCATCACGGCCAGCTTGGGCGCCGCCGCTGGATCGGGGAAGTAGTACGCGGCAATTTCCCGGCCGTCGGGCGAGAGCGCGGGTTCCTGCACGTTCAGGTCGTTCAGCTTCTGCGGCGTTCCGCCGGTTGCCGGCACGCGCATCAGGCGAGCGTCGTCGTTTCCTACGTACGTCTGAAAAACCACGAACCGGCCGTCCGCCGTGCACAGCGGTAAACCACTGGACGGGTCGGGATCGATCTCCCTTGGCGTCCCGCCATCCAGGTCCGCGCCCCAAATCGAAAATTTCTTTTTGTCCTCTTGCACGTAGACCACGCCGCCGTGGCAAGATGCAGGCGAAAGCTGCCCTTCGCCCGGCAGCGCCAAATCCGTGGGCTGATCTCCAGGAACCTCCAGCCTCGCCAATCGGACGTTGACGCCTCCGACGTAGCCGTAAACGATTTGAGTGTTTCCCACCCAGGACAGCCCAATTCCATCCTGCCGGCCGGTTCCCGGCGTGATTTGCCGTGCGGAGTCCGGGTTGGAGAATGGTGCCAGCCACAAGCCGCCGCGGAACAGCCTTTGCGAAGCCACCAGCTTCCTGCCGTCGGCCGTCAGTCCGACAGAGTCGTAGCTGTTCAGGTCGTTCGAAATCTTTCGCAGTTGCCCACTCGGATAGAGTACTTCCCAAAGCTGCCTGCGGAAATCCGCCACGCTCTCGAATCCTGCGAATACGATTGCGTCCGGGTTGGATCGCCACCCCAAGCGGCCAATTACAATCCAACTGAGATTTGCCAGCGGCGCGGACTCTCCTGTTTCCAAATCCACGACCTCTATGCTTTCGCCGGGGCGGGCGACATTTTCCACGATTACGACGGCCACGTGCCTGCCATCGGGCATCCAGGCGGGGCCCACCTCCAAGAAGGCTTGCGGCTCCTTCTTCATTGCCGCGATATGTATGTTCGAGCCGTCCGCTTCCGCCGTTACCATATAGCTTTCGTGTTTCGCTGTGTCCGGCCGAATGAAAGCAAACTGCTTTCCGTCCGGCGAAAATGAGATGGTGGAGGGAGCATCCTCCAGCACGGTTTTCGGCGTGCCGCCAAGCGACGCCACGCGATACAACGTAGCCTTGGGCGCGCCGAGTGGCTGGCTCGAGAAATAGATGTAATTCCCGTCCGGCGAAAACCGTGGCCCCCCGGCGAGTCCGTTCGACATTTGCGCGATCTGCGCCGTGCTCCCGGTGGCCAGTTGCAGCATCCACAGGCTCGTCTCTCCGTGCTGCTCGCGCACGTAGGCCACCAGCCGCCCGTCGGGAGAGATCCCGTTCACGACAAGATCGCCCGTCGAGGTGAGCTGCGAAATTTGCATGGGGCCTGACTCAGTTTCGTCCGCGGAGCCGCCAGGCGCGCGCAATTTCCACAGTGCCAGCGCAGCGATCAACGCCACGGCCACGGCTGCCGCCAGCAGCCATGGGTTTCGCCACAGCGGGCGAGCCGTCGCGGGGACCATCGTTCCACTCGTTGCCGCGGCGGAAGACCCGCTCGCCGGCGCCACGCCGGATGCCGAAGCGGTGGCACTGCTCGCTGGAATCGCGTCGCTGCGGTCGGCGGCGACCCTGCGGTCGGAACTCGCATCCCGTTTCAGCCGCTTCAAATCCGAACGCAAATCGGACGCGTGTTGGTAACGGAGGTCGCGGTCTTTTTCAAGCGCTTTGTTGATTACGTCTTCCAGCTTCGCCGGAATTTCCGGATTCAGCCGCACCGGCGCGACCGGCGCGCGATTCAAAATGGCGTCGAAAATTTCCGCTGAGGTGCTCCCCGAGAACGCTTGTTTTCCCGTGGCCATTTCATACAGCACCATGCCGAAAGAAAAAATGTCCGTGCGAGCATCGAGTTCTTTGCCCCGCGCCTGCTCGGGCGACATATAGGCGACGGTGCCCACTGCGGTACCGGGGCTGGTAAGGAATTCGTCGCCTAAAGCGGTGGGCAATGCGGAAGCGCCGACGCCCGTCGCCGTGGGGGTGAGCTTGGCAAGCCCGAAATCCAGAATTTTCGCGTGGCCGCGCTTGGTGACGAAGATGTTGGTGGGCTTGATGTCGCGGTGAACGATGCCCTGCGTGTGTGCGGCGTCCAGCGCATCGGCAAGTTCGATGCCGAGGTCGAGAAGAAATTCCAATTCAAATGGCCGGCTCGCAATCTGACGCTTCAGTGTGCTGCCGTCGAGGAATTCCATCACAATGTAGGTTTGGCCGTTTTCCTCGCCCACATCGTGAATCGTGCAAATATTCGGGTGATTCAACGCCGAGGCCGCGCGAGCTTCGCGTCGAAGACGTTCGAGCGCCTGCGGGTCTTTGGCCAATTCCGGCGGCAGAAATTTCAGCGCGACGCGCCGGCCAAGATTCGTATCCTCCGCTTCGTAAACCACACCCATCCCGCCCCCGCCAAGTTTTTCGAGGATGCGATAATGCGAAATGGTCTGGCCAATCATGCGAGCAGTCGCGCCATCTTAGGTTGGGCAGACCAGCAAGTCAACGAAGTGAGCTCGCACCGATTACCGGACAAGTTCCGGGTTCTACCAGCCCATTTGGCGCATGCGCTCGAGGATGAGTTCGGTGTAGTGGCTCATGTGATCGGGGCGGCGCTTGAGCGGCAACGGGAGGATTGCGGCGAGTCGCGCGGACTCTTGGCGGCTGATATTGCGGGCCGAGGATTTGTAGTAGTAACGACACGCGGCCTCCGCGCCATATACGCCCGGGCCCCATTCGACCACGTTGAGGTAGAGCTCCAGAATGCGCTGCTTGCCGAGGAACAATTCGGCCACCGGGACGAGCGTGAACTCGGCACCCTTGCGCAGGAGCGAGCGTCCCGTACCGAAGAGCAGATTTTTTACCAGCTGCTGCGTCAGGGTGGAGCCTCCGCGAATGCGGCCGCCTTCCATATCGTCTTCCGCGGCGATTTCCATGGCGTGCCAGTCGAATCCATGATGCTGGTAGAAGCTCGCGTCTTCCGCGGCGATCACGGCGTGCTGGAAATCGGGCGAGATTTGGGCGAGCGGAACGAATTCGTATCGTTCGTGATACGGCGTGTGGTGAATCCAGGACTGCAAGCGGCGCTCGATGTGTACCGCGGTGGTCGGCGGGTCGATCCACCGCGCAGCTACAATGGTCAGCGCAGCGAGCGACCAGAGAAGCGCCAGTCCGATGAGAAACCATCGAACGAAGAATCGGAGCGTGCGTTTCCGATGCGGGGCCTCGGGGCGTGTTGCTGGCTTTTCAGTCACGCTTCAGAGTAATCGCTTTTGGCTGGATTGGCATAGCCCCCGATAAATCTCCAGCGGGGTCGAGTTTCGCCGGACCGACCAATTTGCCTTGCGCGATTCTTAGGATGTAAACTCCGCCGGACGAACGTTTCTCCTCGGAGGCTCGATGGCTGCGATTACCGGCTTTGGCGGCATATTTTTGCGCGCGAATGATCCGAAAGCTTTGTATCAATGGTACGAACGGCATCTCGGCCTGGTGAAGTCCGAAGGGGCTTTCGCGTTTCCGGCTCCGGCGCCACGCGCTCAGGTGATCTTCGCCCTTTTCAAACAAGACAACGCCTATTTCCCCGCGGCGCAGAAAGCCATGCTGAATCTACAAGTGGACGATCTGGACGGCGTGCTGGACCGTTTGATTGCCGAAGGTGTCACCGTCGATCCCAAACGCGAAAGCTATGACTTCGGAAAGTTTGGCTGGATCACCGATTCGGAAGGGAATCGCGTCGAGCTTTGGCAGCCCATCGGAGACTGATGCGAGCCAGCTTCCATTCTAGGGCGCGTAAACGGTGAAGACGTAGTCGTGATCTTTTGCGGGCATGTGGCAAGGGAAGCAAGTCTCATGCAGCGCCTTGTCGCCCGGCTTTGCGCCCGTAAAGTCAGCAAAGCCCCAGCCGCCCGTGGCGGCGTACTTCTTTGAATCCTTGACCATGAACTGCACGTTCACCCGGGAGCCGATCACGAACGATTGAGTGCCGGGGAATGGGCCATCGAGGACCTTGTTGTTGTCTTCCGACGCGACGCGGGTCCAATGAATCGCGGCAATGATGGCGCCGTCCGGGAAGGGGAGGGTGCCTTCCTTGAAGGCCTTGACCGCTATATCGTTGCCGACTTGAGCGCGCAACTGCTCGCCCTTGCCGGCGAAATGAAGCTGCTTCACGGCGATCAATTGCCAATCGCGGTAGCCCGCGGGGATCTTGACGCCATAGATCGGAGAGGAGTCTCCATCGGACTGTCCGGACGCGTGTGGCATAAAGGCCGCGGCCACGGCCAGGGTTGCAACTGCAAAAAGCAAGAATGCGATCCGTTTCATATTGTTCCTCCTCTGGCCATCGCGTTCTGGGCGCTTACCTTTTCGGGTAGGCCGTAAAAATGTAATCCTTTGAGGGGCCGGCTATCTCGTGGCATGTGGCGCCGCACTTGGCGTCGTGACCCACCGGAGGGTGGCTGGCCTTCGTGGCTGGCGCGAACGTTCCGGACGCGGGGTCGTAAACGAACATTGCATATCCCCATCCGTGCGTGTCGGGGAATTTCTTGCTGTCCTTCACGATGAACTCGACCTGCTCGAAGTCGCCAGGCACGGTGTCCGGCGCGCTCTCCGAAAAAGGCGGGTCGGTTATCTTTTTCGGCTTCCACTCGAGCTTCACAATCTTGGAACCGTCGGGGAAGGGCTTGCCATTGCCGGGAACGCCCTGCTGGTAAGCTTGGATCATCACCGGATTGGCGACGATCGCCCGGATCACGCTTGCGGCTCCGGTGAAGCTGGGGGCGACTACCTGCCATTGTTCGTATCCCTTGACCTCAGAGAACGAGAGGCCGCCGGGTATCTCCAGTGTGTACTTGTCCTGCTTCTCCTGCGCAGAACCCCGAGCAGATCCCTTAGCAGAACTGGACCTGCCACCCACTACGATGATCGCCAGCCCGACAATTGCCACCACCCCGCACACAGTCGACTCCATCGGCTTCATAGCGTGTTCCTTCACGGATGTGCTTGGAAGTCGGGGATTCGCTCGCCATTTCGGGAGAATCCTAAGTTACTGCAACCCTGTGGGTCAAGGATTCTGCCTGCAACCTAGCCCTTCGCGTCTGGAATTTTCGGTTGCCACAATTCGATGGGATTTCCTTCCGGGTCGTGCGTGCGTGCGAAGCGGCCGTAGGGATAAGACTGCGGGTCAATCTTGACCTCGATTCCGGCGGCTTGCAGCTGGGCCGCCATTTTGTCGAGATCCCGCACGCGAAAGTTCAGCATCCAGACTTTGCTGAGATCCCCGAAATATTTGCTGGTCTCGGGGAAGGGAGCGAACGCGGTTGATCCGGCCTCTTGCTGCCAACCGGTTTCTCCTTCGGCCGTTGGTATGGTCAAAATCCCCAGGTGTTGCTGGTACCAAAGCGCCAGCGCTTTCGGATCTTTGGCGCGGAAGAAGAATCCGCCGATTCCCGTCACTTTTTCCATTTCCGTTGCCGCCGATTCATGTCCGGCAGCGGCCTTGGCGGGCGGAGCTGGGCTCGCTGCTTGTCCCGGGTTCTGCGCCGCCATTGTGAGTTCATTGATGGGCAGAATGAAGCTGAACCCGAAAGCGTAAGACAGGGTTTGCAGTAGTTGGCGCCTTTCGAAGCTCATGCCATCCTCCTCGTGAAGCTTGTGCGAGTTTGCCTACGATACCTGCGCGGATGGAGTTCTGAAAGAGGTTTTCATTAGTGCCTCGTTTCCCGGGATCATCTGCTGCGGTCGCCTTGGGAATTATCCTGAACGGAGTGAAGTCAGGCGCGTTCTCACTGCGCGGCGGAAAAAACACGCCGGCCTAAAGGCCGCCGCTACGAAATCCAACCCTCAGGCCGTTTCACATACGCATCACCACCACGCAATTCACAATTCAAGGAGAAAACAAAAATGCAAAACATTCGCAAAGCATTGCACTCGATTTTGATTGGACTTCTCTGCGGCACGCTCGCGGCGGGCGCGCTCACGCTGGAAGGCTGCAATTCCGCGCAAGTGGAAGCCGACATCCAGAAGGTGATTGCGCTCTTGCCCACCGCGGTGCAGATCGCCGGCAGCATCTTGAACATCGTGGCCGCCGCGAAAGGCGAGTCGGCGCCAAGCGTGTCGGTTATCGCCGCGGTGAAAAACGCGTCGGGCCAAATCCAGGCGGACCTCACGCTCGCGAATGGTCTCGTCGCGCAGTATGAAACGGACCTCAGCTCCGCGCCCGCCGGCGTGCTGGGGCAAATCGACGCGGCCGTGGCCGACGCGCAGCAAAATATCGGCGCGATTCTTGCCGCGGTGCACGTCGCGAACCCCACGATTGTTGCGGCGGTGAACTCCGCGATCGCGAGCGTGCAGACGGTCATCCTCGCGCTGATCGCCGTGCTGCCCGCGCCCGTCGCCACCGCCGCGTTTCCGAAACTCTCCGCGTCGCTCGCATCGTCCGGCATCCAGCCGGGGACGGTGAAGGTCGTGGTGCCTTCGCCGCACGCCTACGCCAAATCGTTTAACGAGGACGCGCGCGTCCAGGCCGCGCGGAAAGCGTATCCCGCGGCGAAGATCCAGGTGCCTGTCCCGCACGCGCGCATTTTCGGCGTCCCGGTGTAACGCAACGCGCCGCGCAAACGCGGCCCCGCATTTACGGCAACGAGAACTGGGTGCCCCACCCTTCGAATTTAAGGGTGGGGAATTGTGTTTCGAATCTCGTGCGATTTCATCGAGTGAGAAGCACGACCCGGTTCGCGCGTACCGCGGATGAGTTCCGGTCCTTCGAGCGGGAATTCAAAATCCCCACCCTTAAATTCGAAGGGTGGGGCACCCCGCGCAGTGATTTAACGCGAGGTGCGTGCACAATTTCGCGCTTCGTCGTCATCGCCAATATTTCTCTGCGCCGCTGTTCTCCGTGGCTAAACAACTGCGCCGGCCCGAAGGCCGCCGCTACAAAACCAAGGAGCAAACATGCCACTGCCACTCTCGCCAAAAGGACGGCGCTACGGCGCATTCCGCTCGCCGCCCGACGCACGCGATTTCGGAATCACGCGGCTCGCGCTTCCGAAATCTTTGCCCAGCGCGATCGACCTCACCGAATGGTGCGGCCCGGTGCGCGACCAGGGCGCTCTCGGAGCCTGCACCGGGTTTGCCGGCGCGGCCATGGCCGAATTCCTGTGGCGCCGATACCGCGGCAGGGAACTCGTCTTCAGCCCGCTCTTCCTCTACTACCAGGAACGCGCGCTGGACGGCGATCTCGGCGCGGGCGACACGGGCTCGAGCGGGCGCACCTGCGTCAAGGCGCTGGCGCAGGCGGGCGTGTGCCTCGAGCCGAGCGATCCCTACGACGCGAGCGTCTTCCGCAATCCGCCGTCGGCTGCCGCGAACGAGGAGGCGCTCGAGTATCGCGCGGGCGCCTTCCACAATCTGGGCCACAGCGTGCAGGACATGAAGGCCTGCCTCGCCTCCGGCTACGGCTTCATCGTGGGCTTCACCGTGTACGACTCGTTCGAGTCCGAGGCGGTCGCGTCAAGCGGGCTGATGCCCGTTCCGGACACGAGCAGGGAACGCGCGCTTGGCGGACACGAGGTTTTCTTCGTGGGCTACGACGACACGGTCGCGTGCCCCGGTACCCGTTCGGCTGGCGCCTTCAAGGTGCAGAATTCGTGGGGCACCGGGT
>Ga0302324_100011348_pt1 | contig 18288 bp, 20 predicted proteins | sample Palsa_T0_1_FD_201949 | JGI IMG/M metagenome (GOLD analysis project Ga0302324, IMG submission 201949) | Peat permafrost microbial communities from Stordalen Mire near Abisko, Sweden - Palsa_T0_1 | ecosystem: Environmental > Terrestrial > Soil > Palsa > Peat permafrost | place: Sweden: Abisko... | reverse complement strand
CCCACCGCGCGGCAGCGCGAGATGGCGACCGCCTGATCGCCGCATCGCCACGCGGCGGCCGAGGCGTCAGCCGCGATCGCACATCCCTCCCGATTGGAATTGAGCCATGGTCACCGCCACAGTGAAGACGATCCCGGTCAAGCATTGCAACTTCGAAGCCAAAGTGAAAACCGCCGGCAGCGGACCGCCGCTTCTCTATTTGCACGCGGCCGGCGGACCGATCTGGGATCCGTTCATCGACGGTCTTTGCGAGCGCTACACGGTTTTCGCTCCGCATCATCCGGGCACCGGCGAAACGGCGCGTGATGCAATCTATTCGGTCGAAAACTTGTGGGATCTCTTGTTGATCTACGAGGAGACGCTGGACGCGCTCGGGCTCAAGTCCGTGCCGGTCATTGGCACGTCGTTCGGCGGCATGATGGCGTGCGAGCTTGCGGCGCATCAGCCGCATCGCGTGAGTAAGTTGATTGTGCTCGACCCGATCGGCTTATGGCGCGAGGACGCGCCGGTCGCGCCCTATATGCTGATGCCGCCCGACAAGCTTGTGGCGACGCTGTATAAGGATTTGAGTTCGCCCCCGGTGCAGGCGGCGCTGAAAATGCCCGACGATCCCCACGAAGTTGCCGTTGTGACCGCCGATCTGGTCTGGGCGCTCGGAGCGACCGGCAAGTTCGTCTGGCCGATACCGGATAAGGGCCTCAAGAAGCGCCTGCACCGGGTGAAGGCGCCGACGCTCATCGTTTGGGGCGAGGACGACGCGCTGGTCTCGTCGATCTACGCCAAGGAATTCGCATCGCGGATCGCCAATTCGCGGATCGAAATCATCAAAGATTGCGGTCACGTGCCCCAAGTCGAGCGCCTTGAAGTACTCGCGCCGATTATCGCGAAATTCCTCGAAAGCTAGTGGCCCCGATCACGCCGAGAGCGCATCCAAGGACAGCGGACTGAAGAGGTACTGGCCCCTTTAGCCAAGGGGCCAGTACCGACTGAAGAATAGAGAACAGAGCTCGAACGTCCTGGCAAATAGCTCGATTGACCCACCGTTCGACTACTTCAGGACCAACATCTTGGTCGACTGCATGGGTTTCAGCGCCATCGGAATGCGAGCCGCGGTTGAGATGTGCGGTGTGGACCGAGTGGTGTTCGGCTCCAACTTCGATCCGGTGCCTTACGGCATTGAGGAGCATGTGCGGATCGTCGAAGAGGTGCTTCCGAGCCCAGCCGAGCGTGAACTGGTGTTCTGGAAGACGAGCGACAGAATATTCCGCCTGGGCCTGGTCGATACCGATCACATCACCCCAAAGATCTCTCGGCGGTAGCGTGAATTTGATTTGCCGGCTGGATTAAGCTCTAGCCCTGTGTCTTGGCGAGCATCTTTATCTGACGGGTGTGCGCCCATTGCTTATAAGAAGGAAAGTCTATGTCGAAAACTAAGGTCATCAGTGCATCTTTGCGCAACGAGCTTCGCTCCGCCCAGGCAGCTGCCTCGCAACCCAAACCCAACGACGCCTTTGTCGGGCTCCACGACTTCGCCTTTTGATGATGGCGAGAAGCTGGCCTCGCTGAAGTTGCACTATCTGACCCTCGGAACCCCGCATCGCGACGCGAGTGGCGCAATCGTAAATGGGGTTCTGCTGCTTCACGGCACCGCGGCATCGGCTGCCGACAGCTGCGGTGGCGTCCATCCTAGTCGACTCCATAGGGTTCAACCCCATCGTACTGCGAGCGCCGTTTGAGATGTGCGGTTACGAAACCGGCCCGGAAGACCAAGCCGACCTGGAACATGGTTGCCTCCGCGGACCGGTCGATCAATCCGGAGCAGGAGCGCATGATGGCGAAGCGCGCCCTTGCGACGACGGTCGAAATAAATGCCAGCGATCACGCTGCTGAAGCCGACGGTCGATGAAATGATCGGCCGACGCTGTGACTGAGGTCAGTTCATCAGGAGGCACTATGCAAAATCAAATTGTCATACAGTCTCCGGTTGGAACGTTCCGCGCTTAATCTCGCGGCCGACCAAATTACCCGCGCCGGCAGTGATCGTTCTTCAGGAATTGTTCGGGCGTTAACGCCGACATCCGAGCGACTTGCGATGAGTCAGCAGAGCAAGGGTTCAGCGCGATCGCGCCCGACCTATTCTGGCGGCTCGAGCCCGGCTTCTCTCATATGGTTTTTTGAGACTGTCATTTCCTCAATATATCCCGTCGCTGAACGAGCTTCCATCTAAGTGTCCCGCAGGCTGAGCTCGGCTACGAGTCATCGTCGTCCCTGAACTCAATGTTTTCGTGACGCGAAACCATTGCCGCTTCGCGGGCCTCAAGTTCTGCGCTGGTTTCACATCGCTCGCCGACGACCATGCCGATCTTCATTTGGGTCGGGTCCGCAGAGCCACCGTCCGCCGCCTCGACAAGCTCATCGGACCGGTTCTCAAGCTTTGGTATCGACGCTGAGTTTGGGCGCATCTTGCCATCTTGGCCGATTTTCATGACGGGAATAATTCCGGTGTGCTGAAGCTCGACCCTTTCACCATACGTCTTCGGAAAATGAGACGAGAGCATCTTGAGCACAAGCTGATCGGAAGGCTTGCGCCGCACGGCGAGCGGGATCAGAGAGCCATCTGGATTACGTTCCCACCGCGTTTTGCGATTTTGCCCCGCTCGGCCGATCGTACCGCATATCTCGTCGGCTCCGACGCGGCGCGCCTCACACGTGTATGCCGGCAGACAGCGCGGAGCCACAATTCTACAAAGCATATGCGCGTCGCGCAGGTCGCACTGCGCGAAGCTCAGAGCAGATTCCATAATTGGCATTATGCGATTTGGCGTTACCAACAAAAGGCCGCTACGTTACGGGGACTTCTGAGGTAAACAAAGGATCAATCTCGTCAAAACCGTGCACTCAACCAACGCGAGCGGCGTTCAAACCTGCCCACATGGTGAATGTCGCGTCGAGACCCGTTCATCGTGGGAAGGTGCCTCAGACTGTGGGATGTCCAGCTTTGGGTCGGGAATTGCTACCGTGGAAAACAAACCTTAGCGCTAAAGGCTCATAAACTGGAGAACGGTGGCGCTGAATTCGTCCGGTTGCTCGATGTTGGAGAGATGAGATGCTCGCAAGCTTCTCATCTTAGCCCCTGCGATCTGTTTATAAATGAACTCGTGCACCTCAAGCGGCGTTGCGGAATCAAAAAGTCCGGCAATGATTAACGTTGGCGCCTTTATCGCCGACAGCAGTGCGCGATGATCCATGTCGCGCACTGCGGCACAGCATCCGACATATCCTTCCAGATCGGTCGAAAGAAGCATCTCCGTCGCCTGCGCGATGGTGGCCGGCTCACGCTCTCTGAATTTGGCGCTGAACCATCGCTCCATCGAGGGAAGCGCCATCGCTTGTATGCCATTGGCTCGGACGAACTCGATCCTGTTCGTCCACGATTGTTTGTCGGCATAGTAGGAGGTGGTGTTTGAAAGGATTAGCTTGTCAATGCGAGAGGGCGCATTGGCTCCAAGCCATTGGCCAACCATTCCGCCCATCGACAGGCCACACCAGTTCGTCTTCTCGATCCTGAGATGATCGAGGACGCGGACCGCGTCGCGTCCCAGTCGTTCCATTGTGTAGGGGCCGTGCGGCGCTCCGGATTTGCCGTGACCACGGGAGTCGTAGCGGATGACGCGGAAGTGCTCCGAGAAAGCCGCTAGTTGCGGCTCCCACATGGTTAGGTCGGATCCGAGGGAGTTCGATAGCATCAGGTGCGGCGCATTATGCGGCCCATCCATTGCCACGTAAATCAAGCAGTCACCGACGTCGACGGTACCGCGCCATGTGTCGCTGTCATTTCGGGTCATGGTGTTTATAGCCTTCGCTGTAGTTCAACGAAGCTCGGCAACTTAGTGAGCTGCGACGCCCAACATGCGCCGCGCTTCGTCAGCTCTGGCAGGTCTGGCGTCGTGGCCGACGAGCTTTTCAGCGGCGAGCGAAACAAGCTCTGCGTTGCTTTTGGCCAGCTGGCTGCGGGTTACGCGAATATTGTCCTCAAGTCCGGTGCGGACACCGTCCGCTCCTCGTCGCAACGCCCATTCCATCACTTCCGATTGATGTCGGCCGATGCCGGCGGCGGTCCATGTCGCTTCAGGGAGCTGGTGGCGCAATTCGGCGAGCAGAATATCGAGTAAATGCTCCTGTGCCGGCAAGGCATTCTTGACACCCAAGACGAACTGCACGTGTGGGCGGTGATCGATAATGCCGCGATCAACAAGCAGACGAGCGCCGTGAATCATGGAAAGGTCAAAGACCTCAATTTCCGGTCGAACACCGTGCTGCTTCATGGTCGTGGCAAGCTCGTCGATCAGCGATGGTGGATTTTCGTAGACGATCGTGGGGAAATTCACTGAGCCGGTAGATAGTGACGCCATCTCGGGTCGCAGATACAACGCACTACCTCGGGCGCTCGGGTCGCGACCGCGGCCGCCCGTCGAGAATTGGATGATCATGCCGGGGCAGTGACGCCGCACACCTTCCATGACACCCTTGAATAACTGCGGGTCGGAAGAAGGCGTCTCGTCTGGGTTTCGCACGTGAATGTGGACGAGCGACGCGCCTGCCTCGAAGGCCTCGTGCGTCGACTCCACCTGTTCGGCGACAGTGATCGGCACCGCCGGGTTGTCGGCTTTTCGAGGCACCGAGCCCGTGATTGCGACCGCGAGCACAATGGGTCTCATGCTTTCTCTTCCGTTTCGCGGTGAAGGTGACTGTGTTCAAGCCGTGATATTCCTGCGAAATCTGTGCGGTTCATGTTTTCGGGACTCTTGTGCGAAACCGGGATCACGTCGATCGGGAAAAATCGCCGCCAGAAACCCCACAAGCCGCGCGGTTCGATCAAAATGACGCCGATCGACACCGCACCGAGCAAAATCAAATACCAAGTGCCGAAGTCAGCTAGATATTCGCGGAGCAAGAGAAAGAGAGCGGTTCCGATAATCGGTCCCTCTAGGCTGCCGATGCCGCCGATAACGACAGCAAAGATAATAAAGATGGTCCAGTCGGTGATACTGAATGACGCGGATGGCGCGACGCGCACCTTTTGCAGCGTGACCAACGCGCCCGCCAAACCGAGGAACGGCGCAGTCCAGAGAAAGCAAATGACGCGCATCCGCGGCACGTCGACGCCTGCAGATTTGGCGCCTTCTTCGTTGTCGCGCATCGCCGTCAACCCTAGTCCGACACGCGAACGAAGCAGAGACCACGTCGCCGTTAACGCCGCGGCCGCCAGGATGAACGCCAATATATAAAGCGTGATGACTCGCTGCGACACCGATCCGCCAAAGGCGCGCGCGATCGAGATCGGCAGGCTGACACCTGAACCGCCCCCAAAGCCCGGCAGCTTGCCGGCGATCAAGCTCAGCACGTCTGCCAACACCCACGTTCCCACCGCGAGGTAAGCGAGCCGCAGGCGAAGGATGAATAAGAGCGCGGGAACAGCAAGCACGGCGGTAATCACCGCCGCGAGTATGATCGACAAAAACGGATCAACGCCCGCTAGCGCGGCTAATCCAAAGAATGCGTACGCGCCGACGCCGACGAAACCCTGCTGTCCTACGGTGACGATGTCGGCGTATCCGGCTAGTAGGTTCCACATCAAAGCTAGAACGAGAAGCGTGAAAAACTCAGTCAACAGCGTCAGTTGATTGAGATCGAATAGGCAGGGCCCCGCAGCCAAAAGCCCGATGGCAACGACCAGCAGTATCCGCAACGCCAGCGTTAGCATTTGTAGTCGACTGACTTTGTTGGCTGTCGTGCCTGGAGAGGGGAAGCGAGGGGCCAGTCCGCTCGGATTGCTCACGTGCGGGATCCTCGGGAAAAGAGTCCCTGCGGGCGTAGGAAAAGGATGACAAGAAACACCAAGTGCTGCGCGAGAATCTGCCACGCCGCATCAACCTGCGCGCCGAGATTCTGCGCGACGCCAATGATTATGCCGCCGACCAACGTGCCCCAAAGGCTGCCGAGGCCTCCTAGCACTACGACCTCAAATGCGATCAAGAGACGGCTTGGCCCGATTTCGGGATCGAAATTGGTCCACACCGACATGCAGCAAGCGGCTGACATGACAGTCAGTCCGACCACGCCCATTGCGATGCCGTAGATCTTCGCGGAGGGAAGACCGATGAGGTTTGCGGCCGCGGGATCATCCGCAACCGCGCGAATACGCGAGCCGATTGAGGTGCGATAAAGAAAGCGGTCGAGGGCAAAGATCACGACCACCGCCGTTGCAAATACCAAAAGCGGATACAGACCGATGCTAAGGCCGCCACCGATGTTAATCGACTTCAGTTCCAGCGCGCCACCGGAGAGCTTGCGGGTATCAGGCCCGTAGGTTTCGAGCAGGCCGTTTTGGATCACAATGGCGAGGCCGAATGTGACCAGAATGACGCCAAGCATGTTGGTACCGACCAGCCGCTGCAATAGCAGCCGTTGCAGCGCATAGAAGGCGAGAAAGGCCACCGGCATGAGGAGCGCCGCCACGATGAAAGGAGAGAGACCAAGGATCGCGGAGAACGACATCAAGATGAACGACGCGAGCACGATCAGGTCACCATGGGCGATATTGACGAAACGCATCACCCCCAAAGAAAGCGAAAGCCCGATGGCGAACAGAACATAGAGTCCGCCGATCAGTGCGCCTTGTATAATTTGGTTGATGAGTTCTAACGCCATGATCGTCACACGCCGAAATAGTGCTGCATGATCGTGTCGCGATCGGTCTCCTTTGAGCGGCCGGAGAAGCACACGGCGCCCTCTAAAAGGCAGTAAAATCGATCCGCCATCGCTAGCGAGCGCCGGACATCTTGTTCGACGATGAGTAACCCCATGCCGCTTGTTCGCAGCGACGGCAGGAATTCATAGAGTTGGCCGACCACGACTGGTGCTAGCCCGAGGCTAATCTCGTCGCAGAGAAGCAAACGGGGGTTGGTGAGAAGTGCCCTCCCGAGCGCAACCATCTGCTGTTCGCCGCCCGACAGACTACGCGCCAGCTGAACGCGTCGGGAGGCGATGGACGGGAACCATTGGTACACCTGCTCGAGTGTGATCGGTCCACGCCGACCGATGCTCAAACCGATCCGGAGGTTCTCGTCGACCGTGAGCGACGGAAACAAGCGTCGGCCTTCAGGCACAAGTGCGATTCCGGCCGCACTGATCGCGGGCGTCGACATACTGGTGAGACTTTGGCCGCAGAACTCAATCGCGCCTTCGATCCGATCGACCTGACCGACAATCGCTTTAAGAAATGATGATTTGCCGGCGCCGTTGGCGCCAATCAGACCGACGATCTCGCCGGCCTCGATGCTGAAATCAACTTCGCGCACCGCTTGAAATTGATCGTAATAGACACTGAGGCCCCTAGTCGCCAGAAGTCCCGAACCGCCGCCGTGGTCACGATCATTGGCCAAGGTAGATGTCCTTGACGCGCTTGTCGGCGAGCACTTCCTGGGGCGTGCCCGAAGCCAAAAACGATCCGGAATAGAGCACGGCGAGCCGGTCAGCGAGCTTTATGAGCGCGTGGATGACGTGCTCGACCCACACAATCGTCGCGCCCTGACTGTGAAGCGCGCGCAGGATATCCAAAAGCGTATCGCATTCCGCTTCCGTCAAACCACCGGCGATTTCGTCCAGGAGCAGAAGGCTTGGTCGTCCGGCGATTGCCCTCGCCAATTCCAGCCGTTTGAGATCGAGTAGCGTGAGCCGTCCGGCGCGCACGGCGGAGCGCTTGCGCAAGCCGGTTAGGGCGAGACACTCGTCCGCTTCGCGACGACCTTGCCGAATCGATAGGCCGGCGCCGTGCACGGCGGCGACCAATACGTTTTCGAACGCAGTCATGTGGCCGAACGGCTTCGGAATCTGATGGGTGTGTCCGATGCCGAGCCGCCGCCGGTCCCAGACCTCCAACTTCGTCACGTCTCGTCCGTCGTAGACAACGGTGCCGCGGTCGGGCACCAACACGCCCGAGATCAGATCGAAGAGGGTACTTTTCCCCGCACCATTAGGCCCGAGGATGCCGACTATCTCGCCCTTGGCCACATCCAGCTGGAGGTCTTCGATGACTCGAAGGCCGCCGAACTGGCGCGACATTCCTCGTAGCTGGAGGACTGCCGCGCCGTCGCTTTGTATGCCGGTGTGATCATGCACAATGCTAACCGTTTCAGCCGTAGGGCACCGGCATCATTTTGGCCGCAACCGGAATATCCGTCGCGGTCGTGTTATCGACGTTCACCAAGTCGACTGGGAACTTCTTGCCCTTCTGCCATTGGCCGATCACGAGCGGCGTGCGGCAGGTATTGGGGAAGGGGCCTTTCTTGAAATTGATAGGCCCGACGATCGAGGCATAGTCTGTCGACGCTAATGCGTCGCGGATGGATGCCGGCTGGTTGATGTCTTTGGTGCGCTTGAGCACGTCGAGCGCAACTTCGAACAGCGAATGGCGGAAGCCAAGCGGCATGGACCATTGTTTGCCGCTTGCCGCCTCATACCCGTCGGCAAGTCGCTGCGACGTCTGTCCGGTAAGGCCCGACTTGTAGGGATGGGTCGGCGACCACCATACCTCAACAGAAAGGCCCCTTGCGCGTTCGCCAAGCGGCTCGACGGCCGCGGGGAATTCGGTGGCCTTGGAGACCGACACTACCTTCGGCCGGAAATTCTGCTGCGCAGCGGCGCTGGAAAAGGCAGTGTATTCCGGCGGCGGCAGGACTCCGGAAACGATCTCCACGTTTCCGGCTTTGAATGCCGAAATCTGGGCGTTGTAATTGCCCGTCGGCAAATCAAAACGGCCTGGATCCACGACCTTGTAGCCTTTCTTCTCCGCCAACGCAGTGAAGATCTTGGAGAAGGCCTGACCGTCATTATCGTTTGGCCACAGCGCACCGATCACCTTGTTGGTCGGCACCTGATCCCATGCGGCGAAATAGGAATCAGCCAGATTGGTCGCGCTGAAAAAGAAGTGATAGGTCCACTCGAAGCCCTTCTTCGGGTCGCCACCCCGGCCGAAGAAATAGGGCTCAAGCGGTGCGTCGTTAGATAAACACGGAATGCCGGATAGCTCGCATTGGTCAGCGACGGGATTGACGGTTTCCGGCGTTGCAAAGCAGGTCATTAGGTCGACCTTCTCGCGCAGGATCAGGTTCTTTGCGACCTCGGAGGCCCGGTTCGGGTTGGATTGGCTGTCACGCAATACGATCTCAAGCGGATAAGTTGTCCCGCCGATCGTGATTTTTTCGCCGGTCGCCTTTTTGATTTGTTCGACCGTCCATGGAATCTGCTCCGAAAAAATCGCGAGGGGTCCCGTCTGCGGTGCGACCAGGCCGATCTTTACCGTCTTTGTCGCGGCGGCTGCGTATTTGCCGAAACCGACGGCGACTGCGCCGACCGCCGCAGTGTGCAGCATTTGGCGCTTGCTGATTTTCGATGTCATGTACCTCTCCCTCAAATCCCAGACCTCCGGCGAATGCCGGAAGTGAGATGCCAACGTTCCCGCTCCGCGGACGAAATCTCACGTCCGCAGTGCCGCATGCGTGCTGCGCTAGGCAGCCTCCACCCGCCGCCGATGAACCACGTCTTCGGCGTCTTTTTTCGTGAGTGCGGTCAGTGTGAAGTCGAACTCGATTTCAGAGAATGGCGTGTTCAATTCCTTCTCTTTCATCTTTTTGGGGTCTTCGTGCCGGATGATCTTCGGAATGAGCCCCTCGCGCGTCGCGAACGCGAAGTCGTCATAAAGGTACTTGTCGCCGGCGATGTTGATCTGCGTTGTCAGATGCCGATGTCCCGGCGCCGATACGAAGAAGTGGATGTGCGCCGGGCGTTGCCCATGCCGGCCAAGCTCGTCGAGCAGACGCTGCGTCGGTCCGTCGGGTGGGCAGCCGTAGCCGGCAGGCACGATGGTGCGAAATTCATAGCGGCCATCAGGGCCGGTTTCGATCCGCCGTCGCAGATTGTATTTGCTCTGGCTCTTGTCGAAGAACGAGTACATGCCCTTCGTGTTGGCGTGCCACACGTCGACGATCGCGCCACCGACCGGTTTGCCGTCCAAGTCGCGGACGACCCCGTGCATAAAGAGCACTTCGCCTTTGTCGGTGCCGTCATCGAGACGGACGCTTCCTTTCGACAGCGGCGCGTTCGCGACGTAGAGCGGCCCCTCAATGGTCCGCGGCGTGCCCTGTTTGACGCCGGCCGCCTTGTCCTCAGCGTCCATGCGCAAATCAAAAAAATGTTCGAGACCGACCCCCGGCGCCAGCAGGCCGGCCTCCATGTGCTGCCCAAGATCGTTGAAGTAGTCGACGGCGGCCCAGAATTCGTGGGGCCGCACATCCAAATCCTCGATCGTGTTGAAAAGATCGGTGAGAATCCGGTGTGCGATCTTCTTAGCCCGCGGATTTCCTTTATCTGACGTCATTCCGCTGACGACGTTGAGAAATTTTTTGATTTCCTCGGTCTGTGTAAGCTTGGCGGCCATTGTTACCTCCTTGGTGTCCGATGCGGTTGAGCTAGTCGCTATCCGAGGCGATCGCGGACGGATGACGACAGAGCGGTGTCACTTTGATTTGCATGAAGGGAAAAAGCGGAAGCGACGTCAGCAGGTCGTGCAATTTGTCGGGGCTCTCGACGTCGAAGATGCTGATATTTGCGTACTCGCCGACGATCCGCCATAAGTGGCGCCACGTGCCGTCGCGCTGCAGCTGTTGCGCGCGGGCTTTCTCGTCGTCCCGCAACTTGTCGATAAGCTTTGGATCCGCATCGTGCGGGAGATGAACGTCCATGCGAACGTGGAACAGCATGGCTAACGTCCCGCCCTCGCTGGCGCGGTGCTAATGCTGCGCCGCTCACCGTCGCGCTGGAAAAATCGCAGCCGATCGTCATCAAGTTCAATGCCGAGCCCGGGTCCACTCGGCACCGACAACTCGAAATCTTGGTACTGCAGCGGTTCGGTGACCAGCTCCTCGGTGAGAAGCAGCGGACCGAACAATTCCGTGCCCCACGTCAGTATTGGGAACGTTGAAAAGAGGTGGGCGCTTGCAATCGTGCCGATCGAGCCTTCGAGCATTGTTCCGCCATACACCGCGATACTTGCAGCGTCGGCGATCGCGGCGACTCTGCCGGCCTGGTAGAGACCGCCCGATTGGGCGATCTTGACCGCGAAGACGTCCGCGGCGCTCGTGCGCGCGAGCGCAAAAGCCGTTTCCGGCCCCTGCAAAGATTCGTCCGCCATGATCGGAATGTCGAAGCGGGCAGCGAGCCGTGCGAGCGCGGTCGAACTTTCGACCGGCTGCTCGGCGAGGTCGCATCCGGCAGCTTCGAGACCGGCAAGCCCCTTGTTCGCCTCTACTTCGCTCCACGCCATGTTGACGTCGACACGGACGCTGGCTCGGTTGCCAAGCGCCCGTTTGATTGCCGCGACGTGCGCAACGTCCTCGTCGATCGACCGCCGACCGATCTTAAGCTTGAAGGCATTGTGCCGTTTGCGCTCCAGCATCTGCTCGGCTTCGGCGATGTCGATCGCGGTGTCGCCGCTTGCGAGCGTCCACGCTACGGGCAGACGATCTCGCAGACGGCCGCCCACCAGTTCTGACATCGGAAGACCGATGCGTTTGCCCCACGCGTCGAGAAGCGCCGTCTCGATTGCGCACTTTGCGAAGTTGTTGCCCTTGATCGCCTTGCGTATCGCGATCATCGTCTCGGGTACGCGGGCCGGGTTTGCGGACTCCAAGATTGGTGCGATGTATCGGTCGATGGCGAGTTTCATACCCTCCGGACTTTCGGCCCCGTAGGCGAGGCCGCCGATGGTCGTGCCCTCGCCAAAGCCCGTTATTCCGTCCGAGCAGACGATTTTGACGATCATCAACGTCTGCGCCTGCATAGTCGCGACGGACAACAAATGCGGGCGGATTATCGGGAGATCGACGACGAAAGTTTCAACTGCTTCAACTCTTAATGTCGAAGCACGTAGACTTGAGAAACTCGTGGTCGAATGCTGCATGGTGGGACGTACCATGCGACCGCGCTGGAGCTTTTTGGAAGGTATAGAGCGATACCACCGAAGTAGCTTTCATGCCGCAGCGCAACATGAAACGGGGCGATAATCGCGTTGGCGAAAGCTTCCGCTTACGAAAGGGTCCCGACAAAACGTTTTGGCGCCGACCCTGCGATGGGGCTTATCGACCGATCGGTCGCCAAGCGTAGCGCCGCGGGCTTTAAGATACGCGCACATTCTCGCGCCACGCTGAGGAAGCCGAGGAGCTGGGGGGAGCGATTGTCGATCCGGTAATTGACTGATAGCGAGGTTCCTGGATTCGGGCCCAGGAAATTCCGGTAGATGACGCCGGAATGCTGCGTGGCAGAGACCGAGCGCGGCACGATGCAAACGCCCACGCCAACGGACACCAGACTGACCGCTGTCTGATAATCCATAGCCATGACCGGATTGTGCGGCCGAAAGCCCGCAGCATTGCACACCGACAGAATATGGTCGGCAAAGCTCGGACGGGGATGTTGCGGGTAGAGGATGAATGAGGCATCACGAAGCGTAGCGAGGGGTAGCGGCTGCTGCCACTCGCGCTCAAAGGCGTCCGGCAGCGCAATGATCAGCGGCTCTTCGTGAAGTTTCTCGCTGAGGATTTCATCGTCTTCGATTGCCGGTCGAGCGATAGCGCCGTCGATCTCGCGGCGAATAAGCGCTTCCTTCAGGCCGGCGTTGTTCATCGCCGAAAGGGTGAGTTCAACGTCGGGGTGTCGTGCACGGAATGTCTTGATAAGCGATGGCAAAAAGCCGTGGGTGGCAGACCCAACAAAACCGATCCGCAATATGCCGCTCTTGCCTGACCCAAGCTGAGCAACCTCGTCACTCGCTTCGTCGACCTGGCGGATGATCTCGCGAGCGCGCGCGAGCAATACCTTGCCGGCCTGAGTCAAACGGATCTGGCTGCGGCTGCGGTCGATCAGCTGCGCGCCAATGTCGGCTTCGATGCGTCCGATAAGTCGAGAAAGAGGCGGTTGGGCGATCTGTAGCCGATCGGCAGCGCGCCCAAAATGCAATTCCTCGGCGAGGGCGATGAAGTAGCGAAGTCGACGCAAATCCAGGGCGTCAGCGCCGTGATGGTCCTCGCCGTGTTCTGGTTTGTTCGCCACGGAACCCCTCCCTAAACGCAGATCCGTAAAGGAAAACAAGGCGTCCCATCGGATCCATCATTGATCGGTGGCCAGCCCATACGAGGCCAACCCCCGACTCCTAGAGTATATTGCAAGAAGCGCTCAAAAGTCGACTTGCCCGGCGCTGGCGGCGGCGCCGGCCGAGCTATGGGGTCGGTTTCGCCGCGATCGGCTCGCGCGCTGCGCAGGATTGATAATACTCTTTATCCCTTGCTCGCTCCCGACCTGCGCCGCGCCGAACGACACCTGCATGCCGGCGGCGAATTCCATTTTAGCGGAAATGATGGAGCTCGGGCGGTTGGGGCGAGGAGGGCAGCGGCAGGTACGGGGCCCTCGCCGATCGACCGCCGGGTGTTGCGCACGGCGGCGGGGATAAGCCAGCGTCCACCTTACTCGCAGCCCACACGCGCGCGCGAGGCGCGAGTTGATTCAGCGAGGCTCTGAGGCAGACCGACCTGCTCGAGCCGCCTGGGCGGCGCTGCGGCTGCTGGTCGACGACGGCATTTCGTTTTAGCGAAATTGTTGTTGGCGGATTCTGGTTCGGGGCCGACGATGGAGCTCAGGCGGTCGCTGCTGACGTCGGCTTCGCCGGGTCGGGGCGGTGGCGATGGTGCCGGCGCCGATCGAGCGCAGCGAGGTATGGGGTCATGACAACAGATCGGAAAATCTGCAGGACTTACAGAGGAGGCGCTTGCTCTCGCTCGTTCAGCGCCGCGCCGGCTGCAGCACTGAACGATCATCGGAATTTGGCAGCGTCAACCTTACTCTCAGCCCCGTGGCCGGTTTTAGCTTGAATTGGAACCAAGGGACGGGCGCCTTACTTGTCCAGATAAAGAATAAAGTCATGGTCGCGACGTCCAAAATCATCCTGCCCTATCAGCCTGGTTATGTGGGTAACAAAGAGGCGGACAAACGGCGTAAGCAAACCAAGGAGCAGTTGCGGCAGCGCGAACGCGAATTTGCCGAACGTCAACAGCCGCCGTTAATCGTGCCGGAGCGGCTGAAAGCCGATCAGTTCAAGATCGTCGATACCGACGTGGCTGTGATAGTCGCGGCGGATAATTTCAGAAGCGGCACGACCGACGACCACGGATAGGTCGCAACAATCTTTACCGTACTGCCGGGGTTATTGTTCGGCGAAAATGTCACGGTTACAGAAACCGAACTCGGCGTCAGCACGCTGCTGCCATTCTGAATCATGGTCTGCAGGGAAGAGGTGGTCGCGGGCGAGCTGCTCTTCGAGCCATGGACCACGGCGTATCGTACTCCTGCATGAACGGATTCCAGGAGCGCTTGCTGGTCCATGCTGTAAACCCCGAGCTCGATGATGCCAAAAGTCACCATCAAGAACGGCGTGAGCAGCAGAGCGAATTCGACGGCCGCGGCGCCGCGCCGATCTCGCGCCGGATCGGCAAGGGGCTCTATCGCGCGCATTCAACCGGTGCGGACGTAGGCAGTGGCCGTCTCCGTATATGGCGACGTCAAAGTGATCCATGGCACCGGAAATGGGATCGTGACGCTGTCGGTCGTGACGACTTTCATGAAATGCTGGAGGACGGTGTTGCCCGTGCAGCTGCTCGTGCAACTGACCGAGGTCGGCATCGTCGGCACAGTGGTAGATGTCGAGACGCAGTAGCAGGCCGTGCTCGTGGATACGGTGATGCTACTGCCGTTCGCGGCCTGAGCCGCCGACGTTGCCCCGGCTGTGGTCGCATTGCTGCCAGCGCTCATGACGTAGGTCACAGCATCCTGGAGCGCCTCGTCGACATTGGCTTGACCTTCATAGAGTCGCGCAAAATCCCACAGGCAAAGCAACATCGGTACAAGAAACGATAGGACGAGCGCTGCCTCGACGGCGACGGCGCCGTCGGTAGGCGTAAGAAGGCGGTGAAGAGTTTTCATTCGGCGTTCAGTTCAAAAGAACCCCAACGGTGCCGGCGCCATTGCCGCCGATCGTGCTGGCGTCCGGGCCAATCGACCAATTGACACTATCGAGAATGAGTTGGTTGACGACCAGCGTCAGCGCGTCGCTCGTGACGTTCGATGCTGCGTTGAAGGTGATATTCCGGCTCGGGAGATGGATCACGCCTTCCAGCAGATGGCCGCTTGATGTTCCATCGACGGCAAAGCTGCTGATGCTCAATCCTGCCGGCTCGAACATGAGAATGTTGGCGTAAGTTCCGCTCGTCGGCGCCGACAGGTTGACGGTCACGTTGGAGTTGAACTGAATAAAGGAGCCGCTGGTCACGAAATAGAACGTCACGCCGGTGCCGGTCACCGTCCAGCCGCCGTTGATGTTCCAATTCGTTCCGTTGAGTATGTAGAGGCCGGCGGCAAGGTTCGCGTTTCCGGGGCTGTTGAAGTTAAAGCTACCGCAATAGGTCCCGGGGTTGAGGTTCGTCGTTCCAGAAAAGTTTTGACCGTTGACGGTGCAACCTCCGACCGTCGGCGTGGCGATATTGCCGGCATAGGGATCGGACGCGGTCGTACAATTATTGGCCAGATTGTTGATCGTCGAGCCATTGAGGGTCGAGCCACCGGCGACGCAGACCCCGGCGACGTTCGGCAGGCTCGAATTGAAGATCGCGGCACTCGGACTGGTCGACGCGACATCGATCTGGCAACTCAGTGCGTCGAGCGTGACGCCGCTGTTGACCAGCAGTGTCTGACTGCTGGACGGGTCAAGCACGAGAATGCAAACCGGATTGCCGGAAGCACCGGCCGTGGCCGCGGACGTCGTGGTCAGGCCCGCCGGCAGAAATGGCGCGCTGAAAAACTGGTTCAATTTGCGCTTCCCGGTGACCGTGAGGGTTGCCGGATTGGACGCGACCGTGACTGCGAGTGTGTCTCCGGTGCTTGTCGAAAGCCCGTTGAGAGCGGCGACGTTCCCTGCGATGGCAGTAATCTGCGCAGTCGTATCGCTGGCAAGGTAGGACGCGGCCGCCGCTGCGGCGGTCTCGACGATGCGGTCCATCTGGCGATGGTTCGAGTACCAGTTGGCGGTATCGAGCGCCAACCCGATCAGCCCGACCAGCACGGGCAACATAAGCGCGGTGATCACGGCGAAGTTGCCGCGCGTCCCGGAACAGAAGGCGCTCAGCCGTTTGCGGTATCTGCGTATTGTTTGTATCATTTGCCGGGAGCTTAAGATTCATTCGCGTTCGCAACGATCTTCATTGCGATATGTCAAAATAAATCTGGGCACTGAAGGAGCAGTGAATAAAGTGAAGCGAATGCGACGTTAATGGCACTCAGTAGAACTACGACCTCGTCCGCGAACCGTTGCTGAGACCAGCCCGGCAGTTCTTTAGCGGCGCAATCTGGGCGCACGTCGCGGAAAGTGGCCAATCTCGTTGGCTAGTGTTCTCGACAACAGTGCGTTAGATTTTAATTCGGTGTTGTCGCTAACAATTCTTTTGATCGCCGCATTTGATGTAGACCAGCTGTCGCGCCACCATCTCTAGGCAAACGAGGACGGATCGCAATTCCAGCCGTTCTCGGCGGAGCTGTTTGCGCTGTGAGAAACGACCTTCGCGGCAATGAGAATCCACACCCTCCACTATCAAGCAGTGACGATCAGTTCCGTTTGGTTTTTGATGCGATTAACGACGGAATCTTTATTAGCGATCCAGCAACAGGCCGGTTCACCGAGGTCAATCAGGCCGGCTGTACCATGTTTGGCTACATCAAGGCCGAACTCATTGGACGCGATATCCAGACGCTTTCAAGCGGTGTCCACCCTTACACGCAGGATGTGGCGATCGAGAAGTTACAAAAGGCGTTCTCAGGAGAACCTCAAATATTCGAATGGCAATGCAAGACAAAAGATGGAGCCTTGTTTTGGACTGAAATTTCGATCCGCTGCGCCGAGTTTGGCCACACTCCCGCCGTCGTAGCGATCGTTCGCGATATTGGTGAGCGCAGACGGGTGGATGCCCGCATCCTTTACTTGGCCCAGCATGACGTGCTGACCGGACTAGACAACCGGTCCATGTTCACGGCGGCCGTCGACCGGGCGAGCGCCCGATCGCTTCGTACGGGCAAGGCATTTTCTGTTCTCTGCCTTGATCTGGACTATTTCAAAGATGTCAACGACACCCGTGGTCATCTTGTCGGAGATCGGTTGTTACGGCTGGTAGCGGAGCGGCTGCGGGCGGATGTGCGACTCCATGAGAGTGTCGCCCGTTTGGGCGGGGACGAATTTGCCATCCTGCTCGACGATCAGCATAGTCCGGAAGACATCGCCGCTTTGGCAAATCGACTCGTAGTATCCATCGGCAGACCGTTCGTGATCGATGGCACTAAAAGTCATGTCGGAGCCAGTATTGGAGTAGCAATTTATGGCAAGGATGCATGTGATGCGGAGACATTGCTGTCGCATGCGGACATCGCCCTGTACCGTGCAAAGTCCGAAGGACGACAGACCTATCGATTCTTCTCCAATGAGATGAATGAGGAAGTACGCTCGCGCGTCAGATTGACGGACGAACTTCGTCTGGCCATTCCTAATGCGCAGCTCTTTCTCGTCTATCAGCCGCAGGTCAGGGCCACGAGCGGCCGCATTATCGGCGTTGAAGCTCTGGTGCGCTGGCGACATCCTCGCCGCGGCATCCTTATGCCGGGGGATTTCTTGCCGGTGGCCGAAAGCAGTGGCCTCATTGGCGAGCTCGGTCGATGGGTTTTGCGAGAGGCCTGCCGGCAAGGACGGATGTGGGTTGATGGCGGCATTGTACCCGGCACGATTTCTGTGAATATTTCTACCGCACAGTTCAAGGACCCTCTCGAGCTTGAGAGGCTCATAGTCACAGTCCTGGCGGAGACCGGTCTGCCGCCGGCTTTGCTGGAACTGGAAATAACTGAAAACACCCTCATCGCTTTTTCGGCGGAGCACCGGGAAATGATTCAGCGCCTTCGCAAGGCCGGCATAAGGTTCTCTCTCGATGATTTCGGAACTGGGTATTCGTCGCTGAATTACTTGCGGCAATTTTCAGTCGACCGAATCAAGATCGCTCGCGAGTTTGTTTCTGAACTCTCGAACAACGACAAGGCCGCGTCCATCGTTAGGCTGATCCTCGGTCTTTCGCGCGAATTCGGCAACGA
>Ga0302324_100011346_pt1 | contig 18298 bp, 18 predicted proteins | sample Palsa_T0_1_FD_201949 | JGI IMG/M metagenome (GOLD analysis project Ga0302324, IMG submission 201949) | Peat permafrost microbial communities from Stordalen Mire near Abisko, Sweden - Palsa_T0_1 | ecosystem: Environmental > Terrestrial > Soil > Palsa > Peat permafrost | place: Sweden: Abisko... | reverse complement strand
GTTGAACCCGAAACCCTGGAGATCTCGGCGGATGCCGACCTCTTGGACCAGGCACTCATCAACCTGGTGCGCAATGCGATCGATGCCTTGCAGGATTCAGCCAATGGCAGCATCGTACTTTCAGCCCGCCGCGATGTTGACGGCCGGGTGGCGATCTCTGTGGCAGATAACGGACCGGGAATAGCGCCAGAGCAGCGTGAGAAAGTCTTTGTGCCGTTCTTCACGACAAAGAAGAGAGGCAGCGGAGTTGGCCTCACACTCGTCAAGCAAATTGCGGCGGTGCATGGAAGTAAAGTCGAGATCTCACAGACTTCGGGCGGCGGTGCGACGCTCAGGATGCGATTTTAGGCTTGGATTCGCGCATCAAAGCACAAGAAGTTGATTTATGGCTATCGGATAGCTATATTTCCGAAATGCCCACCTATAGCGTTGCAGAAGCGAAGAACAACCTATCGGAGTTGATTGACCGTGCCCTCAAGGGAGAGGGTGTACTCATCACACGCCATGGTAAGCCGGTCGTTGAGTTCAAGCCCGTGCCCGTGCAGGTCGGACCCGTATCCGACGCAGATCTCAACTGGCTCGCGTCGAACCGTCTGCAACCGAATCGCAGCCCCGTCGAGGATGCCGGCGCGTTGATAACTCGCATCCGGGACGAGGACTCGCATTGAGTTTGTACTTGGACGCGAGCGCCCTCCTTCCTCTATTCATCGAAGAGGCAAGGACTAAGCAAGCGCACGAATGCCTGCGCGGCAATGTGTTGATCATCAGCGACTTCGCGGTAGCAGAATTCTCGTCCGGTGTCGCGCGGCGCAGCCGAGCGGGAGAGATCAACGACTCCGGTGCCGCCAGCGTATTCGCCGCCTTGGACGCGTGGGCCGTCAACGCAACAAGGCGCGAGACACTCACCGCTGGCGACGTGAATGTTGCCATAAGTTTGGTGCGACGACTGGATTTGGGATTACGCGCGCCCGACGCAGTCAACATCGCGATTGCTCAGCGCTGCGACGCGACTCTGCTCACTTTCGATGAAAAGATGGCGCGATCGGCGCGCTCCCTCGGCATGACCGTCATCAACTGACACGCAAGCGCGAGCAGTCCTTGTGGGCTCCGCGCCTGGCTTGCACACCCACCGATTAAGTTTTTCTTACGATATGGTCAGCAACTGAGTTTGTTGCGGTCCCTCAGGCGGAGCAACCTGTGGTCCTCTTTCACGGTTTTACCAGAGGTCCCCGCATCATGAACAAGCTATCAGCCACGGCTGTTTCCTCCCGCCCCCGCTATCTGAAGAATGTATTGCGCGAACTGAAGTTCGTGCTGTCCGCAATGGCGATCGGATCGCGCACGGTGCCGTTGGCAGACAACCGTCAGCTGGTTCGGGATCTGGCGGCGCGTGCCGCCTGCTTGTACGGCTCCGACTGAAGCCTATTTCCCCGCGGGTGCATCGGCGGGCGGCCTCTTGCGGGGCTGCTTCGCGCGCAGACCTTCATCCTCGATCAGGCGCTGGCGTACGTATAGGAAGCGAATGGTCTCGTACTCGAAAGGCGAGCCGGTGGAATAGTAGCGAAAGTCGATATGCGCCCGCTGATCAATGGCATCCGCAACCCCGAGGCCCCACGACACGTCGCCGCGGTATAGGTGAAAGACGTCTATCCCGTACAACGTACCGTAGTCGGCGGCAAAGCCAACGCCGTCGCGCAGCGTGGAGGGACCAAGCAGCGGAATGACCAAATAGGGTCCGGGATGCATGCCCCATCTGGCCAGAGTCGTTGCGAAACCGGTAGGCATTCCGGGAAGTTTCAATTTGGTTGCGACATCGATCAGTCCGCCGATGCCGATGGTGCTGTTGATGACGAGGCGCTCCAGGCTGCGGAGCCCGAATTTGAGCCGCCACTGCAGCGCATAGTTGATCACACTGTCGATTTCCGCCAGATTGCCGAAGAAATTGTGCACCCCTGAGCGCAGAGGGCCCGGCACCCGCTTGTAGGTATTGACCACCGGCAGAAAAATGGCCTCGTCGAAGCGGGCATTGAATCGGTAGGTGAAGCGATTGATCCGCTCCCATGGATCGTAGGTATACATGGGCGGCGCATCGGCAGGCGTCACGGGCGGCGCCGCAGACGCCACGGGCACCGCAGGCGCCACGGGTACCGCAGGCGTTACTGACGGCGTCGCCGGCCCGTCAAGATCGATGTCCTTGGCCGTGTTGGCGCTCGCGGCGTCCGCCGCCTGGCCGGACGCGGTGGCAACCGCTTCCGCGAACGCCGCGGCGTTGGCAGCGGCGGCCGCATTGTCCGCTGCCGGCGTCTCGTCGGGCAGCGTGCGGATGCTCACCACCTGCGAGGCACATCCGCCGAGCGCAGTCATCAGCATCAACAGCAGCGCGGGCCTCATGTCGCCGGCCCGGGCCAACTGCCGTCGAGCATGCGCAGCATATCGGCGACTTGCTGGCGATCGCCAAGATTGCCTAGGTGTCCGCCGTGATTGTAGACGGCGATTCTTTTCCCCAGCGTGTCTTGCAGCCAGGTCAGTTCACGCCGATCCAGTATCAGATCGTCGTCGTTGGTTTGCGCATAGTAGTCGCCGTCGGAGTGCAGAACGTCGGCGAGGACATCGAGCCGATTGTCGGCGATCAGAGAAGCGCCGGTCGAGCCCGGACGGACCTTCAGGTAGTAGGGGGCAAACACTTTGCTGAAGTATTCCGAAAAGGGTTTGAGCCGCAATGCGTGTTGGACGTTCTCCAGCGAGTCGCCGACCTTCGGAGGGTGCCTGGGATCCGTGACAACGCCGGTACGCGCATACAAGTCGCCGATGAAGAACATATCGACCAAGTCGAGCCGGAACGTCAGAGCGATCGCCGCCGAGAACTCCGCATCCGTCTTCAAGGTCGCCGCTGCGGCGCTCAGCATGAAGTTCTCGTCCATCTGCACGCGGTCCGTCGCTCTATAGAGATTCGCGAGTTGTGCGTACAACCTGCGGTACAGATGCTCGATGGCCGCGTCGCTGGATCCGATGCTGGCCGCGAACAACTTGTCCAGGCGACCGATGGAAGAGAACAGGCTGACCGGCGGGTTGATCATCACTGCACGGTGGATCTTCAGCTTTCCCTCGCGCGCGTCGATGGACTTGACGAAGGCTGCGTTTGCGCCGCCCAGGCTGTAGCCAAGAACATCGATATCGGTTATTTGCACCTTGCGCGGCAGGTGGCTGATGATCTCTTGCATGGCACCGTATAGGTCGTGCGCATCCTGCTGGAAATCACCGGCCACTCCCGTGCTCGACGCCGACACGATGAATCCAGGAAACGTCGGCGAGGGCAGCGTCAGCACATGATAGCCCGCCCCATACAGAGCGCCGCGCAGCACTTGTATTTTCGCGGTATTGGCGTCGCTGCCCGTGCCTGAAATGATGATGGCGAGCGGCGCGGGTTTGCGCTGCGCGGACAGATAGACGTGCAGCTTGGCATCGAACCAAAGCACGTCCGGAATCGGCAGCCTCCAGGGAAGCGAAACATTGATCTCGGCCACCGGAACCTTGGCCGGCAACGGAGCGACGTCCTGGGGTGGAGTGCCGAAAACCGTGGCGTGCAGCGCCGCCGTATCGGCCAACCCGGTGGGAGGACCGTGCGCGGCCGGCGGCGAGATATCGGCCGGGTCGCCATCGTCCGCACCCGGGACTCCATCGTCTGCATGTACGATCGCCATTGCGCCGAGAATTCCCGCGGCAATCGCGATCCACACCGAGTGACGAAATCCCATCCGGTCAATGGTCGCACATACGCTGCCTGCTAACGAGGCCGCCGCTACGTAGGACGAACGCCTACACTTGTTTTTCGGGAGCCGCGGCTTGAAAAGCCGGGAATTCCCGGCACGCAGCGTCGATTGCGACGATGCGCGGATAAGGCAGCAGATCGACCGAAAAGCGGCGCGCATTGAATACCTGTGGTACCAGACATAGATCCGCCATGCTCACCGAGTCGCCATGGCAGAATCGCCCGGTGGCCTGATCCCGGGTCAACCAGCGCTCCAGCGCTTCGAAGCCGGCTTCGATCCAATGTCGATACCAGGCATCGCGGGCTGCCTTGTCCAGGGTCAGCTTGTCCTCGAGATAGCGCAGCACGCGCAGGTTGTTGAGAGGATGCACGTCGCTGGTGATCGTGTGGCTGAGCGCGCGGACGCGCGCCCGCGCGGCCGCTTCGCGGGGCAGCAGCGGCGGCTCCGGATACAGCTCATCCAGATATTCCATGATGGCCACCGACTGGGTCAGCACGCTGCCGTCGTCTGCCTGCAATGCCGGCACGAAGCCTTGTGCACTAATGTTCAGAAATTCGGCGAGGCGATGTTCGCCTATCCGCAGATTTTTGATGACGGAGGTGTAGGGTAGATTCTTCAACGCCAGCGCGATTCTAACTCTGAATGTCGCGGAACTTAAGCCGTAGCCGTAGAGAATCATTGCGCACCACTATAATTTCATCGAGATCGCGAATCAAACGGCGTAAAGTGGACTGACCCTCGAGCGGCGCGCAGGCGGATGACATGCTGAAGAATGCTCTCCTAGGATTGAGTCTGTGCGGTCTGCTGGCCGCGGGTCCCTGTCTGGCACATGCGCATTTGCAAAGTTCGACGCCCGCCGACAACGCGCAGCTGACGGAGGCGCCAAAGACCCTTTCGCTGAATTTCAGCGAAGCTGCGCAACTCGCGGTGCTGAAGCTGGTGGCCGGCGGCAAGGAGATTCCGATTCTCCTCGACAAGAGCGCCAAGGCTAGTCAGTCGTACACGTTGACGCTGCCGGCGCTGGCGCCGGGCAGCTATACCGTGCAATGGACGGCGGTGGCCGCCGATGACGGACACGTCACCAAGGGAACGTTCAAGTTCTCCATCGCCGGCTGACCGGCATCGCCAATCGTGGAAGCCACCGGTTGGGATGCCGCCGCCGCTCTCGCCAAGGCGATTACCTATGCCGGCACCTTGGGCGCCGCCGGCGCGATTTTTTTCCTGAACTATAACGAACGGTTGCTGCGCAATGCGCAGCGCCGGGACATCGTCCGCGCCACCGTCATGTTGTCCGCCATGGCCGCCTTGGCGAGCGCCGCCAGGATATCGCTGCTGGCAGCGTCGATGAGCGACAACCTCGCTGGCATGCTCGACATGTCTTTCGCCGGCATGATTCTGCGCGCCGGGGAAGGCAGAGCGCTCGCCATCCGCATCGTGGGTTTGATTCTGTGCAGCGCGGCCATGCTTTCGGGGCGGGGCTTCACCCGATTGGCATTCCTGGGCGCGCTGGCCGCCGCAGCCTCATTTGCTGCCGTGGGCCACGTTCATGCGCTCAAGCCCAACATCATCCCTACCCTGCTCACGATGCTGCACTTGTGGTGCGGGGCGTTCTGGCTGGGCGCGCTGTGGCCGCTGCTGCGGGCGGCGCGCCACGGCGCCGACTCGCTGACGGCGTCGCTCGCCGCGCGCTTCGGCAACATCGCCCTGATCCTCGTCGCGCTGTTGATCGCAGCGGGCGCGCTGCTACTGTATCGATTGCTGGGCAGCTTCGCCGATTTGTGGACCAGCGATTACGGTCGCCTGCTGAGCCTGAAACTGCTGCTGGTCGTCGCCCTGTTGTTCGCTGCCGCCGTCAACAAACTGCGGCTGACGCCGCGGCTTCAAGCCGGCGATGCCGTGGCCGCGGTGCACTTGCGGCGCTCGATCGTCCTGGAAATGATCCTTGGCAGCTTGATCCTGCTGGTCACCGCCGCGTTCACCAGTCTTAGCGGACCCCCGGCCTGAGTCAGGTCCCTGCGTAGTCGACCAGCAGGCTGCCGCCGCTGCCTGAGATGCGTGCCTCCACCTCGAAGGCATTACGGATCAATTCGGGCGTCAGCGTCGAACGCGTGGGACCGTCACCCCGTACGCTGCCGTCCCGCAGGGCAAAAATGCGGTTCGCATAGCGGCCCGCCAGCGTCAAATCGTGAACGCTGGCGATCACCAGTTTGCCCTCGCTCGCTAGATTCCGCAGCCGTTGCGCGGTATCGAGCGCGTGGCGTGGATCAAGTCCCGCCATGGGTTCATCCACGATCAGCACATCGGGGTCGGCCACCAGGGCGCGGGCCAGCATGGCGCGCGCGAGTTCGCCTCCCGACAGGGTCGTCACCGGCTGAAAGCGGTGTTGCTCGAGATCGCAGGCCTCGAGGGCCGCGCTGATTCGCGCGGCAAACCCCGGAGGCAGGCCGCCGAAAGCGGGCAGGATCGGCGTCAAACCCAGCGCGACCAGGCGCTCCACGGCGATCGGCCATTCGCAGCGCGGATTTTGCGGCAAGTAGGCGCGCCGCTGCGCCAACTTGCGGCTCGATGTGCCGGCAATGGGGTTCCCGTCGAGCGCAACGCTGCCCGAGTCGGGCTTCTTGAGTCCGGCAAGCACTGACAGCAGGGTGGACTTCCCCGCTCCGTTCGGGCCGATGACTGCGACGAATTCGCCGGAGCGTGCCTGCAATGAGACCTGGTCGAGCAAGACGTGCCCATCCCGGCGCACGAAAATGTTCTCAGCGTCGAGCTGCGTCACTTGAACTTGCTGAAGTCGGCGGCGCGGCGTTCCGCGAACGCCGCGAACGCTTCCTTGAATTCGGGCGACTTCAATTGACGCGCGAAAACTTCGATCTCTGCGTGCATGCGTTCGCGCAATGCCGTCTCGTCGCGCAGCAGCCGCTTGGTGGCTGAAACGGAACTGGGTGCGCGGCCCGCGATCGCCAGCGCCACGGCGCGCGCCGCCGCGTGCAGCTCGGCCGGCGGAACCGCCCGGTTCGCAATGCCCCACGCCACTGCCTTCTGCGCATTGATGGGCTCGCCGAGCACAAAGGTCTCGAACGCCCGGACATGACCGATGCGCAGCGGCAGCAACAGGGAGGATGCAGCCTCCGGAACCAAAGCCAGGTTCACGAACGGCGCGGTCAGCAATGCGTCCTCCGATAGCAACACCATGTCGCAATGCAGGAGCATGGTGAGCCCGATTCCGACCGCCCGACCGTTGACGGCCGCAACCAATGGTTTGCGCGCGCCGCTGAGCGCCAGCAGAAAGGGGTTCACCTCCCGCATATGCAGCGCCGTGCTGCTGTTGATCGCGGCGAAATCCGTCAAGTCGTTACCGGCGGTGAACATGTCGCCGCGGGCCTGCAGAAGGACGCAGCGAACACTCGGATCCTCGTTGGCGTCGTTGATCTCCGTCGCGAGCGCCACGTACATGTCGCGCGTCAGCGCATTTTTCTTCTCCGGCCTGTTGAGCGTCAGCACCTTGAGCTGCTCGGATTTCTCCACGAGAACATGTTCTGTCATTTGCTTCCCCTCGCCAGGATTACGGAGCCATTTTGCGCAATCGCACGACCAACCAAAAGAAGAAAGGTGTTCCGACCAAGCTGGTCAATACGCCCAGCTTCAGCTCGCTGCCGATCGGAATCAAGCGCGTGGCCACGTCGGCGAGCAACAGCAGCAGCGCGCCGGCCAGTGCCGCCGGGCACAAGACGCGGCTGGGCTGGTGGCCGACCAATGGCCGCACCAAATGCGGCGCCACCAGACCGATGAAGCCGATCGCGCCGGTCGCCGCCGTCGATGCGCCGACGCTGAGCGCCGTACCGAAAAACGCCAGTGCGTGCAACTTGCGCAGGTTGATGCCGAGGCTTTGCGCCTGCGCTTCGCCGAGCGCCAAAGCATTCAGAGCGCGTGCGCTCGCCAGCAGCATTGCCGCGCCGAGCAGGATGAACGGCGTCACCAGTGCAACGTCCAGCCAACTTTTGTTCACCAGTGAACCCATGAGCCAGGCCATGATTTCGTAGGCCGCGTAAGGATTCGGCGCGAGATTCAGTGCCAGGGAAATGCCCGCGGCCGCCAATGCGGAAACCGCGGCGCCGGCCAGCACCAACGTGATCGTGCCGCCGCCGCTGCCCAGCGCGAATGTCAACATGCCGGCGAGCAGCGCGCCGGCCAGGCCCGCCATCGGCGCCGCCGCGGCAAAGTGCGTTGTCAATCCGAAATAAATGACCAGCACGGCTCCCAAGGCTGCGCCGGAGGAGACTCCCAATAGTCCGGGTTCAGCGAGCGGATTGCGCGTAACACCTTGCAGCACTGCGCCTGATAATCCCAGTGCAGCGCCGACTTCGAGCGCCAATACCGCACGCGGCAGGCGAAGTTGCGTCACGATGACCGAAGCCAGGTCGCCGTGCGGCGCCCGCAGCCCCTGCCAGACATCCGCGAGCGGCAGCCACACGCGGCCTGCCAGCAAGGAGACCGCCAGCATTACGGCGAGCAGCATCAGCAGGCCGATGATGATGAGCCAGTCTTTCAAAAAATCCTCTGACAGACCCATGATACTGCGATGCCGATGCGCATCCATTGGCGCGCTACCTTGCCCGTTCCGGCAGTCTGGTATCGTATACCGTTCGAGACCTGGCGCGCCGCGCCGAATCGAGGTAGCGATGCGTCCCCCAACCGCCTGGCCAGGTGCAGCTTTCGCTATCGGCTCGGCGGCCTTGTTCGGCGCAAGCACGCCCCTTGCCAAATGGCTGCTCGGGGATGGCGCACAGCCGCTGCTGTTGGCCGGGATTTTCTATCTCGGGTCCGGCGTCGGACTGGTGCTGATACAAGCGGTTCGTATCGGCGTTCGGCATGAGTCCACCGAAGCACCCTTGCGGCGCGCCGATCTGCCGAGACTCGCTGCCGCCGTGCTGCTGGGCGGTGGGGTGGCGCCGGCCTTGCTGCTCCTGGGCCTGCAAAACACCAGCGCGGCGGCAGCGGCGTTGCTGCTGAACCTCGAAGGGGTCGCCACCTTGGGCATCGCCTGGCTGGTGTTCCGTGAAAACGTGGATCGGCGTCTATTGCTGGGTGCGTTGGCCATCATTGCCGGCGCCGTGGCGCTCTCCTGGAAGGGCGGCGGTGCGGCCGGCACCGGTGGCTTGCTCATCATCGGCGCTTGCCTGGCCTGGGGAATGGACAACAACCTGACCCGCGGTCTGGCGGGCGCGGATCCCGTTCAGATCACCCTCATCAAGGGTTTGGCAGCAGGCGGGGTCAATCTCGCATTGGCGCTCAGCACCGGCGCCAGGATGCTGCCCTGGAAGGAATCCTTGGGTGCGGCAACGGTGGGCTTCTTCGGCTATGGCGTCAGCCTCGTGCTGTTCGTCCGCGCGCTGCGCCACCTCGGGGCTGCGCGTACTTCCGCGTATTTTTCGACCGCGCCGTTCATCGGCGCCATGATCGCGGTGTTTTTTTTCTCCGAACCCGTCAGCATCGCGCTGCTCGCGGCCGCCGCGCTGATGGCTGCCGGCGTTTACCTGCACCTGCGGGAGTCGCATCATCACGAACACGCGCATGAGGAGATGGAACACGAACATCAACACGAGCACGATGCACATCATCAGCATCCACACACCGTGCAACATCCTGCCGGCGAAACTCACACCCACTGGCACCGCCACAAACCGATGATCCACGCCCACCCGCATTATCCGGACCTGCATCACCGCCACGATCACAGGTAAGCATGAAGAAAAACTTAGATGATTGGACAGCGGCCAACAGATCCGGCGCGCCGCGTGAACCCTCCTCCGGCCGCTAAGTTTTGGCTTGCAGCTTTGTTGCTGGCGATTTGGTGCGCCGGCATGTTCGGGCGCGGCTTTTGGACTCCGGACGAACCGCGCGAAGCAGATATTGCCTGGCGCATGAGCTGGCAGAGCGACAAGGCCGTGCCGCTCCTGGCGGGTGAACCTTTTTGCGAAAAGCCGCCTTTGGCCTATTGGGCCGCCGCGCTGCCGATACGCCTTTTCGGTGCCAACGCGCTGTCCACCCGCTTGCCGAATCTGCTGTATGCCATTGTCACCGCACTCACGGTGGGCATGCTGGCGGCTCGCAGCTGCGGGCGCGCTGCCGGCCTGATGGCAGCGGCTCTGATCAGCACTTTTCTGCTCTCCTACCAGGCGGAGATTTGGTTTGCCACCGATGCACCCATGCTGGCGAGCGTCGCGGCGGCGCTGTTCGGCGCCTACGTCGGATTCTATGCCGGCAATGCACGAGAGCGGCTGGGCGGGTACTCCTTGATGCATGCCGCGCTCGCTCTGGGCTTCTTGAGCAAGAGCGCCGCGGCTTGGCTGGTGCCGGCGCTGGCACTGCTGACGCTGATCATTTGGGAAAAGCGCTGGCGCGAACTGAAGCGCTGGGAGCTGTATGCCGGCTTAATGGTGCAGGCGGCACTGATTCTGACCTGGGTGGGGTTCGTGTACGCGGAACCGGACGGCGTCGAGCATTTGAAGGTTTTCTTCTGGAACAATCTGGTGGGTCGCTTCACGCATGTCGATGCGCCGGAGAACCTGCAATATGCCGCCGCCCATCGCAATTTCCCTGGGAAGTACTTCATCGAGCTGCCGATGTACTTGTTTCCCTGGACCTTGGGCGCCATTGCCGCGGCGCGCCGCGCCTGGCTGCGGCGCGGCACGCATTCCGATGACTACCGTGCGGTGAGATTCGCGCTCTGTGCCTCGCTGCCGGCGCTGTTGGTGCTATCGCTGGCGGCGACGGCGCGCAATGTCTATCTGGCGCCGGCGCTTCCCGGCATGGCGTTGCTGATGGCATGGTGGGGCAATGGCATCCGGGTCGATGCGGATAGGTGGGAAGTTCGCGCGTTGCGGGGCACGGCGCTGCTGTTGCTGCTGGCCGCCGCGGTGCTGGGTCTTGCCGCGACTCTGATCCGCCTCGAGGCAGGTGGATCGCTGGCCTCGCCCAAAAGCTTCATCAGCATTGCAACCGTGGGCTTGATCCTGGCGGTCTTACTGGCCCTGCGCGCGTGGAATTCGGCCGAGCGCAACGTGTCCATGGCGCAGTGCGCGCTTCTCGCCGCCTACGGCGCGCTCCTCTTGGGTCCCGTGGCGGTCATCTATGGCCAAGTCGACCGTTGGCAGGATCTGCCGAGCATCGCGCGCGAGGTGCGCCATGATACGGCGGGCGCATCTCTCATTTTGCTGGCGCCCGACGAAACCACGCGCGCGGTCGTCGATATGTACACGAGCACATCGGTGCGGGTCGTCAATGGTCCCTTGAACGAAGCCACCCTCACCAGAGCAAGCGCGGCCGCATCGAGTTCCGGGGCCGCCATTCTGGCGCAGTTGCCGGGCCGCAGCGCCCCCAATGCCGGGCTGGCGCGCCTTCTGCCGCGTGGCGAGAACCCATTGCCGGCCTGGGCCGCTTTCCCCGGCCTGCGCAGCGTGAAGGTGTATGCCCTGCCGAATGGGCGCCGTTACGCCCTGCTCAAGGCGGCGGCACAATAGCATCGGCGCGACAGCCCCAGCTTAGCCGCCCAGGTTAACCAAGCTGCGATAAAGGACGTCGTATTGGGAGATCTGCGTCTCCCACGAAAAATCCTTGGCCATGGCGTTCTGCATGAGCCGTTGCCAAAGCGCGCCGTTGCCATACCAGTCGAGCACGGTTTTGATGGCCCAAGTGACGGCCGGCACGTCGTAGTCGTTGAACACGCAGCCGGTTCCGGTGCCGTTGCCCGGATCGAAATGCTGGACGGAGTCCGCCAGGCCGCCGGTATTGCGCACCACCGGAATGGTGCCGTAGCGCAAACTGTACATCTGGTTCAGTCCGCAGGGCTCGTATCGGGAGGGCATGAGAAAAATGTCGCTGCCCGCTTCGATGAGATGCGCCAACGACTCATCGTAGCCGGAGCGATAGGCGACCCGGCCCTTGAAGCGCTGCGCCAATTCCGTAAAGAACGTCTCATAGTGTCCGTCGCCGCTGCCCAGCACCACCAAGCCGAAATTTCGCGCTTGCAGCAGTTCGGGCAATGCGTCGATCAACAGGTCGATGCCCTTCTGCTCCGTCAAGCGAGTTACCATGCCGATGAGCGGCAGGCTCGATGCCGGAGCAAGCTGCACCGCGGAGATCAGCAGATCCTTGTTGACCGCCTTGCCGCGCAAGTCTTGCGCGCCGAAGTGCGCGCTCAGGTGCGCATCGTGGCGAGGGTCCCATTCCTGATAGTCGACGCCGTTCAAGATGCCGACGACACGGTCAGTTCGCGCCCGCAGCGTGGACTCCAATCCCATCCCCAGGGGCGCCTCGCAAATCTCGCGCGCATAGGTCGGGCTCACGGTAGTGACGCGGTCGGCGTGTTTGATGCCGGTTTTCAACGGATTGATGACGCCCCGGGTCAAGTCGGCCTGGTCCAGCTGGGTCCAGGCGAGCCCTAGGTTCAAATCCGCAACCGCCGAGCTGGGCATGACGCCTTGAAAACCTATGTTGTGAATGGTCAGCACCGATTTGCACTTTGCAAACCAAGTGTCCGTCGAATATAGCGTCTTGAGGTAGAGGGGCAGGAAGGCCGTGTGCCAGTCGTTGCAATGGAAGACATTCGGAGCGATGCCTGAACGCCGGCAGCTCTCCAGCACCGCACGGGTGAATAACAAGAAGCGCTTATGTTCGTCCGGGTCGGTGGTATATAGAGCCGGCCGGTCGAACAGGGCCGGGCAATCGATGAAATACATTGGTATATCAGTGCCGGCAAAGCTCGCGGTATGCACCGAGAATGCATACGCGGATGCACCGATGCTCAAGGGGATTTGCTGCAGCCCCAAAACCGGCTGTAATTCGGCGTGCTTGAGGCGCACCACCGGATAAAGAGGCATGAAGGCGCAAACGTCATGCCCCAGACGCCTGAGGTTGCGTATCAGCGCGCCCGCCACATCCGCCAGTCCGCCGGTCTTGGCGTACGGCAAAATTTCCGAACTCAAGACACAAAGCTGCAGTGCGGGCATGACTCACAGTCTAGCAAGGCTGCGTCAACGCAAGAAACCTGATGCAGGTATTTGCCGAGTATGTCAGGCTTGTACGCATGCGACACGCCGCTCGTAGTAATACTGGACGCTATGTTAGTCGCTTGACGAGCGGGACATTGGCGGTGGTCATGGCGGGGGGGCGCGGAGAGCGCCTCAAGGCCCTCACCCAGCACCGCTGCAAGCCGGCGACACCCTTCGGCGGAAAATTCAGGATAGTCGATTTCGTCTTGTCGAATTGCGTCAATTCCGGCGTACGCCAGGTCGCCGTGTTGACGCAGTACAAGGCGCAATCGCTGATCCAGCACATTCAACGGGGCTGGAGCTACCTGCGCGGCGAGTTGGGCGAATTCGTCGAACTGATTCCGGCGCAGCAGCAAATCGGCGCCCATTGGTATCGCGGCACCGCCGATTCGGTCTATCAAAACCTGGACTTCATTCGATCCCACAATCCGACGCACGTGCTGATCCTGGCGGGCGATCACATCTATAAGATGGACTACGGTCCGATGATCGCCTATCACGAACAATGCGAAGCCGATATAACCGTCGGCGTCGTCGATGTACCGATCGAACGCGCCAATGAGTTCGGCATCCTGACCACCGATGAAACCAATCGTGTGGTCAAGTTCGCCGAGAAGCCAAGCAACCCGGATCACATCCTGGGCAATGAGACACTGGCGCGCGCCTCCATGGGCATCTATGTATTCGGCATGGACAGGCTCGAGAAGGTGCTGACCGACGATGCCGCCAACGAAAGCAGCAACCACGATTTTGGGCGCAACATCATCCCGCCCAACCTGAAGCGCATGCGCGTTTTCGCCTATCCGTTCGAGGACGTCGAGACGCGTGCGCAGAATTATTGGCGCGATGTGGGCAACGTCGATGCGCTATACGAAGCCAATATGGAATTGGTTGCCTTGAACCCCGAGCTCAACATCTACGATCACCAGTGGCCTATCTGGACCTATCAGCCCCAGCAGCCGCCCGCAAAATTCGTCCTGGATGAGGAAGGGCGGCGCGGCATGGCGGTGAACTCCATGGTGGCCGGCGGGTGCATCATTTCCGGGGCGTACGTATCGGAATCGTTGTTGTCTAATGATGTGCGCATCGAGGACGGCAGCCGCATCGAGAAGTCCGTGCTGCTGCCCGGCGTCACGATCGGGCGGCGATGCAAGCTGACGCGCTGCATCCTCGACGAAGATTGCGTCATTCCCGACGATCTGCAAATCGGCCAGGATCGTGCCCAGGACGAGAAGCGCTTCTTCATCACCAAGCGCGGCGTGGTGCTGGTGACGCCGGATATGTTGCGCGCGGCGGGCGCCAGCCAGCGAGCGCCGACGACGAGCACGGCGTAGGCACCTAGGACGACGGAACCCACGACGCTCGGCGTTTCAAAGCTGACCAAGCGTCGATGACGGCTTGTGTCTCGATTCCCAGCATGTTGGGTTGCCCGTCGATCTCGCCGCACAGTACCTTGACGTCGGCGCCCAGGCTGCCCCAAGGACGGTATAGCGACGGCAGCGCCTTGCCGAACAGCACCACTTGCGGACAACCCACGGCCGCTGCCGCGTGCGCAGGTCCGGAATCCACGGTGATCAACCCCTCGCCCCGTGCCAAGAGCGCGATCAGCCGCGGCACCGGCAGGTCGTCGGCGGCGTTATGGAGGCGATCGATGCCGGCCAGCGCCGCGATTTCCTGATTGAGTCGGTACTCAGGACCGGTCCCCAACAGAACCATGGCGTGGTCGGGATGTTGGCGCCGCACCTGGCGCAGAACCTCGGCCCAACGTTCGCGGGGCCAATACTTGCTGTTGACCGCCAGCCGGCGCAAACCGCGGCGCATGGTTCGCTTGTTGCCGACCTGAATCAAAATCAACGGCGCAGCCGCCAGGCCGCGTGCGTGCAGCCACGCCTGCACATCGCGGCGCTGCGCGTCGGACACCTGCAAATAGCAACCCGGCGGAATGGCCGATAGGTCGACCGGCGGCAGGTTCGCATCTCGAAAAGCCGCGGGCAGGATTTGCGCCAGACGGCGCCATTGCTCGGTCGCGTGTTCGCCTGGCCGCAGGTCATGATCCTTGGCGGCGACCACGAACGGATCAGGAATGGCGGCGCGGCGCAGAATGGGCCGCGCCGCATCGTTGCCGTCGCAAAACCAGGTCGGGCCGGCTCCTCGCGCCTTCAGGCGGCGCACCACGCGTTGTTGATCGAGGCTGAGCCAATAGGGCGTTTTACGGCTGCGCACCGTCATGATTTCGCCGACGCCGGGCTGGCCGCGCAGCAGCGGTTCGCTCCAAGGCCCCGACGTCAGGATATCCACGGGGCAACGAAAGCGTGCGTGCAGCGGTCTGATCAATGCGGTGAGCAATACCATGTCGCCGAATGCGCCGCATCTGACCACCAGCGGACGCTCGAGTCGTGCGCCTCGGCGCTCGAGCATGGTCAGGTTGTGGGCGTGGTGGAGGGTGCGGCTATCGCGGCGGTTGCCGCTGCATCAGGTTCGCCGCCCGGCGGCACGGGCCGCACCTCGGCGATGCCGAGGCGCACATTGCGCCACCCGCCGTAGCGGTAATACGTGGACGCCAGCACTACCGAGACGACGGACGCCAACGGAAAGCTCCACCAAATGGCGTCGGCATGCCAGCGATCCAACATCGAGAAGGCAAAGGGCACGCGCACGAACCATAATGAGATGACCAGCATTATCAGGGGCGCCATGACCGCGCCGGTCGCACGCACCACGCCGAACAGCACGAACGAGGTGCCGAACAGAATGAATGACCAGAGTACAATGGCGTTGAGGTGCACCGAGATGTCGATGGCGGCACCGGTGGACGGCAAAAAAAGCGCCAGCGCATGCCGGTTGAGCACGTAAACCACCGCGATCAAGGCACCGCCCACCACAAAGTTGAACATGACACCGGTGGTCGCGACCTTGCCGACTCGATCCCATCGGCCCGCGCCGACGTTTTGCGCGGCCATCGAGGATACCGCTGCGCCCACCGCCATGGCCGGCATCTGGATGTAATTCCACAGCTGCATGGCTGCGTTGAACGCCGCCGTCTCCTGCGAACCGAAGCGGTTGACCAGGGACACCACGGCGATCATGCTCGAGGAGACCACGAACATCTGCAGACCCATGGGAATGCCCTTGGTGACCAGCAGCCGCACGAGCGTCCAATCGACCTTGAAGAGGAAGAGCTCATGGCGGCGTATGCGCAGGAAGTGCTTGGTCCTGTAGAGATGCACGATCAATGCGAAAAAGCTCAATGCCTGCGCGATCAGGGTGGCGGTGGCCGCGCCCGCAATGCCGAGGCGTGGTATCGGCCCCAAGCCGAAGATCAGCAGCGGATTCAGTCCGATGTCGAGAATCACGGCCAGCACGAGATAGATGAACGGCGTGCGCGAATCGCCCGCGCCGCGCAGCGCAGCCATCAGGAAGAACATGCCGCTCATGAACGGCAGCGCCAGAAAAATGATGCGCATGTAGGCAAGCGCCAGGGGCATCACATCCGGGGGAGTCTGCATCCAGCCGAGCAGACCCTGCGCCAGCATGAATCCCAGCGCGCTCATGGCCAAAGACACGCCTAGGAAGAACACCGCGCTGGTGCCGACCACGCGTTTCGCCTCGGGAATATTCTTTGCGCCGATGCATTGCGCCACCATGACCGTCGAGGCCATCGAAAAACCAAATATCACGCCGAACAACAAAAACATCACGACATTGGAATTGCCGACGGCGGCGAGGGATGCCTCGCCCAGAAATTTGCCCACCCAGATGGCATTCACCGAGCCATTGATCGATTGAAACATATTGCCGAACAAGATCGGCAGTGAAAAAGCCACGAGCGCGCGCGGGATCGAGCCTTCGGTCAAAGAATACTTGGGGGGCATCCCTTCAGTATAACCGCCGTGGGCTTGCCAAGCACGGAACCTGCGGTCAAGCTAAAACGCTGCTAACAGCGAGGGTCGAGCATGCACATTGGAAAACTGGGCGTCGCGGGTCTGGCCATCTTAGGCGTGATGGGTCAAATGGCAGCGCTCGCTCAGGATGCGCCGATGCCGCCGCTGCGTCCGGATCAAATCGCCTTCCTGGCCCTTTACAAGGAACTGGTCGAGACCAATACCTCGCTTTCGGCGGGTAGCTGCACACTGGCGGCCGAACGCATGGCAGCGCATCTTAAGGCCGCAGGCTTTGCCGACAAGGACATCACGATGTTCTCGGTGCCGGAACATCCCAAGGAAGGCGGCCTGGTCGCCATTCTGGTTGGAACCTCAAAAACCGCGAAGCCGATGCTGCTGCTCGGCCATCTGGATGTGGTCGAGGCGAAGCGCGCCGATTGGACCCGCGATCCCTTCACGCTGATCGATGAAAACGGCTACTTCTACGCGCGCGGCACCTCGGACATGAAAGCGATGGATGCCACGTGGGTCGACGCCATGAGCCGTTTCAAGCAAAGCGGCTACCATCCCAAGCGCACGATCAAGTTGGCGCTGACCTGCGGCGAGGAAACCACGTTTGCATTCAATGGCGCGGAATGGCTGGCGAAGAACCGGCCTGAATTGATCGCGGCCGCATTCGCCCTCAATGAGGGCGGCGGCGGGCGCACCGATGGCCACGGCAAGCTGGTGGTCGAATCGATCCAGGTCGGCGAAAAAGCGGCACAGAACTATTTGATCGAGACGGTCAACGCCGGAGGCCACAGCTCCATTCCGATCCGCGACAATGCCATTTACGAGCTTGCCGACGCGCTGACGAAGGTGCGCGATTACGAATTTCCGGTGAAATTCACCGACACGACGCGCGCTTACTTCGCCAAATTGGGCGCGACCCGCAACGATGATGTCGGCCGCGCCATGGTCGCTTTGTCGAAAGACCCGGCCGATGCTGCCGCCGAAGCGATCGTCTCGAAGGATCGCTCCTACCACAGCATGCTGCGCACCACCTGCGTCGCGACCTTGCTCGAGGGAGGTCACGCCAACAACGCCTTGCCGCAGCACGCGACCGCGAACGTCAATTGCCGGATTTTTCCGGGCGAGACCGTGGAAGGAACCATGGCCACGCTGACATCGGTAATCGGCGATCCCGGCGTCAAGATATCGATGGTCAAGCCGATCCGGCCCATCGCGATGCCTCCGCCGCTCGACCCCAAGATCGTCGGCCCCGCGGAGAAGTTGGTTGCGAAGTATTTTCCCGGCGTGCCGCTGATTCCCTCGATGTCCACCGGGGCGACGGACGGAATATTCCTCGAGGCGATCGGCATTCCCGTGTACGGCGTGCCGGGGGGCTGGGGCGATCCGGACGGCAACGGTGTTCACGGACTCAACGAACGCAGAAGCGAGCGTGCCGTCTTCATCGGCCGCGATTTCCTCAACGACCTGGTAAAGGCATACGCGGATGCCGGCTGACGCCTGAACCTAAGCGGCGTGGCGACTTCGCGCAAGTCAGCGTCCGCGGCACTGTTCCCCGCGGCATCGTTCCCGGCGGCGTCGTTCCCGG
>Ga0302324_100011345_pt1 | contig 18299 bp, 19 predicted proteins | sample Palsa_T0_1_FD_201949 | JGI IMG/M metagenome (GOLD analysis project Ga0302324, IMG submission 201949) | Peat permafrost microbial communities from Stordalen Mire near Abisko, Sweden - Palsa_T0_1 | ecosystem: Environmental > Terrestrial > Soil > Palsa > Peat permafrost | place: Sweden: Abisko... | reverse complement strand
CCCTGCGACAGCGAAGTGGGTTAGCTTGATTGTAGAGTTGCCAGCGGAACGTGCCGACGTTCTTCAAATCAAAGGCAGCGACCGTGCCCCCCGGCGGGCTGCCATTCACCACCAACTTTCGACCGACGCCGACCTTTGAGCCGGCATTCAAGTCGCAGTTCAACCGCGCTCGCGCGTGTCAGCACGCGAGCGGAATGGAGCTTGAGCCATGCTGGTCAATTTTGGGTTGTTGCTGATTGCGATCGCGATCGTCGCGCTTATTCCCATCGGCTGCATTATGACGCGTGGCCATGGCCCGCGGGGTGTCACGACCTCCGCACACTAAAAAACTGAGCGAACGCTCAGTTTTCCAGGTTGCCTTGCTGGAGCTGACTCCGGTGCTATCGGAGCAGCAGGCAGGCGTCGCCGTAAGAATAAAACCGGTAGCCGGTCGCAATGGCATGGGCGTAGGCGCGCTGCATGGTGTCGAGGCCACTGAACGCCGACACCAGCATGAACAAGGTTGAGCGCGGCAGATGGAAGTTTGTCAGCATGGCGTCGACCGCGCGAAAGCAATAACCCGGCGTGATGAACAGCGAGGTCTCGCCTGAGAATGCAGACAGCGTTCCGTCGTCCGCGGCGGCGCTTTCGAGTAATCGGAACGACGTCGAGCCGACGGCCACGATACGGCCTCCGGCGTGGCGCGCCGCATTGAGCGCATCCGCGATTTCGGCGCTGACCACGCCCCACTCCCCGTGCATTTTATGATCCGCCGTGTCGTCGGACTTCACCGGCAGAAACGTGCCGGCGCCGACATGAAGCGTCACCCGATGCAAGGCGATACCCCGCGCGTGTAGCGCATCAACCAGCGTATCGGTGAAGTGCAAACCGGCAGTCGGCGCGGCGACTGAACCTTCGTCACGCGCGAACATGGTCTGGTAATCGGCGCGGTCTTGCTCGTCGGCGGCGCGGCGGCCGGCAATATAGGGCGGCAACGGCATGTCGCCGCGTTCTTCCAGCGCCTGATCGAGCGTCGGGCCATGAAACGAGAAGGCGAACGTCACCTCGCCGCCCTCACCTTTGGCTTCGACGGTGGCGTCGAGCTGGTCGAGGAAGCAGACCCGACCCTCGCCGCCGAAGCGCACGATGTCGCCCGTTTGCAGCCGCTTGGCCGGACGCACGAAGGCGCGCCAGCGTGAACCGTCAAGCCGCCTCGTCAGGTTGGCTTCAATCCCGACTTCAACGCCGCGGCCGATGCGGCGGCCGTGCAGGCTTGCCGGAAAAACTTTGGTGTCGTTGACCACGATCGCATCGCCGGCGCGAAGCAGTGCCGGCAGGTCGGCAATGGTTCGATCTTCAAACGGCGCATCGGGACGCACCACGAGCAATCGTGCGGCATCGCGTGGCAACGCCGGCCGCAGCGCAATCCGGTCCTCCGGCAGATCGAAGTCGAACAAGTCCGTACGCATGGCGTTAAAATGCCGGGTTCGCGATCATGCTAAGGAAGGCATATCGAACCTTTGGGGCGGCAAGCAACGTGACACCTACCGCGGTCATTCAGGTCAAGCCCGGCATTGGCGATGTGATCTGGCATCTGCCGTTCATCCGCGCTATCGCTGGCGCCTCTCCGGGTGGCCAGGTGACGTTCCTGACACCCCCCCGCAGCAGTGCCCGGGACCTGCTGAACGCCGAGCCTGGTGTCGCCGAAGTGCTGTATTTCGAGCATGGCGGTTCGGAACTGCAGCGTGGCCTCAACGTGCTGCGGCTGTCGCAACTCCTCAAACGCGGCGGCTTTCGTACCGTCTGGATTCTCGATCGCACCATCAGGCCGGCACTGGCAGCGTGGCTTGCCGGGGTCCCCGAGCGTATCGGCCTTGGACTTGGTACGCAGCGCTTTTTCATCACCAACCCGGGCATCGACCACAGCCATTTCCATGACGAGCCGATCGATTGGCTCGCCGCGCTGATGGCGGCTATGAATGTGCCGGTGCCGACCCGCGAGCCCAATCTGCCCGTACCAGCGGAAACATTGCTCGCGCTGGACGCTAGATTCGCCGCCGAACCGCGGCCGTGGATTGTGCTTGGCATCGTGGCCTCCCACCCCGACAAGGATTGGCCCGAAGGCTATTGGGCGGAATTCGCCGCCGCGTTGCGGAAGCGAACCAGCGGTTCGATCTTTCTGATCGGCGGCCCGCAGAACAAGGCGCGTGCGAAAGAGCTGATCGCGCGAACCCCGCGCGCGGCCTTGATCGATGCCTGCGACCTTACCCTGTTGGAGTCGGTCGCGCTGTTGCGCCACGCCGATCTTTTCGTCGGCAGCAATTCCGGCCCGCTCAATCTCGCGGCGGCGTCGCAGACGGAAGCGTTCGGTCTATTCGGCAATACGCCCGTGCTGACCTATTCGAATTACATCCATGCCATTGTGCCTGAGGGCGGGCCGTCTGCCGACGGCATGGGGCGCATTTTGCCGACCGACGTGCTGGACAAGATCGCGCCTTATCTTGATCTGCGCAAACGGCCGTAAGCGTCACTGCGCCTTATCGATCGTCCGGTTATCGACAAAACGGATCGCAATCGGCCGCCCGGCAACGGCTCCGCCCATGCCGTCGGTGAAATGCAGCGGCGTACAGCGCGCCAGCGCCGCATTCACGGCATCGCGGTAGGTATCGCGCACGTCGCCCGGCGCATCATGGCTCGCATAGGTTACGTGCGGCGGCGCGACGATCTCGCCGTCGCGTTTGAAGGCGAAGCGGATGGTGTACTCCATGCCATGGCGCGCTTCGTCCTTCGGCGGCGGTACCCAGCAGGCGCGCAGCGCGGCGTACATGGCGCTGATCGAGTTGAGCTTCGGCTCGTCGCCACTGTTGTCGAAGCCGCCGGTATCTTTGTCCGAACTACCGGTGCTGCTATCGGGAGGGGTTGGGTCCGGCGCCGGGGGCTTGTTGGCCGGATCGTTGTCGTCGGTGGAGACGATGGTCAGCCGCAAGTCCTCGCCAATCGGCGGCAGGTATTGCGGCGTACATGATCCGCGATGAAACGCGCCACAGAACGACGGCAGGCACGGATGTCCGCTCAACACACCACAGGGCGCGCGCGGAAATGGCCGGTTGCTGAGCTGCGCCCGCGCATTATTCGCCGCGGCAAACACGGCGAGCACCAGACTTCCGAAAACAAACGCAGTTGCAAAACGGAGAGGACCCATCCCCGCTCCTTTGCTGCGCCCCCCTTCAGAACATGATCCGGAAAAGCTTGCCCTCGGACTTGATCCGAGGGTGGTACCGGTTTTCCGACCAGATCATGCTCCACTTAAATCAGGTCGCGTCGGCAGCCACCTGCGCGCGGATGATCTTGTCGGGATCGCGCGGCGGTTCGCCACGCTTGAGCTTGTCGACTACGTCCATCCCTTCGACGACTTCACCGATCACCGTGTACTGGTTGTTCAGGAAGTGGCCTTCATCGAACATGATGAAGAACTGGCTGTTGGCTGAATCGTTGCTGTGGCCTTTGCGGGCCATGCCGACAATGCCGCGATCGAACGCCACCTTGGAGAACTCGGCTTTCAGATCCGGATGCTTCGAGCCGCCGGTGCCGTTGTGGTGCTGGCCGTCCCCGGTCTGCGCCATGAAGCCGTCGATCACCCGATGAAACGGCACTTCATCGTAGAACTTTTCCCGCACCAGCTTCTTCAAACGCTCGGCATGTCTCGGCGCCACATCGGTGCGAAGCTTGATGACGATCGTTCCCGGCGTAGTTTCGAGGATCAAGGTGTTTTCGGGGTCGTCGTGTTTGGGGGAAGCCATCGCAATCATTCCTTTCTCAATCTGTCCAATACAGAACGTCGAATCGGCTCTTACGGTTCGATCGTCGCTTTCTTGATGTAATCGAGCTTGGCGAAATCCTTTGTCAGGTAGGCATTGCCCTCCTGCTGGACGCGGCCCTGCTCAGGACCGTTGCCGCCCGGCGCGCCTTCGCCGTAACCGCTGTACAGCGCATCGACGACATTCATGCCGGTGACCACCTGGCCGAATGGCGCAAAGCCCATGCCGTCGAGCCGGTTATTATCGCCGAAGTTGATGAACACCTGCGTGGTGCGGGTGTTTGGCCCGGCGGTCGCAAAAGTGACCATGCCGCGGGTATTGCTCTGTTTCACCTGATCGTCACGGATGCGCGCCTGACGCCACTGCGCCGACACGCTCGGATCGCCGTTAAGGCCGAACTGCACCATGAAGCCGGAGACGACCCGGAAGAAGCGCGTGTTGTCGAAGAACCCGTTCTTGACCAGGTTATAGAAACGGTCAGCGCCGGCCGGCGCCCAATCGCGGTGCACCTGGATCTCGAAGCTACCCTTGCTGGTGTCGAATTTGGCTTTGTAAACCGGGGGCGCCTGCTCGGTCAGGGACGCGGGGTTCATCAAGGCCTGGCTCATGGCAGGACTGATGGCCGCCGGCGCGATAACGAGGGCAAGCAAAATTACCAACGAACGGAACATGACTTCTCCCGGTTGAATGACTTTCAGGATTTGGCGAATTTCTTCTTCAGTCGCGTGGCGACCTGTGCCGGCACGAAAGCCGAAACGTCGCCGCCCATGGCCGCAATCTGGCGCACCAACGTGGCGGTGATCGGGCGAACCGCGGGCGACGGAGGCAGGAAAACAGTCTGTACCTTGGGCGCCATGGTGCCGTTCATGCCGGCCATCTGCATCTCGTAATCGAAATCGGTGGCGTCACGCACGCCGCGCACCAGAATCGTAGCGCCTTCACGTTGCGCGGCAGTGACGACCAGATCGGAGAACGTCGTGCAAGCGATCGCGCAGCCGGCAGCGCGGCCGAGCGGCGTGCAAATCTCGTCAAGCATCGCGAGGCGTTCTTCGGCCGAGAACAGCGGCGTCTTGCCGGGATGGACGCCAACCGCCAGCACCAGCCGGTCGGCCAAATTCACGGCGGCGCGGACCACGTCGAGGTGGCCGTTGGTGATGGGATCAAATGATCCGGCAAATAGAGCGGTGCGCGGCACGGTCGGGGGTCTAGCCCGCGCCTAAACGAACCGCAAGGCAGCTTCCAACAATCCGGCATTTTGCCTGTCAGAAGAGGACAACCAGGTCGGGCTCTAGAGATCAATTTGTTTGTTTTTTCAATTAATTACAGGAAACGGTGAAAGTGTGATGGCTATCAAAGAACCAACCCCGGGTTAATGCGACACAACCATTAACAGATCAGCAACCAATCCGCCGAACAGGCGTTGCCGCATCAGAAGACGGCGAAGGTTGCCAAACAGGGCTGGTGCCATGCTGAATACCTTTTATGCGATTGCCGCAGCCGCGGTTATTGCGGCTTGCCTCGTACTCTCCCCAAGTTTGTCACCGCAAGTGGAAGCCGGTGCGCCGGCGGTAAGCGGCAAATCCGACCGTGCCGATACCCGGCCACTCGGCATGGATTGTTCGCAACACGCCTGGCCGTACTACGAAGCGTCCTGCCTGCGCGACACGAGCAACCGCTTGGCCGAGCCACGCGACGTGCGCTTCGTACCGATGGGTCGGGTCACGGTTAGCAATACTGCAATCGCCGCGCGGTAACCGTCGAACCGACGACCCTGAATTCAGTTTGCCTTGGTCCTTCCGGCGGGCGGTGGAATACAAAACCGGTCTGTTGCTGCTGAAACGTAGCCTATGGCTTGTTTAGGCCGAGCGAACTGACAATCGGCGACCACTTGTCGAGATCAGCCTTAATGACAGCAGTAAAGTCAGCTGGCGTGCCGCCGAGCGGCTCGTTGCTCAGCCGTTCGAGCACGGTCTTGAGTTCAAGCGTTCTCAATCCTTCATTGATGGCAGCGTTGAGCTTCGCGATGACCGGCTGCGGCGTATGAGCCGGCGCCAACAGTCCGGTCCAGCTTGTCGAGACGAAATACGGAAATCCGCTTTCCACCATGGTCGGCACGTCCGGTAATTGCGGAATCCGTTTCGGCGTCGTCACTGCGAGCGCGCGCAGACGCCCCGCCTGGATTAGCGGCAGCAGAACGCTGGTGCCCTCGAATGTCATCTGAACGTTGCCCGCGACCACGTCGTTGATCGATGGGCCGCCGCCCTTATAGGGCACATGCACGATATCGATGCCGGCGCGGGCTTTGAACATTTCACCGATCAAATGCGGCAGCACGCCGATGCCGCCGGATGAAAAGTTGACCTTGCCCGGATTGGCCTTCGCATAGGCAACCAGCTCCTGCACGGTGTTAGCCGGTACCGAAGGGTTGACGACCAGGATGTTCGAGCTTTCGCCGACCAGCGCGACCGGATCGTAGCTTTTCAAGGGATCGTAGCCGGCATCGGGATGCAGCAGCGGTGCTATGACAAGCCCGCTGGCGCTGGAATAGAGCAGCGTATAGCCGTCCGGTGCCGCTTCAGCCGCATCCTTCGAGCCGATGGTATTGCCAGCGCCGGCGCGATTTTCGACGACAAAGCCCTTGCCGAGCGAGTTCTGCAGAGAGTTCGCGGTGAGCCGTGCAATGACATCGACCGGGCCGCCCGGCGGCGTCGGTACGATGATCTTTACAGGCCGGTCGGGATAATCCTGAGCGTCCGCGGAAGCGGCCGCAAAGCCGATCAGTACGGCGGTCGCGAGAACAAGCTTTCGGATCATCGCGTTTCCTCAAAGCCGCTTTTGACGCGGGCTGCGGAGGGTTTAACGCAATCTCGCCGGTCTTGTCCGCTGGGGCGTGTCGCGCTCACTCCTTTCGCGTCCCAAGACCGTAGCCCTAGCGGGTCAGGGCCAATCGCGGTAAATCCTTGTCCGGCCGCCGGAGCCGGGGTCCGGCACCGCAAAACATGAGTTATTTCGGTGATTTATCTCATCGACAACTACGACAGCTTCACCTTTAACCTGGTGCATTATTTCGGCGAACTGGGCGCCGACGTCGACGTGCGCCGCAACGACAAGGTGACGAGCGACGCGGTGGTCGATGCCGATCCCGATGCCATAGTGCTGTCGCCCGGTCCCTGCACGCCCAAGGAAGCGGGCATCTGCCTCGACCTGATCGCGAAGGCCGGCTCGACAATCCCAATCCTCGGTGTTTGCCTCGGCCATCAGGCGATCGGTGACGCGTTCGGCGGCAAAGTGGTACGCGCGTCCACTCAAGTACACGGCAAGCTTTCCGAGATCCGCCATAACGGCTCCGGCGTGTTTCGCGGCATCAACGCGCCGTTTAAGGCGACGCGCTACCACTCGCTGGTGGTCGAGCGCTCAAGCATGCCGGGCGACTTGAAGGTGACGGCGGAAACCGACGATGGCGTGGTGATGGGTCTCGCGCACACCAAGCTTCCGGTCCATGGCGTGCAATTCCATCCCGAGAGCATTGCGTCCGAGCACGGCCATCTGATGCTGAGGAACTTTCTCGACATCGCCGCGGCGTGGAACGACAAGACCGGGCGGCGGCAAGCGGTGCAGAAGACGCGGCAACGGGTTAACTAGGGGCGAAGCGTGGCAGCAGACTTCAAGGCAATTGTCGGCAAGGTCGCGACCGGTGCAACACTCGGCCGCGACGAGGCTGCGACCGCGTTCGAACAGATGATGTCCGGCGAGGCGACGCCATCGCAAATGGGCGCGCTGCTGATGGCGCTGCGCGTGCGCGGCGAGACAGTTGATGAGATCACCGGCGCGGTTACCGCGATGCGTTCGAAGATGCTGCGGGTCACTGCCCCGGCGGACGCCATCGACGTCGTCGGCACCGGCGGCGACGCTTCGGGCTCGTTCAATATCTCGACTTGCGCCGCGCTGATTGTCGCCGGCGCCGGTGTGCCGGTCGCCAAGCACGGCAACCGCGCGCTGTCGTCGAAATCCGGCGCCGCCGACGTGCTTGCCGCGCTCGGCGTCAATATCGACTTAAGTCCGGACAAGATCGGGCTCTGCATCCGCGAGGCCGGAATTGGCTTTATGTTCGCGCCGGCGCACCATCCGGCGACCAAGAACGTCAATCCAACCCGGCTCGAGCTCGGCACCCGCACCATCTTCAACCTGCTCGGGCCGCTGTCGAACCCGGCTGGCGTGAAGCGCCAGATGGTCGGGGTGTTCTCCAAGCAATGGACCGAGCCGCTGGCTCAGGTTCTCAAAAATCTCGGCGCCGAAAGCGTGTGGGTGGTTCACGGCTCCGACGGCCTCGACGAGATCACCACCACCGGCCCGACCAGCGTGAGCGCGCTGGAAAAGGGCGCCGTCCGCAGCTTTGAAATTTCGCCGGAAGACGTCGGCTTGCCGCGCGTTAAGCCGGAAGCGTTGCGCGGCGGCGATGCCGCGACCAATGCCAGGGCGGTGCAGGACGTGCTCGAAGGCAAGAAGACGCCGCTGCGTGACGTTGCGCTGTTCAATGCCGCAGCGGCCCTTGTGGTCTCTGGCAAGGCTGCCGACATCAAAGCGGGTATGGGCCTTGCCGAACATTCGGTCGATTCCAGCGAAGCCGAAGGCCGGCTCGACCGTCTGATCGTGGTGTCGAACGATGGCTGACATCCTGCAAAAGATCGCGGACTACAAGCGTGAGGAAATTGCTGCGGCAAAGCGGCAACGCCCCCTCGCAGCGCTTCAACGCGACGCTGCGGCGGCGAGTGCTCCGCGCGGCTTCTTGCGCGCCATCGAACTGCGGCTCAACGCCGGTGACTATGCGCTGATTGCCGAGGTGAAGAAGGCAAGCCCGTCGCGCGGACTGATCCGTGACGATTTCGATCCAGCGGTTTTGGCGGCGGCCTATGAAAAAGGCGGTGCGACCTGCCTCTCGGTGCTGACCGATGCGCCGTCGTTCCAGGGCAATCTCGATCACCTCCGCGCTGTGCGCGCCGCCGTCGCCTTGCCGGTGCTGCGCAAGGATTTTATGTACGACACCTATCAGGTGACGGAGGCGCGGGCTTCCGGCGCCGATTGCATCCTGATCATCATGGCGGCCCTGGACGATGCGTGTGCGGCGGAGCTCGAAGCCGCCGCCTCGGCGTTCGGTATGGACGCGCTGATTGAAGTCCACGACGAAGACGAATTGTCGCGCGCGCTACGTCTGAAGTCGCGGCTGCTCGGCATCAATAACCGCAATCTGAAAACCTTCGAGACGACTTTCGCCACATCAGAGCGGCTGGCGCGCCTCGTACCAAAGGATCGCATCATTGTCGGTGAGAGCGGCATTTTCACCCCGGACGATCTGGCGCGGCTCGGCCGTGCCGGCATTTCGACTTTCCTGGTCGGCGAAAGCCTGATGCGCGAACGCGACGTCACGGCGGCGACCCGCGCGTTGTTGGCGCGGAAGCCCGCTCTGGCCGCGGCGCGGTGAAGACTGTGGCGCGAAGCAGCAAGAAGCTCACTCACCTCGGCGCGCGCGGCGAAGCTCATATGGTGGATGTCTCGGCGAAGCCCGCAACTGAGCGGATCGCCGTCGCTGAAGGCTGCGTGGTGATGACAGCAAAAACGCTCGACCTCGTGCGCCGGGGTGACGCCAAGAAGGGCGATGTGCTCGGCACCGCGCGGATCGCCGGCATCATGGCGGCCAAGCGCACCCACGAGTTGATCCCGTTGTGCCATCCCCTCGCGATTTCGCAAATCGAGGTTGATGTGACGCCCGATGCCAGGCTGCCTGGCGTTAAGGTCAAAGCGCGCGTCAAAGTCTCCGGCAAAACCGGCGTTGAGATGGAGGCGTTGACCGCGGTTTCGGTCGCCTGCCTGACCATTTATGACATGGTCAAAGCGGTCGAGCGCGGCATGCGCATCGAAGGCATCCGCCTGGTCGAAAAGAGCGGCGGGCGCAGCGGGCGCTATCGCGCGGAGTAATGCAGTGGCGTTGATTTCGGTTGCCGAAGCGCTCGAACACGTCCTGGCGCACGCTGCGCCGCTCGATGCCGTGACCGTGCCGCTCGCTGAGGCTGACGGCCGGGTGTTGTCGAGTGACCTCAAATCGCGCCGCACCCAGCCGCCGGCCGACGTCTCCGCAATGGACGGCTATGCCGTTCGTGCCACCGACGTTCAAAATGCACCGGTGCGGCTCAAGGTCATCGGCGAAGTGCCGGCAGGAAAACCATTCTCGGCTAAAGTCGGCGCCGGCGAAGCCGCGCGCATTTTTACCGGTGGTTTTGTGCCTGATGGCGCCGACGTGGTCGTGGTGCAGGAACAGACCAGCCGCGATGGCGACAGCGTCGAGATTCAAAAATCTGCCGTCGTCGGCCGTAACGTCCGCACCAAGGGCCTCGACTTCAAAGTCGGCGAAACGCTCTTCAGCAAAGGCCACCGGTTTCGTGCCCGCGATCTCGCGCTGGTTGCGGGCATGAATTACCCGGACGTGCCGGTGTACCGGAAGCCAAAGGTGGCGCTGTTCGCGACCGGTGAGGAGCTTGTTCCGCCCGGCACCGAGCCGGGACCCGGGCAAATCGTCTATTCGAACGGCTTTGCGCTCGCCGCGCTGATCAGGAGCGAAGGCGCCGAGGTGATCGATCTCGGCGTGGTCCGAGACAATCTTGAAGACACGATCGTCGCGGTACGACGCGCCCGCGATCTCGGCGCGGACATTCTGCTCACGACCGGCGGCGCTTCGGTCGGCGATTATGATTTCGTCAACCGGGCGCTCGCCGCCGAAGGTGTCGATCTTTCGTTCTGGAAAATCGCGATGCGGCCCGGCCGGCCGCTGATGCATGGCCTGCTTGGCGTAATGGCTGTACTTGGCGTGCCGGGCAATCCGGTGTCGTCCTACGTCTGCTCTTTTCTGTTTCTGGTGCCGCTGATCCGCAAACTCACCGGCCGCGCTGATCTCGTGGCGCCGACCGAGACCGCAACGCTCGGCTGTGATCTGCCGGAGAACGACGAGCGCGCCGATTACCTGCGCTCGAAATTGGCCGATGGTCCCGATGGCGTGGTGGCAACGCCGTTTCGTACCCAGGACAGTTCGATGATGGCGCCGCTTGCGCAGGCCGGCTGCCTTGTGATCCGCGAGCCGTTCGCGCCGCCAGCCAAGGCCGGCGACGCTTGCGTGATGGTGCGGCTCGATCGCTGAGCCTGTGCGTCATTGCGAGGTGCGCCAGCGACGAAGCAATCCAGAGCGCTCATCAGGAAACTGGATTGCTTCGCTATCGCTCGCAATGACGAAGCTTAAAAGAAAAAAGCCCGGGACTTACGTCCCGGGCTCACATCCCCAACACTCCCTCGAATGTTAGTGGTAGTTGAAGCGATAGATTAGCTCGGTGCCGATTTGCTGGACGTAAGGATTAATGTGCTCACCGAAGCCATTAGGAACTCCGGCCACGGTGTATTGCAAATCCGCAGGGCTATAGGTCGAGAACTTGTAATCACTGCGCAGGAAGAAGCCGGTCGGCAACCATGGCGACAGTGAGGTTTCGGCGCCGCCGCCGAGGAACCAGCCGTGATAAGTATTCCCAGGGAGCGCTGACGTCGCAAAGCCTGGTGTGAAGCCGTTCATCGCGCTGAACCGAGCCTGGGTGTATCCGCCCGACATGTAGGTCAGGAAATTCGGCGTCACGAGATAGCCGACGCGGCCCCCGATATCCCAAGACCCGGTCTCCTTCTCATAATTGCTGGTAGTAGTGAAGGCGCTCTCATACGCACCCTTAAGGCTCATGAAGTCGTAGCCACCGAGCACGCCGACGACGAAGTTGCCCAAGCCCCCGACCGGGAACTGATAGTCGCAGCCACCGCCAACAGTGCCGTAGTAGCCGCGTCCACCCGCAGTAAATTCGGGCGTAAGCGCAGTTCCGGCAGGTATAGTTTCTCCGTAATGCGACAGGTTCGTCGTGCCGTAGCCGCCACCGCCATCGAGGTAGCAGCCGGTCCAGCTATAGGTCGGCGCGGGCATCACCGCAGCCTTCATCGGCATGGACATGTCGGCAGCCGACGCGGCGCCTGATGCCATCGCAACAGCTGCTACCGTCGCAATCAGAATTTTCTTCATGGCATGAGCCCCAAAAAATGAATCCGCAGGAACCGTCGTCGATTCCCTGCATTCACCATAACCCGGAAGCGCCAGAAATACTGTTGCGCGGCGGCATCACTCGCCCGGAATCAACGGCGTGCGGACTGCCAATCGTTCAATTGATCTGGTGTGCTCCCGTCGCGCTTGTGTGATTCCGTTGGCCGAATCGATAGTTGGCTGTGCGATGCCCGGATACACAGCGTACTCCGTACTTTGATACCGCTCATCGTCCGGCGCGGAAGACAGCTTCAATTAGCGCCGGTGCCCCCTTCTCGCGATTTACCGGCGCTAGAGAAATAAAGCCGAAAAATCAACTGACTTGCGGCCGGTCGGGCAACCCGTCGGAGCGCCGCGCTCCGGTTAAATTTGAGCGTTAAGGGCAGGTTTGCTGTGCCAGTGGATTTCTTCACTTCAAATTAAATGGTTGCAGAACACACATAGAACGGATAGTGTCCGTTCATGCTTTGTTTCGGCTTTAAGCCATCGAGAGAGGAACGCCGATGTTGACCCGCAAGCAGGCCGAGCTCCTGCGCTTTATTCACGAGCGCCTCAAGGAAGCTGGCGTCCCCCCTTCGTTCGACGAGATGAAGGATGCGCTCGACCTGCGCTCCAAGTCGGGCATCCACCGCCTGATAACGGCGCTTGAGGAACGTGGCTTCATTCGCCGACTGCCGAACCGGGCGCGCGCCATTGAAGTGATCAAGCTGCCGGAGTCGATGTCGCACGGGATCGCGGCCGGCCGCAGCCGCGGTTTCACGCCGAGCGTGATCGAGGGCAATCTTGGCCGCGGTCGCAGCAGCTCCGACGAAGAAGGCGGCCGTCCGATTGCGGTGCCGGTGATGGGCCGCATCGCCGCCGGCACGCCGATCGAAGCGATCCAGACCCGCAGTCACACCATCAACATGCCGCCTGAAATGCTCACCGCCGGCGAACATTTCGCCCTTGAGGTGCGCGGCGACTCTATGATCGAGGCCGGTATCCTCGATGGCGACATCGCGCTGCTCAAGCGCAGTGATGCCGCCGATACCGGCGATATCGTTGTCGCCTTGATCGACGACGAAGAAGCAACGCTGAAGCGGTTCCGCCGCCGTGGCGCTTCAATCGCGCTCGAACCGGCCAATCCGCAATACGAAGTGCGCATCCTGCCGCCCAATCGCGTGCGGGTTCAGGGCAAGCTGGTTGGGTTGTTCCGGCGTTATTGATTCGCCTCGATATCTTCGGGCTTGGGCCTGGCATTGCGCGGCGCGGAGGCATTTGACATTCATCTTCCGCCCTCGCTGCGACGTGATGCATTCCAATCGACGACGCCGAATGCGCAAGCTTCGATATAGCTATCAGCGGCAAATCCCGTGCCGCCTACTAAGCGCCCCGGGTCAGCTACCGCTTCCCGCTACCTTGGTGTAGCTATCGCGCAGGCCGACCGTGCGATTAAACACCGGTTTCTGCGGCGTGGAATCCTTGTCTGGGCAGAAATAGCCGAGCCGCTCGAATTGCACGGTTGCGCTGGAATTACCACCGGCGAGCGACGGCTCGATGCGCGCATCCGTGATCACTTCGAGCGAGTTTGGATTGAGGTCGGCGGCGAAATTGCCCGCGTCCGGATCGGGCTTGATGAACAGCGGATTGTAAAGCCGCACCTCGGCCGGCACCGAATCCTGCGCCGAGACCCAATGCATGGTCGCTTTCACCTTGCGGCCGTTAGGCGCGTTGCCGCCTTTGGTCGCCGGATCGTAGCTGCAGCGCAGCTCGGTCACCTCACCCGCTGCATTCTTCTTCACCTCGCGGCAAGTTATGAAATAGGCGTAACGCAACCGCACCTCAGTGCCCGGCGAAAGCCTGAAGAATTTCTTCGGCGGATTCTCCATGAAATCGTCGCGCTCGATGTAGAGCTCGCGGCCGAACCGGATGCGCCGGGTGCCGGCCGCGGGATCTTCAGGATGATTGACCGCCTCAACTTCTTCGCTCTGCCCTTCCGGATAATTCTCGATCACCACCTTGAGCGGGCGCAGTACCGCCATCCGCCGCTGCGCGGTTTTGTTGAGATGTTCGCGGATCGAAAAATCCAGCATCGCCATGTCGACGATGCTGTTGGCCTTAGCGACGCCGATGCGTTTGACGAAATCGCGGATCGCTTCCGGCGGCACGCCACGGCGGCGGAGCCCCGCGAGCGTCGGCATGCGCGGATCGTCCCAGCCGCCGACATGGCCGCCGCGCACCAGTTCGGTGAGCACGCGCTTCGACAGGATCGTGTAGGTCAGATTGAGGCGCGCGAACTCGTACTGATGGGGATGCGACGGCACTGGCAAATTGGCCAGGAACCAGTCGTACAGCGGCCGGTGATCCTCGAATTCGAGCGTGCAGATCGAGTGCGTAATGCCCTCGATGGCGTCGGACTGGCCGTGCGCGAAATCGTAGCTCGGATAGATGCTCCAGGTCTTGCCGGTGCGCGGATGCTCCGCATGCAGGATGCGGTAAAGCACCGGGTCGCGCAGATTGATGTTGCCGGACGCCATGTCGATCCTGGCGCGCAGCACCCGCGCGCCGTTCGGAAATTCGCCTCCGCGCATGCGGCGGAACAGGTCGAGATTTTCCTCGACCGGCCGCTCGCGGAACGGACTGTTCCTGCCGGGCTCCGTCAGCGTGCCGCGCGAGGCGCGCATCTCGTCCTGGGTCTGGTCGTCGACATAGGCCTTGCCGGCGCGGATCAGATCCTCGGCCCAGGCGTAGAGCTGCTCGAAATAATCGGACGCGTGATAGAGGTTCTTGCCCCAGTCAAAACCAAGCCAATGCACGTCGCACTCGATGGCGTCGATGTATTCCTGCGATTCCTTGGTCGGATTGGTGTCGTCGTAGCGCAGATTGCAGTGGCCGCGGAATTCTTCCGCGACGCCGAAATTCAGGCAAATCGACTTGGCGTGGCCGATGTGCAGATAGCCGTTAGGCTCCGGCGGAAACCGGGTGACGACCGACTTGCGGCGGCCGGAATCAAGATCGGCGCGCACGATGTCGCGAATGAAGTCCTGTCCCGCTTCTTTGGCCGGGGCCTCGGCAACTGTCATGGGGTCGTCGTTCCGCGCCTCGATTCCACTCGTTAGATGGCAATGGGGCCCGGATTGGACAAGTTAGCGGTCAGGGTCAAGCCCCGATTGCCAGTGCGGGATACGCAGCATTTCGCCCTCATAAAAAACAGTGGCTACAAACCCTGTGCCGGTCTGAATCCCGCCGCAGCGGTTGCTAACTGATTGTGCCTGGCTCAGCATCAAAGCAGATCACTTTGGCTTCGGAAAATATCATCAGCACTTCTTCAGCCCCGCCATCCGCCTCGCGCAAGCAGCTTTTACCGTGGCTGGTCGCCGTGGCGTTCTTTATGGAGTCGCTCGATACGACGATTCTGAATACGGCCGTGCCGGTCATATCGGACGCCCTCGGCGTAGCTCCGCTCAGCATGAAGTCGGTGCTGGCAAGCTACACATTGAGCCTCGCGGTATTCATTCCGATCAGCGGCTGGATGGCCGATCGTTTCGGAACGCGCCGGGTGTTTGCATCCGCGATTGGCCTCTTCACGCTGGGATCGGTTCTCTGCGGTCTGACAAGCGATATCCACCTCTTGATCGCCTGCCGTGTCCTGCAGGGTTGCGGCGGCGCCATGATGGTTCCGGTGGGCCGGCTCACTTTGGTGCGGACGTTCGACAAATCCGAACTCATCCGGGCCATGAGCTTCGTCGCCATTCCAGGACTGATCGGGCCGATGCTCGGGCCGGTCGCGGGCGGTTTGATCGTCGGCTACCTGCACTGGCGGGCCATATTTTTTGTGAATCTGCCGTTCGGAATTGCCGGCCTGCTGCTGGTTTATCTGTATCTGCCGGATTATCGCGAAGCCAACACCAAACCGCTCGACATTGTCGGGCTTATTCTCTTCGGTTCCGGCGTGGCGCTGCTGTCGTATGTGCTGGAGATATTCGGCGAGCATACGCTGAGCCTGGCAGAAATTATCGGGCTATTGGCAATTTCCTTTTCGCTCATCGCCGGCTACGGGCTGCACGCGAGAGGAATCGCATTTCCACTGCTGCAGTTGAGTCTGTTCCACATCCGCACCTTCAGCGCCGCCGTGAGCGGCAGCTTCTTCACCCGCCTCGGCATTGGTGGTGTGCCGTTTCTCCTGCCGCTGCTCTACCAAGTTGGCCTCGGCTTCACGCCGGTGCAATCCGGCCTTTTGATCATGCCGCAGGCGGTCGCCGCCTTGAGCACGAAATTCTTTATGCCGAAAATTCTGGACCGCGTCGGTTTCCGCGGCGTGCTGATCTCCAACACGATCGTCCTCGGTCTCCTGCTGATGCTGTTCGCAACGATCGGGGCCGCTACGCCGCTCTGGTTCATCGTGTTGCTGGCGTTCTGCTACGGCGCCTTCGCTTCGCTGCAATATACCAGTATGAACACGCTCGTTTACGCCGACGTCCCCGACGATCAGTCGAGCAATGCCAGCTCGATTGCCAGCACCGCGCAGCAGATGTCGATCAGCTTCGGTGTCGCGGCGGCGGGGCTGACCACGGCATTGTTCATTCCCGCGAGCTCTGCCTCAAACCCCGGCGAGATGATTCACGGCCTGCACGAGGCCTTCCTTGCCCTTGGCGGATTCACCGTCTTGTCAACGGCTATCTTCCATCGATTGAAAAGCGTCGACGGCGCGAACGAGACCCGGCAAAAGGATCTTCATCTCGGCTAATCAACGATCTCGGATTTACCGCTCTCTAGCCCCAGCGATGCAGCGGCGACCGGGGTGCGCCGTTCAACGGCTAAACGAGCTTAGAAAAGCGCCAAAATGCTTTTCATAATGGCAATCCGGGTTGTTGCGCAAAATTCCGACAAAGCTTGCGTCGCAGTTGTTGTTATGAGGGAATGAGCCGAAGGTTCGGCTGACCTCGACGGACAATTTTCTTGAAAAGGCTGGAGTACTGGATGCGCACCCTCAAGCGTGCCGTGACGGCGCTGACCGTATTGGGTTGGGTCACGTCCGGCGCTTTCGCCGAGGAATATTCCATCAAAGTCGCTACGCCGGAGACGCCGCCATCGTTCGACAACTTGTATCTGCAGATTGCCTACGACAAAGGGATCTTCAAAAAGAACGGCCTGAACGTTGCGGAATTCATTCAGCTCAAAGGTGGCCCTTTGGCCACGACAGCGGTGGTATCCGGCCAAGCCGACGTTACCGCCACCGACGTTGAAGGCATCATTCAGGCGACAAAAGCGGGATATCCTGTTCGCGCCGTATCCTCACCGTCCAACAAGCTTTCTTACGTCGTCGCCGTCAGCAATGACATCAAGTCGTTTTCAGACCTCAAAGGTCAAAGCTTTGCCGTGTCCCGCGCCGGCGCACTTTCCCAATACGTCGTCTTCCCTTTTCTCGAGCGTGAGAACGTGTCTCGCAATGACATAAAGTGGCTCTCGGTCGGCAGCAGCAAAGATCGCCTCGGTGCGCTGATGGCAAAACGGGTCAAGGCGGCCGTGCTGTATCTCGACAATGCCGCAGAGATCAGCGGCAATCCCGACTTCCATATCCTCGCCAATATTGCTGATCTTATGCCGCTTTATCCGCACGAACTGCTTCTCGTCCGCAAGGACGATATCGACAACCGGCCGGAAAAGGTGACCCGTATCGTCCAATCGATCATCGAGGCGTGCCGGTTTCTGGTCGATCACCGCGACGAGTCGATCGACATCTTCATAAAGTACACCGGGCTCGATCGCCCGATCGCCGAATACACCTATGACAAGCTTATCGCGATGAAGCCTTGGGGCGTGAATGGCGGGATGACCGGACAGACGCTCAATGCGGCCGTGCAAACATCGGTGGAAAACAAAGCTCTCGACGCGCCGATTCCGATCACGGATTTTGCCGACTTCCGGTTTCAGGCTGACGCGGTGCGCCGGCTTGGCGGAGCGATTCCGGAATAGCGTCACATCCAGAGGATGTCTTTATGGGTGCGGCGCTTGAACTAACTAACGTTTCCAAGCAATTCCCGGACAAGGATCAAGTCAGCACGCATGAGGTTCTCTCCGGCATAAGCTTCAAGGCGAAGGCCGGTGAATTCATATCCCTGATTGGGTCGAGTGGCTGCGGCAAGACCACGCTGCTACGCATTGTGCACGGCCTGGAAACGGCGACGTCCGGAACAGTCATTTGCGACGGCCGCCCGGTTGTCCACCCCGATCACAATCGAGCTTTCGTGTTCCAGCATTTCAACCTTTTTCCCTGGCGAACCGTGCGCGAGAATATCGCTTACGGATTGGAAGTCAGGGGCGATCCGCGCGGCGAGCGCGACTACCACGTCCAGTCGATGATCGCGCTGGTTGGATTGCGCGGGTACGAAAAATTCTATCCGCAC
>Ga0302324_100011343_pt1 | contig 18300 bp, 18 predicted proteins | sample Palsa_T0_1_FD_201949 | JGI IMG/M metagenome (GOLD analysis project Ga0302324, IMG submission 201949) | Peat permafrost microbial communities from Stordalen Mire near Abisko, Sweden - Palsa_T0_1 | ecosystem: Environmental > Terrestrial > Soil > Palsa > Peat permafrost | place: Sweden: Abisko... | reverse complement strand
CTTCCGCTGAACACCTGATCGAACCAGAAATCGGTGAGGCGCCATGTCTGCCCTCCACCATACAGGTCCTGCACCGCCTGCAGGGTGCCGAGGTTCGCCCTGTTGTTCAGATCGTTTCCGTTACGGTTGGTGATGGTGATCTGGAATTTCGAATCCGGCCACTTCAGCAGTTTCTGCAAATCGAGTGTGGCGCCGATACTCCATTGGTCAACGTATGCCACTTGTTGACTGGTCCCGCCCTGCGGGTTGGTTGCGATCTCCGAGATATAGCCGCCGGTCAGATCCACACCGGCGCCAGTCAGATCGGATCGCGCGCCACCCCAATCGCTGGTCAGAGTTGCTGATTCCTCCGCACCCGCCGCACTCGGGAGCAGGGTGAGCATCGCTAATACGAAGTGCGTGGTTGAGAAACTCACCCTTCGTAATTTACATCTGCCCTGATGCTCCTTCTGTTCGCTTTCGCACTAAGGTTGCCGATGCGGCTGTGGCGCCACGGCCAGCGCGCCAGGTGCAGGGTGCACATAGTTGTTGCCGCGGGTGCTGCTGGCCGCACTCGTGGCACATTTGCAGTAAGGAGTATCCCTTGAATCCTCTCCGTGGAGCGATCCCTGAACCACCTAAAGGAGACTGCGGCCAGTCACCGGGGAAAGTAACCAACCCCGGGGGAAAGTTTGTATTCAATACCGTATGTGCGGTATGGTACATAATCTTTAGTGAGAACTTACACCTTAGCAGTTGCCACTGACCACACTGATGCGGTGACCGCTGCGAAGATCGGAAACGGCACTAAGGGATAGCCATCCGTGCGCTCATATACTGGAGTCACTGCACGGAGTCAGGGTATCGTGAGTTCCTATCAGAACCATCTGCTTGAGGCGCTTCCCGAAGACTAGTTGAGCGTCTCCGTCCTCATTTAGAGCTCGTAGAGCTCAAGCTTGGCGAAGTCCTGCGAGCGTCTGCGCTATGTCTACTTTCCGGCAACCACCATCATTTCCATGCTCTACGTCATGGAGGATGGGGCGTCGGCCGAGATTGCGATTGTTGGCAACGAGGGCATTCTGGGTGTTTCGCTATTCATGGGTAGCGAGACCACGCCCAGTCGCGCTGTTGTGCAGAGCGAGGGTTATGCCTTCAGGCTCAGTGCTTAATGGTTGAACGATGAATTCTCCCGCTTCGGCCCCTTTCTGCACCTGATGCTGCGCTACACGCAGGCCTTGATCACCCAGATGTCAAAGACAGCGGTGTGCAATCGTCACCACGCTATTGATCAGCAATTGTGCCGCTGGCTCCTCCTGAGTCTCGATCGATTGAAAACTCAAGAGCTAATCATGACGCAGGAACTGATCGCCAACATGCTCGGTGTTCGCCGCGAGGGTGTCACTGAGGCCGCCGGGAGGCTGCAAACGGCGGCGCTGATTCACTATAAGCGCGGACGCATCACGGTGCTCGATCGGCCGGGTCTTGAGGCCCGGACCTGTGAGTGCTATCAGGTCGTTAAGACTGAATACGATCGCCTACTACCCTACATGCTGAAGAGCTGATCGGCCTGCGCCTCACGTATCGCGCCTCTAATGTCCCGCTGCAAGCTGATAAAGGTGTGGGCATACGCAAAGCAATTGACGCGACCGAGCGACGCCGCGATTCGCTAAATGCCCTAGCGCGGGTTGGATTGGCCTCGGAGGTAACAGAAGCACGCTGCTAAAGCAGATACCTGGCTCGGATGGACATCTCCCCTACGAACCGTAGACCAATCCGCGTTTCACTTGCCTGGCATCACACCGTCAAGTGATTTGTAGGCAGTTTCGCGCCGCACAGAACCGATGACGTGAAATTCTGGATTCTCAAGTTCCACTTTACGCGCCCAGTAGCCTGAACGCCGATGATGGTCATGGAGTCTGATTTCCTCCTGTCGATCGAGCGTTCGCGCTGGATTGTATCGCGGAGCGCCTCTGACGCCCTCGCGGGTCAGATTGATCGAGACCGTGCGCGCCGACCAGTTCATACCCTGAATCCATTGTGACGAGACGAGCACCTGGTGACCCAGCCACCAATTACTGGTGTCCACGATGAGGTAGCGAATGGCCCAGGTTTCCTCGTCGAGTAGCAGGCCTTGCACATGACCAATGTCTCCATCGGTGGCTTCAATGTGATATTTCATCACCGCGTTGCCGCTGCGCAGATGAGGATCGTCATTCCGGTGCTGATCGACGTCGCGCGCTAGGCGCGCCCTCTCCGCGTCCACCGTATGGGGTTCGACACCAGCCCGCGCGTGGCCGAGGCCCATAAGCAATGTAGCCTGATAGGCGCTCGTACCCCACAGGTCGGAGTCACCCCAGTAGTAGGGGTAGTAACCGTAGTAGCCAAAATATTCCATTTCATACTGTCGCGAGACAGGCTTATCGGTGTCAATATTGGGGCTGTTCTTCACCTGCTCTTTGGAGATTGACACCGACAACGTGCTCTCGGCCCAATTTACCTGCCCAATGGCAATCGGCGAGATCAGCACCTTTCGATTCGACAACCAGCTTCCGGCGTCTACGACGAGATACCGGACAACCCGCGCTTCATCATCAAAGTAGAAGTCCTTTACGTGACCAATGGGTCCGTCTGTTGCATGGATGGTGAAGCCTTCCAGGCCGTTTGCGGTACGCAACATCTCTTTTCGCTCCTTCGTGACAATCAAGTGCTGGAGGTCCGCCGAGAGCACCGTTCTTTCTCCTGCAGGTGGCCCACGGACACAAAAACGAATCGCCGTCATAATCCAACGCTGCTCTGCGGTAAGCGATCGGTGCCAACAACCCAGCGATGGTTGGGCGACCCTTGCGATGCTCGAGCTGGCGGCGCGCCGACCGATAAGCGAGGCGTCGGCCGCTCAGGGCTTTGCAATCTCGGATTTCATGTGGACGTATTCTTCCTTGCTGATCTCACCTTTTGCGTATCGCGCCGCGAGAACATCGAGGGCGTCTTTACGTGGCATCTCACCGTATTTCTGGTGCGCCCGGTAGGTATAACCCCAGTTGCCGAGGCTTGAGAACATGAGAAATATAAAGCCGAACCAGAGAAACCATCCCCAACTGGAATGCCAATCGTTCCAAATGGGATGAATCATAACCAATACTCCTGCGTATGCATTTAGAAAGGGCGCGTGAGCCCGTGATGCGGCGCAATTTCTGCGGTCGGGCGAGTTGCGATAGTGAGCCACCCTTACGATGTGCTCTGTACGCTGTCAAACGCTTAGGCAAGCAGGCTGCGCCGCACAGAGCGAGCGATCCCACTTCGGTACTCACACGATATGGCGGGTTGCATGCTAGGCCAGAGCTCGGTTCTGTTCGCTCTCGTACAGACTGAATAGGCTCTGAGTCGGTACAAGTCAATTGATGCCATTTTCAGTTGCGGGCGTGCATTGCCATGCTCGCTGGAGCCTCGTTCTGATCTGCGCGTCCACGTCGCTGAGCGTACGCGCTCCAGGTGGCCCTATAACCCTTTAACGCTGCCGGGCGCGGCCCCGAATGCCGACACCCGAGGAGAAATGAGCTGTGACAAACGAAGCCCTAACCCCGGAACTGCTACGCAAGATGCATGCCTACTGGCGGGCCGCAAATTATTTGTCGGTGGGTCAAATATATCTCTACGACAATCCATTGCTAAGGCGGCCGCTGCGTCTGTCGGACATCAAGCCACTGGTGGTCGGGCACTGGGGGACTACGCCTGGGCAGAATTTCATTTATGTACATTTGAATCGGGTGATCAAGAAATACGACTTGGACATGTTCTACATCGCGGGGCCCGGTCACGGCGGTCCTGCCATTGTCGGAAACGTCTACCTCGAAGGTACGTGGAGCGAGGTGTATCCAGATGTGACCCAAGACGAAGCCGGGCTCAAGAAACTTTTCACACAATTTTCATTTCCCGGCGGCATCTCCAGTCATGTCGCACCGACGACGCCGGGTTCGATTCATGAAGGCGGCGAGCTTGGTTACTCCCTGAGCCATGCCTTCGGAGCGGCGTTCGACAATCCCGAACTGATCGTGGCGTGTGTCATCGGCGATGGGGAAGCGGAAACCGGCCCGCTGGCGACCGCATGGCAGTCCAACAAGCTGCTGAATCCCATCAGCGACGGCGCCGTGCTGCCGATCCTGCATCTGAACGGCTACAAAATCAGCAATCCGACGGTGCTGTCCCGCATCGAGCACGAGGAACTGGAGCAATTCATACGCGGCTGCGGCTGGATACCCTATTTTGTGGAGGGCGATGAGCCAGAGGCAATGCATCAATTGATGGCGGCGACGCTGGAAGCGGCCATTGAAGAGATTCGACGCATACAAACCAACGCGCGCGTTCAGCACGAGATCACTCGACCGCGATGGCCCATGATTGTGCTGCGATCACCCAAGGGCTGGACTGGACCGAAGGTCGTCGACGGCCTGCAAATCGAGGGCACATTCCGGGCCCACCAGGTACCGCTGCTGGTGGATCCTGAGCATCCCGAGCACGTGCAGCAGCTCGAGGAGTGGATGAAGAGCTACAAGGCTGAGGAGCTGTTTGATCAGGACGGGCGTCTGATATCCGAGTTGGCAGAACTCGCGCCCAAGGGCGCGCGGCGCATGGGTGCCAATCCGCATGCCAATGGCGGTCTGCTACTGCGCGACCTGCGTATGCCGGATTTTCATGATCACGCGGTGCACGTGCCGTCACCGGGCGGCGTAGATGCCCAGGATACGCTGGTGCTGGGTAGTTTCCTGCGTGATGTGGCAAAGCTGAATCAGGAGCAGCGCAATTTTCGCATCTTTGGCCCCGACGAGACGCTCTCGAACCTGCTGGGTGCGGTGTTCGAAGTCACCAACCGGCAGTGGGATGCCCGGCAAGTGAGTAACGATGAGTTCCTCGCGCCTACCGGCCGGGTGCTGGATTCGATGCTCAGCGAACACCAGTGCGAGGGCTGGTTGGAAGGATATCTGCTGACTGGACGTCACGGGTTATTCAACAGCTATGAGGCCTTCATTCGCATCATCGATTCGATGTTCAGCCAGCACGCGAAATGGCTCAAGGTCACACTGGAGTTGCCGTGGCGACGCAAGATCGCCTCACTGAACTATCTGCTCGCCTCTCACGTTTGGCAGCAGGATCACAACGGCTTCACGCACCAGGACCCTGGCTTCATAGACCATGTCATCAATAAGAAAGCTGACATCGTGCGCGTCTATCTGCCGCCTGATGCCAATTGCCTATTGTCAGTCTTCGATCACTGCTTGCGGAGTCGACACTATGTCAACGTGGTCGTGGCCGGAAAGCATGCGCTGCCGCAATGGCTGACTATGCAGGCCGCGGTCGTGCACTGCACGGAAGGCATTGGTATCTGGCAATGGGCCAGTAATGACCAAAATGCCGAACCCGATGTGGTCATGGCCTGCTGCGGTGATACACCTACGCTGGAGATTCTGGCGGCCGTGTCCATTCTTCGGCAACACCTGCCAGATCTCAGGATCCGCGTGGTCAACGTCGTCGACCTCATGAAGCTGCAATCAAGCAGCGAGCACCCCCATGGATTGAGCGATGCGGACTATGACGCACTCTTCACGCAGGACAAGCACATCATCTTTGGCTTTCACGGTTACCCGTGGCTGGTGCATCGACTGACCTACCGACGCAGCAACCACAACCTGCACGTACGTGGCTACAAGGAGGAGGGCACGATTACGACGGCCTTTGACATGCGGGTACAGAACGATCTGGACCGGTTTCATCTGGTGCAGGACGTCGTGGATCGCCTTCCGCATTTAGGAACCCGAGGGGCGTATCTGAAGCAACTCATGCGGGACAAGCTCATAGAGCACAAGCAGTACATCGACAAGCATGGTCAGGACCTACCGGAGATTCGGAACTGGAAATGGGGCGTTCAGAGCAAGACGGCGCGCATACCGCAACAGCTGAGGCCTGTGGCCTAAGGGTCTGGGATCTGTGTCATGAAGCCAAATGCCGCCAAGTCAAAAGTGTCTTCGCCGAAGCTCGATCCGAAGGATGATCTGAACACACTGTCGATGCCGGAGGTGCTTAAGCGGCTGACAACAACGATAGACGGCCTGACCCAGGCGGAGGCGGCCAAACGATTGTTGCAATACGGTCCTAATGAGATTACCGGGAAGAAGACCAATCCGCTATTGAAATTCCTCTCCTATTTCTGGGGACCGATACCGTGGATGATCGAGGCGGCGGTGGTTCTGTCGGGCGTGGTCCGGCACTGGCCCGATTTCGGCATCATTTTCCTATTGCTCTTGGCCAACGCCATGGTCGGCTTCTGGGAGGAGCACCAGGCGGACAATGCGATTGAGGCGCTAAAGGCTAGACTGGCCATCAACGCACGCGTCAAGCGGGACGGCAAGTGGCTCGCTCCAGCGGCGCGGGAATTGGTTCCAGGAGATGTCATTCGCCTGCGTCTGGGGGATATCGTGCCGGCGGATGCGCGTCTGCTGGAGGGCGACCCGGTGCAGGTCGATGAGTCAGCGCTGACGGGGGAATCCCTCCCCGCCACGCGCTCGCCTGGCGAGGCGGTGTTCTCCGGTTCCATTATGCGCCGGGGCGAAATCGGCGCGCTGGTTTACGCCACCGGGGAGCACACCTACTTCGGCAAGACCGCGCAGCTGGTGCAGGAGGCCCATACCGTCAGCCACTTTCAAAAGGCGGTTCTGAAGATTGGCAACTACCTGATTATCCTTGCAGTAGTCCTGGTAGCGGCAATCATTGCCTTTGCAATTTACCGCGGCGATCCGATCCTGACCACACTGCAGTTCGCCCTGGTGCTGACCGTGGCTGCCATCCCGGTGGCGATGCCCACCGTGCTCTCGGTGACGATGGCGGTCGGGGCGCGTCTGCTTGCCAAGAGGCAGGCCATTGTCAGTCGATTGGTGGCAATCGAAGAGCTGGCCGGTGTCGATATTCTGTGCGCCGACAAGACCGGCACGCTTACTCAGAACAAGCTTACGCTCGGCGATCCGTTCGAAGTCAACCAGGCCTCGGCCGAACAGATCGTGCTCGCGGCAGCATTGGCCTCGCGCGCTGAAGATAAGGACACCATTGATCTGGCGGTTCTCGGAGGGGTCAAGGACCAGAACTCGCTCAAGGGCTATCAGCTACTCCACTACCAGCCCTTCGATCCGGTCCACAAGCGCACTGAAGCCACACTCAAAGGTGCGGACGGCAAGGAATTCAAAGTCAGCAAGGGCGCGCCGCAGGTGATTCTTGCCCTGGCGGCCAACGCTGGCGCAATAAAGCCGGCCGTAGAGAAGGCAATCAACGATTTTGCCGCACGAGGATTCCGTTCACTCGGCGTGGCACGAGCCGGTGCCGACGGTCAGTGGCAATTCCTCGGCGTACTGCCACTCTTTGATCCGCCGCGTGACGATGCCAAGTCCACGGTTAGCACGGCGTTGAAGATGGGCGTCAAGATCAAGATGGTGACGGGCGATCAATTGGCAATTGCCCAGGAAATGGCCAAGAAACTAGGAATGGGCAGCCAGATTCTCGATGCCAGCACCCTGGGTGACCTTAGTGGGAAAGTTCCCAGCGCGGTGATTGACTCCATCGAAGAAGCCGACGGCTTTGCGCAGGTTTTTCCTGAACACAAGTATCACATTGTGGAAGACCTGCAGCAGCGCGGCCACATTGTCGGAATGACCGGCGACGGGGTCAACGATGCGCCCGCATTAAAGAAAGCCGACTGCGGCATCGCCGTCTCGGGCGCTACCGATGCGGCACGCGCGGCGGCGGCCATTGTACTTATTGCTCCTGGGCTGTCTGTCATCATCGATGCGATCAAGGAGAGTCGCAAGATTTTCCAGCGCATGAACAGCTATGCGATCTACCGAATTGCTGAGACGCTTCGAGTTCTGTTCGTCATGACGCTGGCGATACTCGTTTTCAATTTCTACCCGTTGACGGCGGTCATGATCGTGATGCTGGCGTTGCTCAACGACGGGGCAATCCTGTCCATTGCCTATGACAACGTTCGATACAGGAGTCAGCCTGAAGCGTGGAATATGCGCACCGTGCTGAGCATCTCCACGGTACTAGGATTGATCGGAGTCGTCGCCGCCTTTGGGTTGTTCTACCTGGCAGAGAAGGTGTTTCATCTCGATCGCGCCCATGTTCAGACGATGATGTACCTAAAGCTATCAGTGGCAGGGCATCTGACAATATTTCTGACCCGTACACGAGGTCCCTTTTGGTCAATACGCCCAGCAAGAGTCTTGTGGATGGCGGTTCTGGGCACGCAGACCGTTGCTACTCTGTTTGCGGTCTATGGCTTTCTCATGACGCCGCTGGGCTGGAAATGGGCAATGTTCGTGTGGGGCTATGCGTTAGCCTGGTTCCTTGTAAATGATCGCGTGAAGCTGCTCGCCTATTTGATCATCGATCGGCGAAGTGCTTTGTCGAAGGCAAATACGGTTGCGGTGCCAAAATCTGCTGCCGCAGGCAGCGCGCAGCCAATCACAAAGCCCGAAGCGCAAGCAGGCTCAAAGGGTGATGTCGGCGCCGTGACGGCAGCCGAATTGAAATCTCGCATCGCAAAGCGAGCCTATGCATTCTATGAAGAGGGAGGCCGTAAGGACGGCGCAGCGCTGGAGAACTGGGAAAAGGCAAAAATTGAAATCCGAAATGAATGTTCTCCAGAAGGACGGAAATGAAGATTAAGTCCGATGATTTCTGCGTGCCGGAGGGCGCTGAGGTTCATCTCAAGAAGTGGCCGACGCGCGCTGAGCCGATATGCAGGTCCAAGGAGGAGTACGAGGCTGTGTTGGCCGATCATGTTGCGCGGCTGAGCGCGATGCAACAGCTTCACTACGCGACCAATCGCCACGCCATTCTTCTGATTTTCCAGGCGATGGACGCTGCGGGTAAAGATGGTGCCATCAGGCACGTGATGTCCGGCGTCAATCCTCAGGGTTGCCAGGTGTTCAGTTTCAAACATCCCAGCGCAACCGAATTGCAGCATGATTTTCTCTGGCGCACCACCTGCGACCTGCCCGAACGCGGCCGGATTGGCATCTTCAATCGCTCCTACTATGAGGAGGTGCTGATCGCTCGCGTGCATCCAGAGATCCTTCGCGGCGAAGGACTCCTGGATAAACCGCGGCACGACAAAAAGCTGTGGCACGAGCGATATCGCTCGATCTCAAATCTTGAGAAGCATCTTTACGTGAACGGTACCCGTATCATCAAGTTCTTTCTCCATCTGTCCAAGGAGGAACAGCGCAAACGCTTTCTGGCGCGTATTGATGACCCCGAGAAAAACTGGAAAATCAGCGCAGCGGATATTGAAGAAAGAAAGTACTGGAAACAGTATACGAAGGTATACGAGGATTGCCTCAGTGCCACCAGCACTCGTGAGGCGCCCTGGTATGTCGTTCCTGCGGACGACAAGGAGAGCGCCCGGTTGATCGTATCGAAAATCGTGCTCGATGGATTTGAGAAGCTGAATATGGCCTATCCGAATACAAGTGCGAAGCGCCAACGTGATTTGCAACTGATCCGCAGGCGCCTTAGCCGATAGCAGGTGGCAACCCCCTACGCGGTGCCTGCCAGAGTCGTCGGCAGAGCTTCCCTAGCAAGAACGCCGCCCACGCGGGGCGGGGTCTCACTTCGCATTGATTTCATGCGGGGGGCGGAGGGGTAGTCGCGATAAGCCCACATTCTCGGAATGAATGTCGCGTGGTGGCCGTACAAAAAAATGAAGCCCCTTTCGCGGTGAACCCTGCGTCGCCGAAGTTTCGCGACGTGACTGATGCGAGGCGCAGGAGTCAGGTCAGTGCTCATCCGTTAGAAAAGGAGTGTTTAGTTAGGTATCGCGGCTCCTAGATGAGGCTATTGCGCGCGATTTAACACAAGAGCTATTGGCACTACAGCGGATCTTCGGGGTAGGTCGGTGGGGCGGGCGCCGGTTGGAAGGTATCGAGGGGTTGGGTGAACGGCGAGGTGTACGGTTCCGGAGCCGGACTGGGAATGAATGTAGAGCTAATATTCGGCCACGGGTCTGAGATGACCGAAGGGGTGTCTGGACGCACCGGTATTGGGGCGGGCGACGGGGTGGTCCCGAAGTCCGGACCGTCGCCCCACACGCGCCCGCCTGGGGTGAAGGTATCGGGTGCTGTCGGTAAAGGCGGTGGGTCCGGATCAAACACTGGCGGCCCGCGCTGGGTGTCGTCGGTGAGCGGGTCCGTTGATCCGCTTATCGGCGGGAGCGGGTTCGTATTTAATCCGCCCGGCAATGTGGGCACGGCAGGCCCCCAGGTCGGCGCGCCCATAACTTTTGGCGTCGCGTAATTCAAAGCTGGTGGCCGCGACGGGATGTCGAGCAGCTGATTAACCGGCGACTGCGGTGCCGCTGGCGGCGGGGGCCGCGGAATGAGCGGCGGAAGTGGAGCGGGGCCAATGGGTGGCGTCGTTTTTATCGGGTTACTTGGTGATTGGCTGGGTAGCACGTTTGGCATGGGGCCTTGCGGCGCCTCTGTGGGCGCTTGATGTGTCGCCGGCGCGCCGGTGGCCGAATCCATCTTGTCGAACAGCTGCCCCAGGAGGTGTATGAGCGCAGGTGCCTCGTCAGGGGCAACCTCCGTCGCCACTTGCTCATTGCTGACTGGATGCAGAAAGACGCCCGCTGCCCGTTTGATGGCGAAGCCCTCGCGCAATAGGGTTTCGAGGCGCACATCGCCCACCTTGCGCCCGATCTGATCGGTTAGCGGCTTGAGGTTCTGGACTCTCGATTGCGCCGACCAGTAGTTGAATGGCTGCGCGTAAGTGCGTGCCCAAGGCCAGTCTGAGGGTTCCTGCAGCAAAATAAGGCCAGAGACGAGATGCCGATAGAAAGCCTGTGCGGCCTTGTCTTCGTCCCCGTTAGCCGGTGGAAGCGGAATGGCCGCTCGGTGTTCGATGCCTTCGCTTCCATCGGTGAACGGGATGTCCTTAATTGAAGCCTCGCGCGCTCCTGGCGCGCCGAAATCGAGTGTGAACTTACTCTTCCTTGAACCATTCACTGCGTTCGCCACCAGGCGCTGCCTGTTTGCCTTTGTGACATCGTCGGCGGAGAGCGGGTAGTTCTTGAGCTGACTGTCGTGCGCGATGACGGTGGCGAAGATGCGCCTGATGCGCTGTGCCTCCGGACTGTCTGGCCCGTCGAGCAATGCTTCAAGCTCTGGATCGAGACCCGATTTCTTTCCGGTCGTGGTGGCAGGCGGTTTTGATGCGGGTCGCGTGCCCGGCGGGGTCACGGCTGTTCTTTGCGCATTCGGAAAGGCGGCGGGCTTTGCCACAAACGCCTGCACGCCGCCACCAACTGCGTGGTCGTCATAAGACGCCGGATCGAGTTTAGCCTTCTTCAGCGCAGCTTCGGCGTCTGTGCGGCTGGTCATCAACTTGGCCTTGAACCTCTTCGCCTCAAGGCTCTGGAGCGCTTCTAGCACCTGACCGGCGAGCGCCGGGACAGTAGGGTCGGCTTTGCCGGCTTTCGCTATGGCGCGTTTGACGGCAGCGGGATCTCGAACCCAGGCGGCCCTTACGCAAGCAAAGTACTCGTCCGGGTCGCGCTGTGGCGCTGAGCTTCCCTGATCCGAGCCCTTCCAAAATGCTGTATCGGCCCAAGCCAGTCCCGCCGCGATCATGAGGGTCCTAGAATTCCCGCTGCGGTCCTTGAAGCGCACTTCGACGGGTGCCGTGTTTTCCATGCGCGCGAATGCCGAGGCGAAAAAAAGCGCCGCGTCCTTGGGGGCATCCTTGGACTTACGCAGGAACTCAAAGATGCCGTGTCCAATCTCGTGGTAAATCTGTCCCTGAAGCTGATCGACATCGAGCGTAATGATGTGCTTATCTCCCAGGCTCCAGTACTGATCATCGCTGGCTTGCGTGATAAGTACCTGGTGGACCTGAAAGGGTGAGTGCTCGTCGATCCAGGTGTTTCCCTCGGCTACCGCTTTTGCGATGGACGCCACCTGCTCGTCGGTTACGATGTGGCCGGCGTCCTCGAGGACATGCAGCGAGATTCCTTGCTGCTGATAAATACGCACCGTCCAGAACTGGTGCGCCCACTGTGTCTGCGCGGGCGGCGCCTTGTCGGTCACGACTTCGGCCGTTCGGTGGCCGCCCAGACATGAATCAGATCGCCCAGTGCGCCGACGCTCAGATCCATCGCATCAGCTGCGCCCACCAGATCGTCGCGCGTGATCTTGTGTGCGCGGCAGAAGGCTTCGATGGCGCTGTGCTGGGCGAGGATGGGCAGGTTGCAGACGCTTTGCAGCCACGCGGTGAACGCCGCGCGCTGCTCGGTGCGGCTCAGGCTTTCCAGCGCGAAGCGATGCGTAAGGTACGCGAGTGCGTCCTCGCCGACCGCCCGCAGCGCCTTCTGTATTTTGCCGTCGAACTCACGCGTCAGCGCACCGGCCGCCTCGCCGACGGCCACGATGGCCTTTTCGGCTTCCTTCGGTGTGATTTTGACACTCGCCAACACCGTTCGCATGCGCGCGTCAGTCGCTGCGCGCCTGTCATCCGCCCAGGCTTCGGGCGCGAGCAGCCCAAGGAAGGCCAGCCGGGCCGTCAGTTCGCGCACCTGCCTGCTGGGCTGTGACAATGTCGCCTCCAGAAGGCAGTGGACCAATTCCTGCCATCGCCCTACCTCATGCGACCAGCGGTGTCCGGCGAGAACTCGCGCCGCGTGCGGCAGCGTAAGAAGAGTCTGGATGGCATATCGGGCTTCATCCATATTATGCGACTCCCGCAAACTGCCGACGCAGATCCAACATCTCCTCGGGTGAGTGCGCCTTGTTCAGCAGACCACGGGCTTTGAGCCAAGCCTGGAATGCCTTCTCGTCAATCGGAGGCAGGGGCTGCTGTTCTGCTTGCTCCGGGACAACCGGCTGACTTGGCGTTTGGGCAATCGGGGCGGCAGGGGCGGGCGCTTGCGGCTGCGCCCCAGAGGGCTGCCGACCCGCAAACACGATCGCCGCTGCTGCGATCAGAAGTTCGACGAAAAGGAATCCCTTGTCGGACAAGTGAGGCACCAACGCGTGCCCAACAAAAAAGAATGCCGCGGTTGCGGCCAGCATGATCGCGCCGGCACGTAAGACTTGGCGCTTGAATACTGCACTCAGGATCAGGACGACGGCAAACGCCGCCACGACCCAGGGTAATCCTCCCATACGTCGTCCTCCGGAACTGTTTGGGGCCGGCCGTACCGCCCGCATCTTGCGTCGAATTCTGCCCCAACGCTGGGATGATGTCGCGCGTTAGCATTGAGACCAGCGATTCAGATGGCATGGGCTCGTAGAAACCCTGGCGATTGCGACACGCCGCTCCAGTCTGAGATCCATGGAGACGCGCCTGTTGGTCCGGCTGAACAGATAATGATGCGATGCAGCGTAGGTGGCTAACTACTGAGACCTTGATAAATTAGGTCCGAATGTCTACGACCCACGATAAGTAACACTTATCACAATATGATACGGCAGTGCAATATCGCTCCATAATCGCAGCTGCAAACTTACAACCCACACCCTGCACCACCCGCCGGCCAAGAAGTCACTCGTCCAGCCGACCTTACAATTCGACCTACCGGCAGGTCCGCCCGGCCGCAGTCGGGGCAACTCCGGTTTCTTCTCATTGGCGCTCTATTTGTCGTTTCCGTACCGGCGTCGCAGTTGCTGGACGTGCTCTACGTCTGTCGTCTTCGTAATTGACAGCCGGGCTGTCTCAAGTCGTCCTACACAAAACTGCAAGCGATTAGCGGACATGACTTCGGTCGTATGGCCCTCAATGAAGGCTAGGAACCCCGCCAAGGTAAACACGCCGTCAGGGATAGTGGTCTTGAACTCCGCGTGTCCGATGAAGACAACAATCGGCACAATGACCTCAGGCGGTAGGAAGTCCAAGAGCTCTTGAATCGCGCAAACGTGCCTGTAGTTTTGGCGTATGGGATTCTGAAACCTGTACTTGGCCCGATAGAGCACCTGCGTCCAATAGCGGTCACCTGGCCCAGCGAAGATCCAACCCTTGTAGTCTTTAGTCTCGATCACGAATACCCCGAAGCGAGAGACCAAGACGTGATCGATTTGCGTAGTTTCATCCTTCAGGCGAAGTGTTAAGTGGTTTAGCAGGTGATAGTCCGGCGGTGCAAGCCGCGCCGTCAACGCCCGGGACAACCTTGCCTCACCCCTATTCTGAAAGACGTGCGTCTGATATCGGCCAAGAGCAAAGCCGACAACCAATGCCACCAGATTGGCGATAAGAAAAGTCATGAATGCTCTGTTTGTGGCCGAAGGCCCCCGTTATCCCAGGTCTACAGGTAGCGCCAGCCAGTCGCGATAAATCCGCTCTCGAATTGAAAGCAACGCCGCTACGGTATCGCGAGTTGTCACTGTTGGCATCCACATATATAGATCGCGCCACAGCGGCTTCATCGGGCACAAGTCTTCAGGGAGTGGCTGGATCAATGCCGCAAACGCCGCCCAAGCCAGATCCAGCGCGGTCAGCGTCGAGCCCAACAGGTACTCGTGGCCGGCAGCCCGCAGACTCGCAAATGTGGAAACAATCTCCTCACAGTGCTTTGTGGACTCCTCGACCGAATCCGTACTGTGCCGGTACTTTTTCGAGAGGTAATGGCCGATAGCGCGCTCGCGCTCACCGAATGTTGGCTCGGTGAGTAATCTTGCAATCATCATTACACGCCGGTGCCGGCCGAACCCCGCCTCCGAACAGAGTTCGGCGATCAGGCCCACGACCTTGGCGCGCTCGAAAGGATCATCGGGCAGTAGGTGTGGCTGCGGTGAAATTCTTTCGGCAAGCACGAGCTGATCGAGCCAGTTGAAGCGCGGCCGCTCGTCATTCCAAAAGACGACTGGCAGGCTCTCCTGTCCCGTCAACGTCTTGATGGATGTTAGACCTCGATCCGCGTCACGCGCGTCGACCAGTGAATAGGGAATACGCTTGACGTGAAGGCATCCCCGGACAAATTCCGACCAAGGCGATGGCAAACCAGCGCGTACCGGCGCCACGCGCAGCCCAGGAGCGCCGAGTGCCTGTTCCAGGGTCAGCCAAGAAGACATGGTGCGAGCATCGTACACCAGCACCGGATTTGCGTGGATTGCCCACTATAGTTCGGCCTCACAGCGCTTTTGGTTTCTGCCCTCGGATAGAAAGGACACCTGTGTATTTGCGTCATACAGTATTGAACACGACAAGGTACTGGATGGACGTAATCGGCAGCACGGCGATAGCGTTGTGCCGTGGCACGACGACGCAAACCATTCCAAGTTCCAGGTCAAACTCACTGGCTGATCGTCACCGACCCGTTTCGCAAAGTTGTTGAATGCTCCGTCCTGCCTGAGGACGTCAACGTGCAGCAAGCCATGCAGGATGCCATTGCGCGCTGGGTGGCGAAGGGTTGGGAGGCCGAGGGGGATGGCAGCTACAATTTCTGCTTTATTCGACGGGCACGTGAGCGCTTACTCCTTAACATCTCGCAGAGCGACCCAAGCAAGCCGGCAAATGCGGGCCACGCCTTTCTAGCCGGTCGTGGGTCCGTCAAGGACGCCGGCTCCTAGGACAATAGGAAAGTGGGTAACTCTTGCCAATCGGCGGGAGCTACAAATGTCCCGCCGAAGAGCCTTGGATCGACGCCACGTGCGCATCAATCCCCTGGAGCAATTCGGCCGTCTTTCGGGCTTCGCGCCTGAAGTAATTGGCGCCCGGAACAACGGGAGACAGGGTCCGCCTCAATGCTCGGAGGTTTCCAGTTTTTTGTTGGCGAACGGCGCCAGCGTTCAGCAGATCCTTGAGAATAGCCTTCGGCGTGGCGTCCCTCCCATGAGCGAGTGCCAGGGTGGTGAAACTCCCTTCTCCGTGCATTGGTAGCTTCCTGGGCTTTCCGCGCTGATCGAGGTATTCCGGCATTTCGTGCCACGCGGCGAGAACAAGCGTCGCGCGGCGAAGACCTTGGCTTTTCAAGCGTCTTCCATTGGATGCCGCGAAGGTTACAACCGCTCGGCGGGAAAGGCCTGTCGCCGCTGATATATCTGTAACGCGCGCTGTTCGACGCCTCTCCTTCAGAAGCTCCCCCGCAGCGACAACGCTCTCGGCATATACCAACCGGACGATATCCGAAGCGCTCAGGCCGGACCGAATAGCAATACGTGCGAGCGGTCTCAGCACGTCCCGCAGGAATCGCTCGGGCCCCGGTTCTTTAAGTTGCTCCATCGGCCAAGTCTAGCGCAAGACTCTAACGAGCTGCTCGGAGCGCAGCTTGCTCCAACTGTAGAAGGCGGTGCCCGCAGCGATCACATAGAAAGCTGCTCCCATAAAGACCTCGGCCAAAGATGTGCCCATTTTCCAGTACCGCCCAGTTGCCGATGCCCTCGACGCCGGGAGCCCCGACCCGTACATGAAGCTCGCAATCCGGGTTGGAACAGAACGGATGTCCGCTCTCAAGGCCATCCTGCAGGGCGATTGCTTCCATTGATTGAAGCCATCAATCCCAGCAGCGGCGGAATTGAAATGTCACTAGGCCTCGAGTCTCTGAGCGCTCGCGCACCGCTTCAGGCCCTTCTTCGTCTGAACCGCGGCCGCTGCCAATCGAGCTTGGCTCAGTTCGGTTTCCAGTTGTCTAATCCTGGCCTTCAGCAAAATCACCTGCGCCTCGAGAGCTTCGCGCCTTTGAGCTTCGGTGGGCGCTTGGAGTTTCGGGGGGCCCAGACACGCGGCCAGCATCGAGCCAATGCCGTTGTTCCCGACAATGCTGCGGCGACTCATGGCGGAGGGCCGCCCGATAGACATCGCTCACCCGATCGCTTGCTAACCCTGGAAAGGCAATCGCGTCCAGGCGTGGGGGCGATGGCAACAACGTGGCTTGAAGTCGGCTCGCCACGCTTGGTCCCTGTGTGCAGGTGCGCTTCATGCGCCATGAAGGTGTGCCAGCCGAACCACAGCAAACCCAAACCCAGCAGACCATGAGCCAATTGCCTGGCGGTCAAGGCCATGAGCTGTACGATCACATAGAGAAAGGAAAACACTTAAATCACCTTGAACAGCCATAGATCTGACGAGGACTGAATTCTGGCCATCTGTTGATTAGAATCGTGCTTCATCCGCCTCGCCTCAATTCGATTTCCACACGCCGATTCACTGCCCTGCCCTCGGGCGTACTGTCATCCGCTTCGAAGTCCCCAGCCGCCCGATAGAAGATGCGGACGCGCTGAGGTTCGACACCCTGCGCAACGAGAATCCCCTTCACGGCGAGGGCTCGGCGAAGCGCAAGCTCCCCGGCCGTTGACGTGGCGACGCTGGCATCGGTGCGTCCGCGTAAGATCACGCGCTCGGCGCTCTGTGCCGCCTCGCCCAGGGCCAGTCGCTCTTCGCCTGACACGGGAACTTCACTGCTGTTATTGGCAAACCTGATCACGACACGGCAAGAACCCTTATCAGACCGTACGACGATAGCATCGGGGTTGCCCAAGCTGCCTGACTTCTCGATTGCGGTTACCAGCGCCTCTAGCCGCAATCGAAGCGCCGCCGCCGATCCCGGCGCGACCGGCTCTACAGGAGGATCACTCGGTGGGTTCTGGGGCCTTGATTCCCCGGCAGCTACGGGTGCCTCTGGCGCAGTGCGCAGCGAAGTTTCCTGATTGATGAGCTGTGCGCTGTAGTCCCCGACGGTAACGGTCAGTCGGCCGTAGACGCCGGGCAGGATCAGATACGGTCCGTCGCCCCGGTACGCCAGAGCCTCTCTGCTCTCCGACTGCTCAATACGGATCGGCTGCGCCGGAGAGCGCGTGAACTGCAAAAACGTCCGTGTGCCATCGTCAAAAGCCTGGATCAGCTGGACCTGCTCACGATGCTCGAGCGCGTAGTTGAAATTGTGATGATCGAGCGGCATTGGGGTCGGCGCTTCCGACAACCTGGGTGCATTTACGGCGACGCAGGCAGCTAGCGCGGTCCCAAGGATTCCGGCAACGATGAGCTTAAGGTGCCGCATCGGGCGTCTCGGTGACGACAGGCTCTGTCGGTGCAGCTCGGGTGCCGGTGGTGACCACAAAAAAGAGCACAAAGGCGGGCAATGCGATCAGCAATGCAATGACCGGGAATCGATACAGCAGCACCAGCGGCCAGATAGACAGCATCAGGAAGCCAAAGGCGTACCAGCGAGGTTGAGCCCGGAGCTTCGCGATCGATACGCCCATTCTCCTCACGCCTCGGCCCCTGTCCCTTGGGGGCGCGCCTTACGCCACTTCTGAAATCCCCGGTGAGCGTCCAGGTACTCATCCAGCA
>Ga0302324_100011342_pt1 | contig 18301 bp, 13 predicted proteins | sample Palsa_T0_1_FD_201949 | JGI IMG/M metagenome (GOLD analysis project Ga0302324, IMG submission 201949) | Peat permafrost microbial communities from Stordalen Mire near Abisko, Sweden - Palsa_T0_1 | ecosystem: Environmental > Terrestrial > Soil > Palsa > Peat permafrost | place: Sweden: Abisko... | reverse complement strand
ATTCTCGAATTGAATATGATCGATCCGCGGTTTGTGCAGGAAAGTGATATTCTATCGAGTCTGGATTCTCGGCCAAATTTGATGGAATTATCTCCTTCTGAGTTCGAGTCTCTGATTACAAATCTTTTCAGCAAAATGGGCTTGGATACTAAATTGACTCAACCGTCGCGCGATGGCGGCGTCGATTGTGTTGCGTTCGATTCCCGACCGATCCTCGGCGGCAAAGTTATAATTCAAGCTAAGCGATACAAGAATACTGTGGGCGTCAGCGCCGTACGCGACTTGTTCGGGACCCTTCACAACGAAGGGGCGTCCAAAGGAATATTGGTAACAACAAGTGGCTTCGGAAAAGCTGCTTACGATTTTGCGAATGGCAAGCCAATTGAACTAATCACGGGCAGTAATCTCCTTTTTCTTTTGAAAGAAAATGCTGGCGTCGATGCGAAAATTGAAGCTCCGCCCGATTGGATCGACCCACACCTTCAGACTGCGTAAGAGGCTGGTCACACCGGCAAATTGTCGTGCTTGCGCCCCGGCATTTCGACGGTCTTGCCGCGCAGCATCGCCAAGGCGCGGGCGATGCGCGGCCGGGTGGTGCTCGGCATGATCACGTCGTCGATATAGCCGCGCTCGGCGGCGATGAAGGGCGACAGAAAGCGCTCCTCGTATTCCTTGGTGCGCGCGGCGATCTTGTCCGGGTCGCCGATGTCGGAGCGGAAAATGATCTCGACCGCACCCTTCGCCCCCATCACCGCGATCTGCGCCGTCGGCCAGGCGTAATTGACGTCGCCGCCGATGTGTTTTGACGCCATCACGTCGTAGGCGCCGCCGAACGCCTTGCGCGTGATCACCGTGACCAGCGGCACCGTCGCCTGCGAATAGGCGAACAGCAGTTTGGCGCCGTGCTTGATCAGGCCGCCGTATTCCTGCGCGGTGCCGGGCAGAAATCCCGGCACATCGACGAAGGTCACGATCGGAATGTTGAAGGCGTCGCAGAAGCGCACGAAGCGCGCCGCCTTGCGGCTGGCGTCGCTGTCCAGCACGCCGGCCAAAACCATCGGCTGGTTGGCGACAAAGCCGACGGTGCGGCCGGCGATCCGGCCGAAGCCGATGACGATGTTGCGGGCGAAGGTTTCCGAGAGCTCGAAAAAATCGCCCTCGTCGACGACTTTGAGGATCAGTTCCTTGATGTCGTAAGGCTTGTTCGGATTGTCGGGCACCAGCGAATCGAGCGAAGGCTCGATGCGGTCGGTCGCGTCGAACGACGGCCATTCGGGAACGCCGGCGGAAAAATTCGGCGGCAGAAAATCGACCAGCCGCCGCATCTGCAACAAGCATTCGACGTCGTTGTCGTAAGCGCCATCGGCGATCGACGATTTGGTGGCGTGCACCGAGGCGCCGCCGAGCTCTTCCGCGGTGACGATCTCGTTGGTCACGGTCTTCACTACGTCCGGGCCGGTGACGAACATGTAGCTCGTGTCGCGCACCATGAAAATGAAATCGGTCATGGCCGGCGAATAAACGTCGCCGCCGGCGCACGGGCCCATGATCACCGAAATCTGCGGGATGACGCCCGAGGCGATGACATTTCTCTTGAATACCTCGCCGTAACCGCCGAGCGCGGCAACGCCCTCCTGGATGCGGGCGCCGCCAGCGTCGAACAGGCCGATGATCGGGGCGCGCGCGCGCATCGCCATGTCCTGGATCTTGATGATCTTCTGGGCGTGCGTCTCCGACAGCGAGCCGCCGAACACGGTAAAGTCCTTGGCGAAGACAAAAACGCTGCGGCCGTTCACCGTGCCCCAGCCGGTGACGACACCGTCGCCGGCGATTTTCGAGTTTTCCATGCCGAAGTCGCTGGAGCGGTGCTCGACGAACATGTCGAGCTCCTCGAAGGAGTTCTTGTCCATCAGGAGTTCGACGCGCTCGCGGGCGGTGAGCTTGCCGCGCTTGTGCTGCGCCTCGACGCGCCGGGTGCCGCCACCGGCGCGCGCGCTGTCGCGGCGCGCCTCGAGCTTGTCGACGATATCTTTCATCCCTCTTGCCCCGCCCTTTAATGCCTTACGGACCGCGCGATTCAGCCAGAGTCACAATAGCACGCCGCAAATCAAGGCTTGCGATGGATCGAATGATGGTTGGTCCCCGGAGGGTACTTTGCCACACGGGCCCCTTCGCGCCCGTTCCCCCTTCTCGGAGCGTTGCCGGGCCTTGAGTCTCGTCGCGGGTCGTGCATCAACGTGCCGGTGGACGCCCAGAAAAGCCAAGCAGTGACGGGAACCAGTCTGGTCGGCGTGCTGGAACGCCGGCCGCTGACGGCATTTGGCGGTTTCCTCGCGCTCCATGCGCTCGTCTGGACAGCGCTGCCGTCGCTGCTTTACAAAAATCTGCCGCTCGATGTGATCGAGGCGATGACCTATGGCCGCGAATGGCAGGCCGGTTATGACAAGCTGCCACCGCTGCCCTGGTTTCTTGCCGAGATCGCTTATCGCATTTTCGGCACCGACGACGCGCTCTACGCGCTCTCGCAAGGCGCCGTGGTCGTCGCGTTTGCGCTGGTGTGGCTGACGGCGCGCCCGCTGATCGGCACGGCCGGCGCCTTCGCCGCCGTCCTCGTCATCGACGGCATGAATTATTTCAACACCAGCGCCACCAAATTCAATCACAACGTCGCCGAGTTGCCGTTGTGGGCGCTGGCCGGCTTCGCCTTTTTCGCCGCGCTCCGCGGCGGCCGATTGCGGTTTTGGATTTTGCTCGGATTGGCGCTGGGGCTCGCCTGGTGGGCGAAATATTTCATGGTGGTGCTGGCGGCGCCGCTCGCGCTGTTTCTGCTGTTTGATCCGGATGCGCGGCGCCGATTGGCCGGTCCCGGCCCGTGGATTGCCGCCGCCGTCACCGTCATTGTGGCGGCGCCGAATCTCCTCTGGATCTTTCAGCACAGCGACGAAGCGTTCGGATATGTCGAGACGCGCGCCCGCGTCGCGGCAAGTGTGCTCGATCGCCTCCTCAATCCCCTGGAGTTTCTCGGGGCTCAGGCGGTCTACGTCATCCCGGCGCTACTGATTGCGCTGCCGCTATTCCTGCCGCGGGTAAGGTTTGCGCTTCGCACGGGAATCGACGCGTTCGACCGCCGCGTTATTTTGCTGCTCGCCTTCGGTCCGGCCTTGGCGCTTTTTGTCTTCTCCGCGGTCAGCGGACGCGCCACGCAGGCGATGTGGGGGTTTCCGCTCTGGGTGTTCCTCGGCCTGCAAATTTGCCAGGTCGTGCCGGGGCCCGTCCTGCGCGCCCGCTTTGCGGCGCTTAGCGCCGTTTGGGCCGTCGTGTCCCTGATTTACGTCGGCGCGTTTACCGCTGACTATACAATACTGCCAAATATCGATCACCGTTACCGCGCCGCATTCTTTCCGGGCGACGCGCTGTCCGCCGCAATTACCGAACGCTTCCGTGCGGCAACCGGCCGCGAGCCCGTTTACGTCATTGCTTCGATGTGGGACGGCGGCAATGTCGCGCATTACTCAAAAGACCAGCCGCAACCACGGGTGTTGATCGACGGCTCACCGCGCCGCGCTCCCTGGATCGACCTTGCGGACCTTCAGGCGAAGGGAGCGGTCCTGGTGTGGACCGATGGCGATCCGCACGTCATGCCGGAAGCCTTTGCCGCGGTGGCGCCTGGAGTTAAGCCCGGAGCGCCATTCGAACTGCCGTATCACCGCGGCGAGGGAACCGTGCGTGTCGGTTGGGCGGTATTGCCTCCGCACGCGCCTTAAACTTTCCGCGGACCTGGCAGGGTGCTAGTTTCCGCGGGGTGAGACCATTTTCGAGCAAGCCTCCGGCTGATTTGCGCGACCGCGAGTTCGCCAAGATTTTGCTGATTAAATTGTCAGCCGTCGGCGACGTCGTCCACACCATACCGGTCCTCAACAAACTGCGGCGCCGCTATCCGGACGCGCAATTGGACTGGCTGGCAACGCCGGCAATCGGCGAACTTCTCCGGCCTCACCCGGCCATCAGCAACGTCGTCGAGTTCGCGCGCGACGATTGGACGGCGCCGTGGCGGCCAATTCGCCTGGCCGCCAAACTGCGCCGCACCCGCTACGACCTCGTTGTCGACATGCACGGGCAATTCCGCACCGCGATCTTCACGCTCGCGACCGGCGCGCCGGTACGGATCGGGTTTGACCGGCCGCGGGCGAATGTATGGGACGCTTCGCCGCGAAAATTTCCGGAAGAAACGCGCAAGCACGCCTGGCAGGGAGCACGCGAGGGCAGTTGGCTCGCCTACACCCATCACATCCCGGTGCCTACGCTCGATATCCACGCGGTCGACCGCTACCTGAATGTTGGGCCGTTGCTGGGGTTGGACGCTGGGCCCGCAGACTTTTCATTTCCGATTTCCGCCGAAGCGAACCATCGGATCGACGCGCTGCTCGATTATTACGACGCCGCCGGCAAGAAGCTCGCGGTGCTGGCGCCCGGCACCATCTGGGAGACCAAACAATGGCGCCGCGCCGGATTTGCCGAGGTCGCACGGCACTTTTTGCAGAAGGACTTTGCGGTGGTCCTCGCCGGCGCGGCGCGCGAGCGCGCGGCTTGCGCCGAGGTTGCGAAACTCGAACCCGGCGTCATCAATCTTGCGGGTGAAACGACACTGAGCGAGCTCGCGGCGCTGATCCGCCGTGCGGCCATCTGCGTGGCCAACGATTCCGGCCCGATGCATCTTGCCGTCGCGCTCGATCGTCCGGTTGTGAGCGTGTTTGGGCCGACCGATCCGATCTGGGCCGGCCCCTATCGCCGCACGAATGCGATCTTGCAGGCAAACCTTGCGTGCTCGCCATGCTACTTGCGGCAGCTCAGCCGCTGCGGCCATGAGCATGCCTGCATGCAACAGATTCCCGCAAGCGCGGTGATTGATCGGGTCGAAGCCATCATGCGAGAGAAGCCGGAAAATATCCGGGCGGCGCAGGCGCGACTAAAATCAGCCGGCGTCGCGCCTTAGCGGAGCGCTCGGCGGCGGCTGCCAATTCTGCAGGGCTTCATAACGCTTGGCGTAGCAGTAGAACGTGACTTCGAAATACGCGAAAGCGATGACGAACCCGGCCCAGCCATCGATAAAGCCGAGCTTGAAGAGATAATGCTTCCAAAACGCCCAGAACGCGTGTCCGAACGCGCCGGCCATTGAGACGCGTTGGTGCGCGAGCTTAGGCACGCCGAGCGACGAATACCGGTTCATCTTGCGAACGACTTCCTCGAGATCGCGGAATGGAAGCTGCCAGATGGCGTTGCGCAGCGTGCCGACCGTCGCGTCACCGAGAATTTCGTAGCCCTCGTGCACTGGTTCGAGCGTGTAGCGAACGCTGCCTTTACGGAAAAGCTGCGGCTGGCGGAAATTTGGATACCAACCGGAGCCGCGAATGCGCCGGCCCATAAAGTAATTTCGCCGCGGCACCCGATAGACGTCATGCGGCGGTGTTCCGCCGAGCAGGCTTACGATCTCGTCGCGCACCGCGGCGGTGCAGCGTTCGTCGGCGTCGAGACTGAAGATCCACTCGCAGCGGCACGCCTCGACGGCCCGGTTGCGAAGGTCGCCGAAGCCCGCGAACGGCACCAGGACAACACGCGCGCCAAGCGCCGCCGCAATGTCACGCGTGCCGTCGGTGCTTTCGGAATCGACGACGATGATCTCATCGGCCCATAACACCGTCTCGATCGCCGCTTTGATCTTCGCTGCTTCGTTGAACGCGAGAATATAGGCCGAGATGGTTTGCATATACGCGCCGATCACGCTCACGCCGGACGTTCGCGCGCCGCCAACACCGCGAGCCACATGTAAAGCCCGAGCAATGTCACCTCGCCGAGGACGACATAAATGCTGCCGCCATAAACCTGCGGGAAGAAAACCTCCACCACCGCCATGGACACGACGGCGGTCAGCCATACGACTGCACCCCACGCGGCCGCCAGCCACAACCCTACCGCGGCGACAAGATCGATGACTGCGAAAAATACCGTGGCGGTTTGCCACGCCACCGAGCGCATTTCGAAATCCTCCGGCCCGACGCCGACCCCGCAAATCTGGGTCCAGTGATACACACCCTTGATCAGAGATAAGACGGCCATAATTCGCATGAACAAAACCAGGCGAGTGGACCAAGCGCCCGCTATATTTCGCGGCTGTCCGACTTGTACCGGCTCAAGCAGGTCGGTCGGCCGTGTGGGTTGGCGCTGCAGTCGATCGCTCATGGCAGGGCGGCTTTGAGCACTCGCCATAAGCCAAAGTCAATCCTAGTGTGGCAGTTCAGAAGTCCGCATCATTCTTGCCGCGAACGCGTCAAGCGGACTTCTGAACCAAAAGCCGCACTAAAACGATAATTGCTAGTGTCCTTTCGGTTCCGAAGTTCGCAAACGAGAGTGCCACAGGATGATACGAACTTCGGAATCGGGACACTAGTTTCATTTTGCCCGTGGCGGGTTGCGACCGGAACAGCTAAAAGAACCGGCGGTGGAGCTTGCCATGGCGATTAAATTAGGCCGGCCGATCGAACGGGTCCGCTCAGTTCCGATGCGTGGCGACGCGCGCGCCGAGCGGCTTGATCTCGCCATCCGGCCGCGGCGTAATCGCCGCGCCGATTGGGCGCGGCGATTGGTGCGCGAGCATGTTGTTACCGCCGACGACCTGATCTGGCCGCTGTTCCTGGTCGAGGGCGAGAGAGTACGCGCCGCCGTCGCCTCCATGCCCGGCGTCGAGCGACTCTCGATCGACGAAGCCGTTCGTGCCGCGGAGCGCGCGGCGGAGCTCGCGATCCCCTGCCTTGCGCTGTTTCCTTATACCGAGCACGAAAAGCGCGACGACCGCGGATCTGAAGCACTCAACGCCGACAATCTGGTGTGCCGCGCCATCCGCGCCATCAAGCAAGAGGTCCCGCAGATCGGACTATTATGCGATGTCGCACTCGACCCCTACACCAGTCATGGCCACGACGGTCTTATTCGCAACGGCATTATTCTCAACGACGAGACCGTCGCTATTTTGGTGCGCCAGGCGCTGATCCAGGCCGAAGCGGGCTGCGATATCATCGCACCTTCCGACATGATGGACGGCCGCGTCGGCGCCATCCGCAAGGGCCTCGATGCCGCAGGCTTTGATGAAGTTCAGATCATGGCCTACGCGGCCAAATACGCCTCGGCATTCTATGGTCCGTTTCGCGATGCGATCGGATCGAACGCAACCCTCATCGGCGACAAACGGACCTATCAGATGGATCCGGCGAATGCGGAGGAGGCGCTCCGCGAGGTCGAACTCGATATCGGTGAGGGTGCCGATATGATTATGGTTAAGCCCGGAATGCCTTATCTCGATATATTACAACGGGTTAAGGCCACTTTCGGAATGCCCACCTTTGCCTACCAAGTCTCCGGGGAGTATGCCATGATTGTGGCAGCCGCACAGAACGGCTGGCTCGACGGGGACAAGGCCATGCTGGAAAGCGTGATCGCTTTCAAGCGTGCCGGCGCCGATGGCGTGCTGACCTATTTTGCGGCCCGCATTGCGGAGCAATTGAAGGCGCGCGGCGCCTAAGATTCTCGCCTGCGACTGGGTAACGAGGCGAATGTCATGCACGACGACGACAATCGATTCCAGCGATTTGTGCCGCTGCTGAGGCGAGTCATTATTCTGCTGGCTGTACTCGCGGCAACGCCGGTGGTTTTGTGGATGATCACCACCTTCGTGCGCGCTTATGTCGGTCCGCCCAGAATCCCCGCGGCGCACCAGATTGCCGCAACCGCACCGACGGTGTCCGCGGCAAGTATATCGAGCTCCGATCAGGCAAATGCCGCGCCAGCGCAGAGTAAGATGGCCGACATCACTGCCTCGACAACAGACGTCACGGCGACCACGTCGGACGCTCGAGATGTGCCTTTGCCGAAAGGCGCGCTGCTCACCGACCGGCCGTCCGACGGCGCTGCGGCCGGCCCTGCCGGCACCTCGACGATCGCACCTGCTTCGATACCGTCGCCGTCGCAAGTTTCTGCGGCTTTCGCCACGCCCACGAATTTGACGACCGCGATGACATCGACCGGCAGCGCCCCTCAGATTCCGCAACAGCCCTTGGCGGGTACCGCGACGGCAGAAGCGTCGCAAGCGCCCGCAATTGCAGAACAATCGCCAGATGTGATGCCCCCTGCCCCGCCGTTGACGGGTAAAATTCCGTTGCCACGACATCGGCCGCATGGATTAGGTGACGCCAACACGCGGTTGGCGCAGGGCGCCGTGCCGGTGCCGCGTCCGCGCCCCGATGCTGCGGGGCCGGCATCACCTCCCGACACCGCAAGTCCAGGTCCGTTGGATTTTCTGCAGAATATCTTTCACTAGAGAATGCGCCGGCGGCTATAACGCATCACCGCGACAGATTTAGCGCAGCACATTGCACCGATGTCGGTCTGGGAGCCGGAGATGGCTTCTTCGGCTTTCCGCGCGACGCCGCTCCGCCACGATTATCTGCCGTAAGGTGAGAACTTATACAGTCCCGTATCGATCGCCCCGACGTATACGGCGCCATCACTGATCGCAGGAGCGGTACTAAGACCCTCACCGGTCTGGAACTGCCACATGCTAAGTCCAAATTGCGTGCCGCGGTTGCCAAAGATCGTGCCGTTGGCCCCCTCGGAAATAACCGCATCATACGCGGCAGAGACTCCCACAATAGGTTCGCCCAGCGATTGCGACCATTCCACGCTTCCGCCCGCCGACAAGGCGACCAATCCGCCATTCGCAGTTCCGTAGACGACCGAGGTGCCGGGTCCTGTCACGCCGCCAACAACGCCGCCCGCATTAATCGGCGAACCGGCATTGAACTTCCACGCCAGTGCACCCGTCGACTCATTGAATGCATAAACGCGGCCATCCCCTGATCCAACGTAGACGATCCCGCCGGAGACGGATGGCGATGCCGTCACCGCGCCGCCGGTTTTTGCTGTCCACAAAACCGCTCCGGTCGTGCCGTTGAGGGCGGTCACCTTCCCGGAATCATCGCCGACAATGACCGGCGTTCCTGAAGATTGATTATCGAACGCAACCGACGAATGGATCGGGGTACCGAGAGATACAGACCATAGCAATAGTGGCGATCCCTTGACGGACTCGACGATCGCAGCCACTACGCCGCTGTCGGAAGAGATGTAAGCCGTCCCGTTCGCAGCGGCCGGTGACGTCAACTTGCCGCCAATTCCCAACGAACCAAACAGCGTTCCCGTCGCCGTTGACACTTCGTAGAGCGTCCCGTCATTCGAACCGAAAAGCACGAGAGAACCATCGACGGCAGGCGACGAATGAATCGGCGCACCGCTCGGGGTATTATAAGTCCAAGCTGGCGCTCCATTGCTGGTCTGTATCGCGGAGAGAGTGCCGGCGTCGTTTCCGACATAGGCGATACCATTTGCGATCGCGGGCGAAGACTCGACCGGCGATCCGGTCGAAGTGTACCAGGCTTGTTCGACGAACTGGTTCGCCGAGACGTGCAGAAGGTCGTGCAAAATTTCATCGTGCGCTTCGAAGGCAATTCGTGTTGGGCCTTGTGCGCCTTCCGACCAATTATTGGTGATATCCAAAAATGCCGACGCTGTTTGTCCGGACGACTGGCCGACGGCGACCAAGGTCGTTGGACCGAAGCGAGAGGTGGGACCGTAACTTCCAGTGCCCGGTAATGTGATCGTCGTGGGAGGCACTGAACCGGATGTATTCGCCACCGCCGACGCGCGAACGTCGCCATCGACGCTGAAACTGACTGGTTCAGAGCTGCCGAAGCCGCTGCCGGTGACGATGAATGTTCCTCCGGGAGAGACGTATTGGTTCGACAGTTGAATCTGTGGCGCGCCCGGATTGGGCGTAACCGAGAAGGTAGAATGCGACCCTATGACATCGGCCTGATGGTCGATGTTCACCGCATTCGCGAAAACTTCAAACGTTCCCCCGGCTGGCGGAAGAGGAAAAGCAAAACTCCATTGCGTCGAGGTCGCGTTCAGTTGCGACAGCGTAGCCGGATTATCGAACGCGGCATTGGTCCATGCCCCGGTCGCCGCGTCGTACCATTGAACGCCGAGCGGGCCGAGAGAGGCCACGGCTACCTCAACCGCGGCGACGCCTTGCGCATCATTTGCGCTGCCCGTTACAACCGTTTCAATCAAACTGCCAACGCGATTGGCAATCGTGGCGCCTTGCAGCGGATAAGTCAGCTGCGTAGAGGGCGCAGCGGCATTGCCGCCGTCCACCGCGAAGTCATATAAGAAACCGTCGGTTGAAACAGTAACGAGATGTCCATTGGCCACTGCCACCGACGCCGTGACGTATCCCCCCGTCTGATAATTATAAAGTTCCTGGCCGTCGGACATCCGCAGGACATGAAGCTGTCCCGCAACATCGGAGAACGCGACGATCTCTTTCCCCTTGGGTCCGACAATTGCCGGCGATGATATGACCTCAAGCCCAGCCGGCGATGCGTAGTGCCAGCGCACCGCGCCAGTCACCGCATTAAGCGCCCACACACCCCCGAGATACCCGAAAACAAGCGCATTTCCGTCGAAGGCCGGGCCTGAGCGCGCGTCGCGCAAGCCGGTATATCCGGCCGGATACATATCGAATTGCCATAGCGATACGCCGGTCATTAGATCGAGGGCGTGCATGACCGCATATTTTCCGGAGACGTAAACGACGCCGTCGGCAAAACCATTCACGCCCGGAGGCGAAATGTCGGCCGCCTCACCGATGTCATAGGCAGAAGGCGGCGGGTTCTCGGCGCGCCACTCCCACATAAGTTTTCCGGTTGCCGCGTTGATTGCGTACTCGGTGCTGTCCGGATCCGCAGTGCCGAACAATAAAAAGGCTTGCGAGCCCGCCGCGGTCACCGAGAAAGCGGGCGTCGTCCACGTTCCGGCGTAGGTGCGCCAGCTGTTGAACGAAAAGATTTGCTAGCAATCGCTCTCACTGATCCCGACTTCTACTCCGGCCTTGTTATCGGGCGTGCCAATAGAGCCGCCGCCGTCGTTGGTCCCAGTGTAGACGGTAAGCTCGCCACCGGGAGGCGTAGCCAACGTTATGCTCGCATCGATCGTGGTGTTAAGTCTTGCAGAGCAGAGCGTTTGACCAGTTGCTCCATCCAATTTCGTCACCGTCGCGTCGTATGCGCTTCCGACCCATACCGACCCGTCCGGGGCCACTGCAGGCGTTGCCCGTTCGGGGTTACCGAATGAGATGTTTACTCCCCAAATTTGTTCTCCATTCGACTCGTCGTACGCGAATACGTCGCCGTTCTCGTCGCCCACATAAATTACGGTCTTATTCAGCACGGTGTTGTAGGCGATGACCGGAGATCCGAGATCCGCGGCGTGAAGATTAGCCATCCAGTTGAGACCGAGCTTCGGCGCCGCTGAAGCAGTCAGTTGCTGATTTCCGGTATAGGCGTGATGCATCGCGTCGCGCGAGAGCATCGGCCAATCAGGCGCTTGGGCAAAACACACCGGCGGAAGACTAACAATCGCGACAAGAGATGCCGCGAGTTCCGCGTATGGGCGCTTCATCGGTCCCCCTGCACTTCGCGCGGATCAAGCTTGAATTTGATAATAATGAAACGCCGAGGTCAAGAACTTGATCGTCAGGGTAGGCGTACGCTGCACGCTCATTCCCGCACGGCTCCGCTCGGCATGTGCGCCGGCTGGTAGCCGTCGGCCGCGAGCGCCTGAAAAATTTCGGCGGCGTGGGCCGCGTCGCGCGTTTCAATGGTCACATCCAGCTTGGCGCCCTTTGCCGGAACATCCAGGAACAAACGGTGATGGTCGACGCTGAGGATATTGGCGCCGAACTCGCCGAGCCGTGTCGCGATCTGTCCTAAAATGCCCGGCCGGTCCGGAATAGTGAGACGGAACGCGACAATGCGCTCGGCGCGTTCCAGTTCTCGAACCATAATCGACGCCAAAATGCGCGGATCGATATTTCCTCCGCAGAGAATCAAGCCGACCTTTCGCCCGCGAAACTGATCCGGCTTGGCCAGCATGGCGGCCAGGCCTGCGGCACCGGCGCCTTCTGCCATGGTCTTCTGCAAAGTGAGAAACGCGTTCACCGCACGCTCGATCAGTTGTTCGTCGACCAAGACGATGTCGCTCACCAGCTTGCGAATGATCGGCAGCGTAAGCTTGCCGACATTCTTGACCGCAATGCCTTCGGCGAGTGTGGCGCCGCCGCACGGTTTGCTATCACTCCGTATTGCGTTCCACACTGAGGGATAGAGTGCGGATTCTGCTCCGACGATCGTGATCGAGGGGCTTTTGGCGCGGGCAGCGATGGCGCAGCCGGCAATTAGCCCGCCGCCGCCGATCGGAACGACGAGAGTGTCGAGGTCCGGCACTTCTTCGAGCATTTCGAGCGCGATTGTGCCCTGGCCGGCAATGACATGCGGATCGTCATAGGGATGGACCCAGACGAGATTTTGCGCCTGCGCTATCACCTCCGCGCGGGCTTGCGCATCGGCCACCGTCTCGCCGTCGAGGATAACGGTGGCACCGAGCGCTTCGGTCGCTTTGATCTTCACGAAAGGCGCTGTCTCCGGCATCACGATGGTAGCCGGGATTGCAAGACGGCGGGCGTGATAGGCGACGGCCTGGGCGTGATTGCCGGCCGACATGGCGATTACGCCGCGGCGCCTTTCTTCGGCCGTGAGCGCAGCAAGCTTCACGCAGGCGCCGCGCTCCTTGAACGAATTTGTCACCTGCAGATTTTCGTATTTCACGAAAACGTCGGCGCCGGTCAAGGCCGACAGCGGCGGCGCCCGCAAAATCGGCGTCCGCAAGACGTGACCCGCAATCGTGCGCCGGGCCGCCTCGATTTCGGCGAGCGTCACCATAAAGGCCTTTTTCCCCATTTCGGCCGACGTTACAATGTTGAAATCTCGATAAGACTCAGGCGGATTAGGTCTTTGACGCTTCGGTATTCTCGGGCAAATTAGAGAGCCGCCGGGCTTTCTTCCTACCGGCGGGACTGGAAGAGGCAACTAAGAGGCGAAACGCTTCGTGACTCAGCACTCGCGCGATACGCCCCAGTTCTATCTCACCGCGCCTTCTCCATGCCCATACCTCGGTGGCAAGGAAGAACGGAAGGTCTTTACGCACCTCGTCGGCGAGCGTGCCGGCGAACTCAACAACATACTTACCCAAGGCGGCTTCCGCCGCAGCCAGTCGATCGCTTACCGGCCGGCCTGCGAGGGCTGCCGCAGCTGCGTGTCGGTGCGCGTGCTTGCCGAGGAGTTTCAGCCTACGCGCAGCATGCGCCGGATCGCCGGCCGCAACGTGGATATTGTCGCCGAGATGAAGCCGGCGGTACCGACGTCCGAGCAATACTCGATATTCCGCGCCTATCTCGATTCGCGTCATCGCGACGGCGGCATGGCCGATATGACGGTGCTCGACTACGCCATGATGGTAGAAGACAGCCACATCGAGACCCGCATCATCGAATATCGTTTGGGTAGCACACCCGGGAGCGGGCTGATTGCCGTCGCTCTCACTGACGTCCTCGCCGACGGTTTATCCATGGTCTATTCGTTTTTCGAACCCGACCAAGCGCCGCGCTCGCTCGGCACCCTCATGGTGCTCGACCACATCGCCCGCGCGCGACAGATGGGTCTCGGTTACGTTTACCTCGGCTATTGGGTGCGTGGTTCGCGCAAGATGGACTATAAAGGCCGCTTCCTGCCGCAGGAGCGGCTTACGCCGGACGGCTGGGCCCGTACGAGTTAGGGCGCCCGGCAATCTGCGGGGTTGCGGCCGCACCTCATGACCTTGCCGATCGCTCACGCCATTGGACGCCGATATGGACCAGGATGTGCACGAAGTTTTCGCCATCCGTTACGGGCATCATGCGCGGCGCTCGGCGGAAAACTTCATCGGCGGCGATCCACACGACGTGCTCCAACCGCTTGATTTCTTCGTCTGGGCGATCACTGGACCGTCGGGCGCGATTGTCGTCGACACCGGTTTTGATGAACCGATGAGCCGCCGGCGGCAACGTGAGATTACCAAGCCGCTGCGCGAAGGTCTTAATGCCGTGGGGATCGCGCCGGAGTCAGTGAAGACCGTCATTGTCAGCCATCTGCACTACGACCATTGCGGCAATTACGATCTGTTCCCGAATGCGCGCTACCATCTTCAAGATCGCGAGCTGGCGTATGCGACCGGACGCTGCATGTGCCACACGGTGCTGCGCGCGCCATTCGAGGCCGACGATGTCGTCGCCATAGTGCGCAAGGTGTTTGCCGGCCGCGTTACGTTCCACGATGGCGAAGATGAAATCGTCCCCGGCGTGACCGTCCACCGTATCGGCGGCCATTCCATGGGATTGCAGTCGGTGCGGGTCAAGACGGGCCGCGGCTACGTGATGCTGGCCGCCGACGCCGCACACCTTTATGCCCACCTCGAGCAGGGCCGGGTTTTTCCGATCACCTACAATGTCGCCGAGGTGCTCGAAGGCTACGAGACCTTGAAAAGGCTTGCGACCACGCCAAGCCACATCGTGCCTGGCCATGATCCCTTAGTGCTTAAGCGCTACGCGGCGGCAAAGCCCGGCCTCGAGGGCTGGGTGGCGCGCCTCGATGTAGCGCCGAACGCGGCGTGACAATTCGGCCTAGGAGCGAAACGCCTTGTTTCAGAGTTCCGAAGCGAAGGTCGATCGGAACTCGGCGGTTTTCAAGGAATTGCTTCTCGGCGAATGTCGAAGGACCGCCCCATGACCAAAAGCCGAAACGGAACAGCCATCGACGGGTATCGAAGGCAATTTCTAAAAACCGCGGCTCTGGGCGGCGTCGCGTTAGGCGGCGCCGGGCTTTTGGCGGCCAAAGCGCCGGCGGCGGAAGGCACGGAGGCTTCTTCGCTCATACCCCCGCCGATGCTGGTTCAAGGCAAGCCTGTGGCTTCGCCGCCGTATGGCGCGCCCTCGGAATTTGAAAGGAATGTCGTCAGGCTCGCGAATGATCGCACACCGACGCCTTTTTCCTCGTGGAGCTTTACGCCGCTCCAGGATCTCCACGGCTCGATCACGCCGAACGGTCTGTTCTACGAGCGCAACCACAATGGCGTTCCCGCCATAAATCCCGACCATCACGGAATTCTCATCCACGGTCTCGTCGAGCGTCCGCTGCTCTTCAGCATGGACGATCTGATGAAGTTTCCTTCGATCTCACGAATCTATTTTTTGGAATGTTCGGGCAATTCGTCGAGCGAATTTACCAAGCCTTCGGCCGACATCCGATGGTCCCACGGGCTGCTGTCCTGCGCCGAATGGACCGGCGTGCCGCTCGCGGCGTTGTTGCAGGAAGCCGGCATTCGTCCGGAAGGAAAGTGGATTCTCGCCGAGGGCGCCGACGCCGCCGCCATGACGCGCTCGATTCCTATCGAAAAAGCCATGGACGATGCGTTGATTGCGTTCGCGCAGAACGGCGAACGCTTGCGTGCGGAGCAGGGCTATCCGGTGCGGCTTTTGCTGCCCGGCTATGAAGGCAACATGAGCGTGAAATGGCTCCGGCGACTCAAAGTCGGTAATGCGCCGTTCATGACGCGGGAAGAAACCTCGAAATACACCGGTTTGTTGCCGGACGGACATTCAAGCCAGTTCAACTTCGTCATGGAAGCGAAGTCGGTCATCACCAGGCCGGCGGCGGGAGGCACGATCAGCGGCGGGCCCGGCTTGATTCAGATTAGCGGCTTGGCCTGGTCGGGCAGCGGTAAAATCAAGCAAGTCGATGTCACGGTTGACGGTGGCCGATCGTGGCACCTGGCAACCCTCGATGTTCCGATCCTGTCGAAGGCGCTTACGCGATTCCGCATGCCGTGGCGTTGGGATGGCTCGCCCGCGATTATCGCGAGCCGCGTCACGGACGAATCCGGCTATGTGCAGCCAACGCGCGAGGCGCTGCTCGCCGCACGGGGCCCACAGTTCCATTATCACTACAACGCCATCGCACCGTGGAAGATCGACGCCGGCGGAAAGGTGACGAATGTCTATGCCGCCGGTGCGTAGCCTCACCGTCATCGTGTCGGTTATCGGTTTTCTGTCGGGGCCGACGGTCACGGCCCCATCCCAGGAAACCGCCAAGGAAACCGCCAAGTCGCCGGGCGCCCAACAGCGGCTTGGCATCGGACAGACGCCGACTGACGAACTCATCAAGGCGTGGAATATCGATATCGCTCCGGACGGAACCAATCTGCCGAGCGGCGCGGGCTCGGTGGCGCAAGGCCAGAAAATTTTCGCCGACACCTGTGCTGCGTGTCACGGAGAACACGGCACCGAAGGGCCGATGGATCGGCTCGTTGGCGGCAGAGGAACGCTTGATACCAAAAAGCCGATCATGACGGTGGGAAGTTATTGGCCCTACGCGACGACGCTTTACGACTACATCCACCGCGCCATGCCGTTGACCGCTCCGCAATCGCTCTCCGCCGATCAGGTTTATGCCGTCACCGCGTATATCCTGAGCCTGAACAGGATTATTCCCGATGACGCCGTGCTCGACAGAAATTCGCTGCCCAAAATCAAGATGCCCAATCGGGATGGCTTCGAGCACACCGAAGCTCCCAGAGGCGCGGACTGCATGACAAACTGCACGCCGCTGGACCCCCAAAAATAAGCGACACTTTGCGCTACTCGTCGCCGCCGTTTTTGCCGTTGGCGGGTGCGCGGGCGGATGTGCTGTCAAACTTGTTGTTCTTGGGGAAGCCCTTCGGCGCGAGGCGGCCGGCATCGGCGCGATTGCCGCGCCAATCGGCAAGTTCTTTCAGGGTCAGGGTGAACACCCGGCCCGCCGAATCCGTCCAGCTTAAGCCTTTCACCGCCTCAAACACCCTGATGTCGGAAAGGCCGCCGTCCTTGTGGCGCTGGAGCCGCACGCCGCGCCCGCGCGCCATCTCGGGTACTTGATCCAGGGCAAAAACCACCATCTTGCGATTCTCGCCGATGGCGGCGACCAATTCGCCGTCGGCGATTGCAATCGCGCGCCCTTCATCAGGGGGTTTGACGTTGAGGATTTGCTTGCCCTTGCGGGTATTGGCGAGACATTCGTCCTCCGCGACAACGAAGCCCCTGCCCTGCTTGCTTGCCACCAGGAATTTGCGGCCGCCCTCGTGGCGGAACACGGTAACAACATCGCCGTCCTGTTCGAGCTCGATGAACAGCCGGATCGGCTCGCCGTGGCCGCGGCCGCCGGGCAGCTTCGCCGCCTCGATGGTGTAGCAGCGGCCGTTGGTGGCGAAGACCAGAAGCTTCGATGTGGTCTCGGCGAAGAAGGCGACCTTGAGCGCGTCGTCGGCCTTGAACGCGAGCGCCGACAAATCGGCGACCTGACCGCGCAACGCCCGGATCCATCCCTTCTCCGACACTACGATGGTGACCGGCTCGCGTTCGACCAGGGCCTCCTCGATCGCCGCCTCATCGTGCGCCGGCGCGTCGGCGAAAGTGGTGCGCCGTTTGCCGAGCGGCGTCTTTCCGCCGAACTTCTCGCGCACCTCGCGGATTTCGCCGGCAATGGTCTTCCACTGCGCCTTCTCCGACCGCAACAAATCCTCGATCGCCTTCTTCTCCGCGCGCAGCTTTTTGTCTTCCTCGCGGATCTCCATTTCCTCGAGCTTGCGCAAATTGCGCAGCCGCATGTTCAGAATGGCCTCAGCCTGGACGTCCGAGAGCTTGAACGTCTTCATCAGCACCGGCTTCGGCTCATCCTCGTTGCGAATGATTTTGATGACTTTGTCGAGGTTGAGATAAGCGACGAGGTAACCGCCCAGAACTTCGATCCGGTGTTCGATCTGGCTGAGCCGATAGCGCGAACGGCGCAGCAGCACCTCGCGCCGGTGCCCGAGCCATTCGCTTAAGCCCTCGGCAAGTCCGATGACTCTTGGCACCCGGCCGCCGACCAGCACGTTCATGTTCAACGGCACCCGGCTTTCCAGCTCGGTGAGCTTGAACAGGCTCTCCATCAGCAAAGCGGGATCGACGCCGCGCGAACGCGGCTCGAACACAAGCCGCACGTCCTCGGCCGATTCGTCGCGCATGTCGGCCAGAAACGGCAATTTTTTCTCGTTGATCAGTTCGGCGATGCGCTCGACCAGCCGCATCTTTTGCACCTGCCATGGGATTTCGGTGACAACCACCTGGTAGGTGCCGCGGCCGGTATCCTCGGTCGTCCAGCGCGCGCGCAGCCGGAATGAGCCTCGCCCGGTGGCGTAGGCTTCCGCAATCGTTTCGGCCGTATCGACAATCACGCCGCCGGTCGGG
>Ga0302324_100011341_pt1 | contig 18302 bp, 17 predicted proteins | sample Palsa_T0_1_FD_201949 | JGI IMG/M metagenome (GOLD analysis project Ga0302324, IMG submission 201949) | Peat permafrost microbial communities from Stordalen Mire near Abisko, Sweden - Palsa_T0_1 | ecosystem: Environmental > Terrestrial > Soil > Palsa > Peat permafrost | place: Sweden: Abisko... | reverse complement strand
GCGCGGATCACGCCGTCGAGGGTCGACTGGCCCGTGCCGTACCGGTTGTCGAACATGTGCTTGGTGAGCGCGTCGTTGACGGCGATCACCGGGTACGGCAGGACGCCGTCCTTCTCCATCGCGTGCAGCCGGATGACGCCCGTCGTCGTCTCCTCGCAGCCGCCGATCATCTCGCGCAGGAGATGGTTGTGCTTGGTGTAGATCGTGGTGACCAAGTCGCAGCCGTCGTCCATCGACATCTGCGGCTTGGAAGCGATGACCGCCTCGATGTGGCTGTAGTATGTCTTCTCGTCTTCGCCCTTGATCGCGTAGGTCGGGATGTCGTAGTGGCGGCACAGCGCCGCCGCGACGTCGTCCTGGGTCGAGAGCGGGTTCGAGGCGCACAGCGCGATCTCGGCGCCGCCGGCCTGCAGCGCCAGCATCAGGTTGGCGGTCTCGGTCGTCACGTGCAGGCAGGCGCCGATGCGCACGCCGGCGAGCGGTTTGGTCTTGGTGAAACGGTCGCGGATTTGGGCCAGGACCGGCATGAACGTCGCGGCCCATTCGATGCGCGATTTACCGGCATCGGCCAAAGCAAGATCGCGAACGTCCCCGCGCGCCTTCTCAAGGGTAGGCAAGGATGCACTCCTATCGGAGAGTTGGTTTGGTGAGCGACCGTGCTTGTTGAAACCAGCTCTACCGGCGCGTCTGATGCTCCATTCGCCGCGAGGCGTCCGGGGCTCATGCCTGGTAAACCGCCGGGTGGACGGAATCGATGCGTATCTCGACCGGCTCGCCTCGGCCGGCCCGACCCCCGGCGGCGGCAGCGCGGCGACCGTGGTCGGAGCGCTCGGCAGCGCGCTGTGCGCGATGGTCGCCCGGATCACCGCCAACAGCCGCCGCCACGAGGCCGTCCGGCCGCAGGCCGGCGCGCTCGCCGAGGCGGCCGACGCGCTGCGCGAACGGTTCTCCGCCGCCCGCTTGGTCGACGAGGAAGCCTTCGGCCAGGTCGTCGCGGCGCAGGCCCTGCCGGCCGGCAGCCCGCCGGAGAAAGCGGCTCGGACCGCGGCCCTCCAGGCGGCCCTGGTCGAGGCGGCTGAGGCGCCGCTGGCCGCCGCCGGCCTGAGCGCCGAGGGGCTCGAGCTCGCCGAGCGGGCCGCCGCGCTGGACAACCCGCAGCTGGTCAGCGACGTCGAATGTGCCGTCCTGTTCTTTCGGGCAGCATTTTCCGCCAGTGTTGCGAACGTCCGGATCAACCACCGCTTCCTGACGGACCCGGCGACGGTCCACGCCCAGAACGAGCGCCTCACCGCGATCGCGTCGGCGGCCGCCGAGTCAGAGAAGCGGGTCCTCACCCGTCTCGCCAAAGGCTGAACACGTTGCCGAAACGAGTCAAACCGCTCGAGCGCATCCTCGCCGAGTGCAGCATCACGACGCCGACCTCGCTGAAACGCTCGCTCGGCCCCTGGTCGCTCACCGCGATGGGGATCGGCGCGATCATCGGCACCGGCATCTTCGTCTTGACCGGCGTCGCGTCCGCGACGCGGGCCGGCCCGGCGATCACGATCTCCTTCGTCGTGGCCGGGATCGTCAGCGCCCTCGCCGCGCTGTGCTACGCCGAGGTGGCGAGCAAGATCCCGATCTCGGGCAGCGCGTACAGCTACGCCTACGCGACCTTCGGCGAGGTGCTGGCCTGGATCATCGGTTGGGACCTGATCCTCGAATACGGGCTCGGTGCGGCGACCGTCAGCATCGGCTGGTCCGGCTACTTCGCGAACCTGCTGCAGACGATCGGCCTCCCGCTCCCGGTGCAGTGGATCCACTCGCCCTTCGACCCGACGCCCGGGATCGTGAACCTGCCCGCCGCAATCATCATCTTGATCATCACGGCGCTGTTGGTGAAAGGGACACGCGAGTCGGGGCTCGTCAACGCGATCATCGTCGCGGTGAAGCTGGCCATCGTCCTGTTCTTCCTCGCGATCGGCGTCGGCCACATCGATCCGGCCAACTACCATCTCCCGGCGGGACCGACCACGGGCCTGGGCGGCTACTTCCCGTTCGGCTGGTCGGGCGTGTTCGGCGGGGCGGCCTTCATCTTCTTCGCCTACATCGGCTTCGACGCGGTCTCGACGACCGCCGAGGAAGCGAAGAACCCGCGTCGCGATCTCCCGTTCGGGATCATCGCCAGCCTCTTGATCTGCACCGTTCTCTACATCGCGGTCGTCGCGGTGCTCAACGGGATGGTGCCGTTCAACCAGCTCAACGTCGCCTCGCCGGTGGCGTTCGCGGCGATCCACGTCGGGCTCGGCTGGGCCGGCTTCATCATCTCACTGGGAGCGATCGCCGGCCTGACGACGGTGCTGCTGGTGATGATGTTCGGTCAGAGCCGGATCATCTTCGCGATGGGCCGCGACCGGCTGATCCCGCCCTGGTTCACCGCCGTCCACCCGACCTGGCGGACGCCGGTTTTCTCGACGGTGTTCTTCGGCCTGCTCATCGCGGTCGCCGCGGCGTTCACCAACATCAACTTCGTCGGCTCGCTGACGAACATGGGGACGTTAGCGGCGTTCGTGCTCGTCTCGCTCGCGCTGCCGGTCCTGCGCCGGCGGCACCCCGAACTACGCGGCGGCTTCACCGTGCCGTTCGGACCCTACCTGATCCCGGCACTCTCCGCCATTACCGCGCTGTTCCTCATCTTCTACCTGAAAGTCGGCAGCGAGCGGTTCTACGGGATCCCGCTGCCGTGGTTCGGCTTCGTCGTCTGGCTCCTCCTCGGTCTGTGCATCTACCTCGGCTACGGCCGCCGCAACAGCACGGTCGGATCGGAAGAAGCGCTGACGCGGCGGCACTAACTGCGGGCGGGCTCCGCGGCGCCGTTGACGCGGTTGCCGCTGATCGTCGGCGTCGCCAGCGTGCCGTCGGGCGGCGAGGTGTCGCGTTGCCCGAGGATCGCCCAGCCGGCCAAGAAGCCGCCGGCGAGCGCGAGCGCCGAGACGACCGGGTGGCGCAGCTTCGGCTGCAGCCCGAGCGCCCGGTCGAGTGAGAACGCACCGTATCCGCTCCCCGCGAGCGCCAGCGCGGCCGAAGCATAGAGCACGTTGACCTCAACGCCGTTGTTGGTGACGAAGTAGCCGTTCTTCGCGTGCACGGACTGCGCCGCGACGAACATCGTCGAGATCAACGCGGCCGGCCCGAGCGGACCGCCCAGGCCCAACGCGATCAGCACGCCGGACGCGATCTCGGTGGTCGACGCCGCCGCGGCGAACTGCGTCCCCGGCTTGAAGCCGAGTTGCTCGAAGAAGCCGGCCGCCCGCTCCGGGCCGGGGCCCTCGAACCAGCCGAACGCTTTCTGTGCGCCGTGCGAGGCGATGCTGCCGCCGACCGCGACACGCACGGCGAGCAGCGCGAGATCATCGATCATGGGAAAAACCTCCGCCGGCGCGCCGTCTACTCGACGGCGGCAGGGTCGTTCGACGCGTCTTCGATCGTCGTGATCCGTTCCGCGCCGTGGATCGTCTCACGGACCTTCGCCCCACCGGCACGGACGGGGTCGGAGACCACGGTGTAATGGCCGTGCCCGTGGCCGTGCCCGTCCTCCTGGTGCAGCGTCCCAGCCAGGACGCGCCGGTCGTCGAGGGTGAGCCGGACGGGCTTCCCGACAAAGGGACGGACTTCGTCGTCGGTCATGCGATGATGCTCCGTATCGGACGGGGGACTCCGGTCCCCGGTAGCGGAGGCCAGGTGTTCCAGCCTCAACGTCCCCCTCCTACCAGGCTTCCCAAGCGCGCACAGTCATTCCCAAGACCCGCTTGCTAGACTGCTTGGGATATGGCCCGCGTCCTGATGCCGATCCCGGAGCGAGATTCGGATCCGACCGAAGTTGCGGTCACTTGGCAGATGCTGACCGGCGCCGGGCACACGGTCGTCTTCGCCACGGCGAACGGTGACGTCGCGACCTCCGACGCGATCATGCTGACCGGACGCGGACTCGACCCCTGGTCGGCGATCCCGGGACTGGCGCGGCTGCGCCTGTTCGGCCGCGTCCTCGGCGCCAACGCCGACGCGCGCGCGGCGTACGATCGGATGCAGCGCGCACCGGAGTTCCGCGCGCCGCTGCGCTGGTCGGCGCTCTCGGCCGACGCCTACGACGCGCTCTTTCTGCCCGGTGGCCACCGCGCGCGCGGAATGCGCGCCTATCTCGAGAGCGACGAGCTGCAGCGCCTGGTCGCCGCGTTCTTCGCCGCCGGCAAACCGGTCGCGGCGATCTGTCACGGCGTGTTGCTGGCCGCGCGCAGCATCGATCCGCAGACCGGCCGCTCGGTGCTGTTCGGCCGGCGGACGACTTCGTTGACCTGGCAATTGGAGCGGGCCGCGTGGCAGATCGGGCGCATCACGCGGTTCTGGGACCCGGACTACTACCGCACGTACCGCGAGACGGCCGGCGAGCCGGCCGGTTTCATGAGCGTGGAGGCCGAGGTAACTCGCGCGCTGGCGCGACCGGCGGACTACTGCGACGTCCCGCGCGACGATCCGCTCTATCGCCGCAAGACCGACGGACTGGCGCGCGATACGACCACCGACGAGACGCCGGCCTTCGTCGTGCGCGACGGTCGGTATTGCTCCGCCCGCTGGCCCGGCGACGTCCACACCCTCGCGCGCACCTTCGATCGCGTCCTGCGCGGCGAGCTCACCTAAGGAACACGGCCGGAACCTGCCTGAACGGCTTGGTTCGCGCCAGCGGTAGGAGCACGACGAGGAGCCAGAAGACCTCGCCGCCGTGATTGCCGAACCGATAGAAGAGCGCCGCCGCCGCGTAGGCAACGATCGCAACACATCCGTCCCGCAGGCCGTTATGCCACAGCCCGAGCTGCATCGGTTCAGCCAAGCGGCGATTCCAAAACGCAAGCCCGTGCAGGTTGAGGATCGAGAGCAACAGGAAGATCGTCCCAAAATCGGCCGCGTAGAGCATCCCGGGGAGTCGCACGTCGGCCATCCGGTTGAGCAGCTCGAGCGTGTACGGCAAGAACGCGACGCAGCCCAAGAAGACGAAATTGAGAATGACGTCCGGCACCCGCGGTGCGAACGCGAAGCGGAACATGCGGTAGTGCAGATACCACACCGCCGCCATGACGGCGAAGGTGACGAAAAAGAAGAGATAGTGACTGAGCACGATCTCCGCTGCGGTCTTGGGTACTTCCAGCTGAACCGCTAGGAGCGAGATCGAGAACCCAAAGACGATGTCGCTGAAATTTTCGAGTCGGCGCGTGAAGTACGAGGCGTTGATGGGTTCGTCCGCGAGCCCCAGTTTCGAGAGGTCGTCGGGGATCCGATCGCTGGGCATCGGTTTGCGGCGGTCTAGGCGACCAGCTCGAGGAACGGCTGCAGGTCGGCGGGCTCGACGTCCATCCCGACGCCGCGCGGGTTCCAGCGCGGGTCGTGAAAATCCGAACCGGCGGTCATCACCAGGCCCAGCCGCGCCGCCAGCGCGCGGTAGCGCGCGATCTGCTCCGTCGTGTGGGTCGGATAGAACACCTCGATGCCGGCCAGACCCTGGGCCGCGAAATCGTCGACGACCCGCTCGTCCCGCAACCGGCCGGGATGGGCGATGACCGACACGCCGCCGCTCGCGTTGACCAGCTCGATCGCTTCGACCGGGGTGATGTGCTGCGAGGGGACGTAGCCCGGCTTGCCGCGCGAGAGCAGCTCGCTGAAGGCCGCCGGGACGTCGCGCACCAGGCCGGCACGCACCAGCGCCTTGGCGACGTGCGGGCGCCCTAGCGCGTGGCCGCCGGCCGACTCGGCGACGATCTGCTCGACGGTGATCGGGTATCCGGCGGCGCTCAGAGCGGCGGCCATCCGCGTGATCCGCGCGCGCCGGTGCTCCCGGTTGCGCGCCAACGCGTCGGCCAGCGGCGAGGGACCGGTCGGAATCCCGTAGCCCAGGATGTGTGCGTCGCCGTCGTCCCAGGTCGTGTTGATCTCGATCCCGGTGACGACGCGCTGGCCGGGGGCGTCGAGCCCCTCGTAGGCTCGGGTCGTATCGTGATCGGTGATCGAGAACCACGAGACGCCGCGCGCGCGCATCCGTTCGACGAGCTCGGCGGGTGCGAGCGTCCCGTCGCTCTCGCGCGTATGGGAATGAAAGTCGACGGTCAACGCGTCGGTTCGGTCGGCGCGGAGACGGGCTCAGGTGTCCCGGGGAGCATGCGGCGCTCGACCAGCAGACGGATCGCGGTCCGGACGTTGCCGTCGATCTCGACCTCGGTGAACTCGGGGACGCAGGCGAGATCGATCCCGCCGGCATGGAGGTAGGAGCGCGCGATCGCGATCGCTTTGACCGCTTGGTTGGTGGCACCGGCCCCGATCGCTTGCAGCTCGGCGCGCGGTCGCTCGCGGAGGACGCCCGCCAAAGCGCCGGCCACGGAGTTGGGGTTGGAGTGAGCGGAGACTTTGAGGACGCCGGATGCAGGCGCCCTCGTTGGCTCGATCATGCCAGGCCTCGGAGATTGATGCGTTTGATGTCGAGCGCGCGTCCCGAAGCGACGTCCACCGTCGTGACGGCCGCACAAAATTGGCGTGTACCCGTTTTTTGGACGGTGAAGCGCTCGGAGACCGCATTGACGAACCGCTCGAGCACGGCGGCCGACTCCATCCCGATGACGCCCTCGGAGGGGCCGCTCATCCCGACGTCGGTCAGGTAGGCCGTCCCGCCGCCGAAGATCTGTTCGTCCGAGGTCTGGACGTGGGTGTGGGTCCCGAAGACGAGCGAGACCGACCCGTCCAGGTAGCGCGCCAGCGCCATCTTCTCCGAGGTCGCCTCGGCGTGCACGTCGACGACGATCACCTTGGTGCGCTCGCGCAGCTCGTCGACCAGCGCCCGGCCGACCCGAAACGGATCGTCGACCGGCGGCATGAAGACGCGGCCCATCAGGTTGAGCACGCCGATCGTGACGCCGTTCGCGACCAGCGTCCCGGCCCCGCGGCCGGGGAGCGTCGGCGGATAGTTCGCCGGCCGCAGGATGCGGTCGGTCTCGTCCAGCGCGGCGCGGAACTCGCGCTTGTCCCAGATGTGGTTGCCGGAGGTGATGATGTCGACGCCGGCGGCGAACATCTCCTCGGCGGTCTGCGCCGTCAGGCCGAATCCGCCGGCGGCGTTCTCGCCGTTGGCGATCACCGCGTCGACGTGGTGCTGCTCGCGTGCGAGCGGCAGGTGGGTTTTCAGGACCTCGCGACCCGGCGAGCCCATCACGTCGCCGACGACCAGAATCGTGACCGTGCCGGGAGTTACGATCGGGCCCTGGCTTTCGCGTGTTTGCGAGCGTGCGCGAAGTAGACGAGCACGCGCTGCTCATCCCGGAAACCGACCAGCCGCTGGCGCTGCGCCGGATCGCGCAACGCGTCGAGCCCAACCTCGACCAACTCCTCGCGCGCCGTTGGGTCGTCGTCGACCGGGGTCAACCCGGCGGCGTCGCGGACGAGCCGTTCGCCGAACGCGTCGGCAAGCAAGGCGACGAGCAGTTCCAGCTCCTCGCGCGCGAACGAGGCCGCCTCGCGCGTGACGTGCACGAAGGTCACCGCGGCGTCGCGGTCGCAGGCGACCCCGATCCGACCGGGGTCCTCGGTCCGCAGGTCGTGCAAGGCCCGGACGTACTCGACGACCTGCTCGCGCAGCGCACGCACCCGCGCCCGGTCGAGCCGCTCGCGGACCGCGAACGACAGCGTCAGCGTCGCGTCCGACGGATTCGAACGGATGCTGTGGATCTCGGGGAAGCGGACCAGCAACGCGACGACCCGGTTGACCGTGTCGGCGGAATCGTAGGCGGGCGGGCGGAGGGTAGACATCTCTGCTTTCGGGCGGCCTGGAGGGGGGGGACGATGCTTCGGACCCCCTGCCGGGGGGGACCTGCGGGGGGAGCGAGACTCGTCTGCGCCACGGCCGGGCGCCGGCGAGTACCCCTCAGGAACGCCTCCGGCGAGGCGACAGTGGCGGTGGCGGTGTATACCTGGGAACCTCCATGCGACGCTGGCTGACGGTGACTGGCTTGGCGGCGGCCGTCGTCCCGAGCGCGACCCTGGTCCACCTGGTGGCCGAGGCGAGCGCGCTGGGACCCGGTGCGCTGTCGCTTGCGTTCGTCCTGCGCCACGTCTACCTCGGGGTACTGCTCGGCCTCAGCCTGGCCGTCTTCTCGCGCACCGTGGGCCTCGGACGCCCCCGCGCCGAGCTGCGGCGGCGCGTCGCCCTGCTCGGGGCGAACCTGCGGGGTCCGCACGCCCCAGCGCTGCTCACCACGCTGATGGCCGCGCAGCTGGCCTTCTTCGCCCTCACCCAGCTCGGCGAGGGGATCCCGCTGCTGGGCGGCGATCTCGCCCTGGGCCTGGCGGTCGGCCTGCTCGGCTCGCTGGCCGCCGGCCTGCTCGTCTGCGCTCTGGGCCGTTCCCTAGCGGAGGTCGCCGCCCGAACCCTCACGTGGCCCCGGCCGCCCGCGCCGGCGGCGCCACTCCTGGTCTGCTCCGCGCCGCCGCCGCGCTCGGCCGCGGCCGTCTTCAGCCTGTTCATCCCGAACCGGCCGCCCCCGTTTCCATCCCTGACCTAGCGCCACAAATACTCGTCCTAGAAAGGGATTCGAAACGGTGTTCACCCCACGAAACGCGGCGCGGCGTACGCGAGCGCTTTTCCTGGTTTTCTTTCTCGTCCTCGCCTCCGCCGGAGTCGCGCTCGCACAGGCGACGACGTTTCTGTCCGGGGTCGTGCTGGCGAACGGGAAGCCCGTCGCCGGCGCGACCGTCACGGCGGTCGGCAACAACCTGAACCTGCGCGCGACCACGGACGCGCAGGGCCACTTCAGCTTCACGGCGCTGCCGTTCGGCGTCTACGACGTCGACGCGACCTCGCCGGCCGGTTCAGCACAGCTGCGCGTCGAGGTCGGCACGGCGGGTAGCGCGATCACGATGACGCTCGGTGCGCTCAAGACGATCGGCCGCGTCGCCGTCGGCGCGCGGCCGCCGCTCGGCGGATCGGGGACGGACCTGACCCTCCCCTCCAACATCCTGACCGAGTCACCCGCGAACGGCAGCCTGCCGGCGATCTTGCTGCAGCTCCCCGGCGCCGCGCGCGGTGCCAACGGCGTGGTCCACATCAACGGCGACCACGGCGACGTCAACTACATCGTCGACGGCATCCAAGTTCCCCAAGAGCTCAACCGCAACATCGGGTCCGAGTTCGACCCCAACGACGTCGCAAACATCGAGGTCCTCAGCGGGGCCTATCCGGCCGAGTTCGGCGAGCGATTCGCCGAGGTCGTCAACGTCAACACCCGCACCGGGACGGGGCCGCCGGGCTTCACCGGCGACCTCGACTACGGCGCCTACGCGCTGACCGACTCGACGATCTCCTACCACGCCCCGCTCGGCACCGGCAACTTCGAGATCGCGATGCGCAACGAGCGTGGCGATCACGGGCTCGATCCGCCGGACTTCAGCTCGCCGCACGACGACTTCAGCAACGCGAACCAGTTCCTGCGCTACACCCAGCCGATGGGTACGAGTTTCCTCAACCTCACGGTCAGCCACTCGTACCAGACCTACCAGATCCCGAGCGACGTCGAAAACGGCGAGCCGGCCAACACCGACGACAACGAGACGCAAGAGGATCTCTTCGCGGCGCTCCAAATCCGCCAGCCGGTCGGGGGCGAAGGCTCGTTCTCGTACGGCCCGTTCTTCAAGCGCTCGACGATCCGTGACTTCGGCGATCCGAGCAACGACTTCGCGTACGGCGAGGCGCTCAACGTCGCGGCCGGCGGTGCGCCGAACACCTGCGCCAACGCGCTCGTCCTGAATAACCCGACCGTGCAGAACGGCCTGGTGACCGGGGGCTTCAGCGCCAACCCGGCCGTCAACTACGTCAACGGCTCGTGCGGCTACTCGCTCTTCGGCGACCGCACCGCGATCGACGTCGGCGGCAGCGCCGCCTACGACAACCGCAGCCCGTTCCACGACGTGCGCTTCGGCATCAACTACGACGCGACGCACGTCGACAAGGACTACGCGGTCACGCTCCAACCGGACAACTTCCTGGCGCCCATCTTCACCCCGGCGACGCCCGACGCGCCGTACACCGTGGTGGACGATTCGCCCAACGTCGGGCACCTGCTGGCGTTCTACCTGCAGGATAGCTGGAAGCTCGGCGATCGCTACCAGCTGGACTACGGCCTGCGCCAGGACATGTTCGCGGTCTTCTCGACCGACTTCGATCGCGGCTTCGCCCAGACGAGCCCGCGTATCAAGGTCACCCGCTCGCTAGGCGACCGCGCCAGCGTCTACGTCTTCTACGGCCGGTACTTCACGCCGTTCTCGCTGGAGAACGTCGGGCCGATCGCGGCGTACACGCTGAATCTGCCGACCGGCTTGCCGCTCGCGCAGTTCGACCTCAAGCCGGAGCGCGACTCGAGCTACGAGATCGGCGGGCACCTGCCGGTGGGGGCGGGTGACCTCGGCTTGCGCGTGATGCAGAAAGACGCGACCGACCTGATCGACGATACCGAGGTCGGCGTGACGAACCTGCACCAGGACATCAACTACGCCCTAGGGCGGATCGCGACGCAGTCGGCCTACTACCAGTATCCGCTGCAGAGCGTCGGGCGCGTCTACGGCTCGGTGACGCACACCTACTCGGTGAACAAGGACTGCGAGACGCAGTTGCTCGCGCCGTGTTTCCCCGAGGTCGTCAACGGCAGCCCCGACTGGACACCGGCCGATCACGACCAACGGGTCGACGTGAACGGCGGGATCATTCGCAACGACCAGCACGGCGGCTGGTGGTCGGCCGACGGTGAGTACGGCAGCGGCCTGTCGACCTCGCTCGATCCCAACGGCGGCATCACCTGCGCCGGACCGGACTACCTCGAGAACATCGGCGGCCCGTGCAAACGCACACCGCACACGACCTTCAACGCGGAGCGAGGGATCGCGCTCGGGCGCGGGATGGTGCTGACCCTCCGCGTCGAGAACCTGCTCAACGACCGCTACATGGTCACCTACCTCAACGCGCAGGGGAACCATTGGGCGCCGCCGCGGACGTTCGACGTCGGGTTGCGCTTCGGTCCCCGCCCGCGCTGAGGCCGGCCTCGCCGGCTCCGGTTATGCGCCGCGGACGAGGCGCAGGGCCGGAGCCGCCGAGGGCAGGGTGCGCAGCAGTTGCTCGTAGGGCAGCGGCGTGCCGAACCGGTACCCCTGCGCCTCGGTGCACCCCAGCGACGAGACGAACTCGATCTGGGCGTCGGTCTCGATGCCCTCGGCGGTGACGTTGAGCCCCAGCGTCTTGGCGACGTTGACGATCGATCCCACGATCGCTTGATCGTAGGCGTCGTCGGCGATGTCGGCGATGAAGGCACGGTCGATCTTCAGGCCGGTGACCGGCAGGCGCTTGAGGTACGCCAGCGAGCTGTAACCGGTCCCGAAGTCGTCGACCTCGATCCGCAGTCCGATCGCGCACAGTTCGCGCAGTGCCGGGACGACGGCGTCGTCGAGCGCGACGTGCTCGGTCACCTCGATCGTCAACGCGTCGGGGGTGAGCTCGTGCTCGGCGAGCATCGCCGAGACGACGTCGGGCAAATCGGTCTCGCGCAGGTCGCGCGGCGAGAGGTTGACCGAGATGCGGAAGTGCGGGTGTGTCTTGCGGATGCGCGCGACCGTGCCGCACGCCTCGCGCAGGATCCAGCGATCGAGCGAGACGATCGCGCCGGTCTCCTCGGCGATCGGGATGAACGTGTTCGGCATGACCAATCCGCGCGTGCGGTGGTGCCAGCGCATGAGCGCTTCGCAGCCGGTGACCCGCCGGGTGGCGAGATCGACGATCGGCTGGTAGAGGACGCGCAACTCTTCGCGTGCCAGCGCGTGCCAGAGATCGTTCTCGAGCGCGAGCCGCTCGGCCGCGGTGGCCTCGATCGTCGCGTCGTAGATGGCATGCCGGTTGCCGCCCATCGCCTTGGCGCGGTACATCGCGGCGTCCGCGTGCGCGACGATCGCCTCGGCCGTCCGGCCGTGATCGGGGAAGATCGCGGCGCCGACGCTGGCGGTGACGAACAGCTCGCGGCCGAGGACCGAGAGCGGGGTCTTGAGCACGCGCAGGACGCGCTGCGCCGTCGCGTCGGCGTCGCCGGCGTCGACGACCTGCGGGACCAGGATGATGAACTCGTCGCCGCCTGGGCGGGCGATGACGTCGCGCGGGTGGAGCGTCTCGCGCAAGCGCCCTGCGACCTCGCGCAAGACCGCGTCGCCGACCCCGTGGCCGAGCGTGTCGTTGATCGTCTTGAAGCGATCGAGGTCGATGTAGAGCAACGCGAAGCGCCGGTCGTCGAGGCTGGCCGTCTCCAACGCGGCGTTGAGCCGCTGTTCGAGCGAGAGCCGGTTGGGCAGGCCGGTCAGGCGGTCGCGATGGGCACTCTCGAAGAGCTGCTGCTGGGTGCGCTTGAGCTCGGTGATGTCGAGCGAGACGCCGACCGCACCGATCACGCGCTTCTTGTCGTCGCGCAGCGGCTCGACGTGATGCCGCAGCCAGCGCTCGCCGCGCGCCGTCACGATCCGCACTGAATCACCGGCGAAGACTTCTTCGAGCACGTGCTCCGAGATCAGCGCGTCGCACGGCTGGTCGATCAGCTGCGCGGGGTTGAGTTCGAGCTCGGTCAGCGCACCACCGGCGACCGCGGTGAAGCGCGCGTCGCGATCGGTCGTCCACAGGGCGGCGTCGACGTTCTGGGTCACCAGCCGCATCCGCTGCTCGTTCTCGCGCAGCAGCGTCTCGGCGCGCATGCGCTCCGTCACGTCGCGCAGCAGGATCAAGGTCTCGGAGGCGGCCGGCTTGATGCGCACCTCGACCCACGAGCGGGTCGCGGCGAAGGCGTGGATGCTCTCGACGACGTTCCCGGTCCGGCGGGCGCAGCGAATGTCCGGGACCAGCTCGGAGCCGAGCGGGTCGACCACGCTGTCGAGGCTCTTGCCGACCAGGCCGCCCGCCAGCGTGCGCAGCAACCGTTCCGCTTCTTCGTTGACGTGGGTGATGCGCAGCGACTCGTCGACGATGTAGATGCCGTCGCCGACGGTCTCGAGGACGTTGAAGCGCCGCTCGACCGCATCCTCCGCCGTCGCGCGCGCGAGGCGCACGACCACCAGCATCCGCGCCGCCCACAGACCCAGGACGACGAGTGCGACCAGGAACACCAACCCGAGCGCGATGATCATGCTAGCCCTCGCGTCTGCGCGACCTCGAGCAATTCGCCCCGCGAGCGAACCTCGAACGCCGCATAGACGTCGGCGACCTGCCGCTCGATCGTGTAGAGGCTGCGGCTGAAGCGCCGCGACAGTTCGATCAGCTCAGCGCCGCTCCAGAGCGCGCGCGCGATCTGCCGTTGCAGCGGCGAGAGCGTGCGCGGCATCGCCTCCTCGCGCGCGACGGCGTCGTCGGCGACCGTCGCGAGCGGGCAGTTCGGGTATCGGCTGGCGTGCGCGATCGAGGCGGTGCGCCATTTCTGCTCGCCCGTCGTCTCATACAGCGTCGCCGCGGCTAACGTCGCCCGAAAGTGGTAGCCCGCTGCCTCGAACTTCTGATAGGCGGCGACCAGCGACGGAACTCCCGTGTCGCGCCGGCCGAGGGCGAGCTCGATGAGACCCTGGGCATACTGCGCGAACGCGACGAACCGCGGGTCCTTCGTCATGCCGAGCGCGGGGTCGGCGTCGGTCGCGCCGATCGAGCCGTAGGTGCCGGCATAGCGTTGCGCGCGCACCGCGTCGACCGGCGCGTAAAGGGTCGCGAGCACCGGCAGCACCTGCCGTTCCTCGCCGACCGCCATCTCCCAGCGCACGTCGCGCGCGAGGCGGTCGGCCTCGGCCAGCTCGTCGAGCGACCAGACGTTGTTGCCGGCGATGCGCGCCACGTAGGCGCGATCGAGGCAGGCCATGATCCGCCACGGAATGGACGGCGCGACCGCGCGGGCGTCCTTGAACGACCACTGCGCGCGCCCCGGCTCGCCGCGCATGAACGCATCCCAGCCGAAGAATCGCAGGGTGTTGAACCGCTCGACGCTGACGTCCGGCGTCCACGCCAAGCTCTCCGCCGCCGCCCGAGCCGCGGCCACGCCCTCACCATCTGCGATCTCGAAGGCGACCAGAGTCAAGGTGTAGATCGCCTTCGCAAGCACCTCGACGTCCATCGGTTCGCTCGCCGAAGGCTCGACCCCGAGCACGGCTTGGCAGTCCGCGATCTGGCCACGGAGGTCTCCCCCGGCCGCGTGGAACCAGCCGCGAACGTAGTACGTGCTCGCCACGACGTTCGGGTCGGGATGGGCCAGCGCGAGCGCGAACTCGGGCGCCGCGAGATCGCAGTCGCGCCGGAGAAAGCGCACGCGAAGCGCGTGGAGCGCGAGCGTTTGCTCACCGGCGGGGACTGCCCCCGCGAGCTTGCGCGCCGCTGCATAGCGGGCCTCGCCGGCGTCGAGGTCACGTGCCCGTGAGAGCCGCCATCCCATCTCGACGTCGCGTCCGAACCGGCCCTCGACCGAGGTGAAGAGATCCTCGACGCTAGCCAGGTATTCGAGTCCGCGGACGGGGTCGCGACGACTGAGCACCTCCGCCTTGACGAGCGCTGCGCGCTCGGCCTGGGCGGTGGGCCAGTCTTCACAACCGTCGAGCAGGGAGAGGGCCTCGTCGTACCGCGCCGCCCGCAACGCGAATCGCGCGTCGCGGACGGTATCGGCGGTGCCCCTCCCCACGTCGATGCTTCCCTGCACCTGAGTGTGGTCCGGCGCTCTAGTCGGTCAGCGTTCCGACGTTGAGTTGGTCCGATGGAGCCAAGTCTATCGGTAAGGTTGGCCCCGGGTCGGTGTCGTTACCGGTGGCCGTGACCGTATTGCCGCTGACGCTGGTGTACTCGTTGAGCACGGTGAGGGTGTACGCTCCCGCGCCGAGCGCGTGGAGGGTGAACGTCCCATCCGAGACGGTGGTCGTCGTGTTGGCGACGTTCCCGAGGGGACCCGACGCGACCACGGTCGCACCGACCACAGGCTGTCCGCTCGCGTTGAGGACCGTACCGCTGACCGTCGCGGGTTGACTCGCGACGACGAGGTTTGCTCTGACGAACGCGCTGTTGTGGTGCAGCGAGACCGACTCGAGGACGTTGAAGTCGACGGCGACGGTCACCGAGCTACCGGCGGAACCGCTGATGCTGATCGGCGCGGAGAGCGCGACCAGGCCTTGTCCCGACGGCCCGTTCCAACCGCCCCATTGTGAGGCTCCGGTCGAGAAGCGCATCGGATAGGTCTGGCCGTTCGTGAACACGCTCGACTGCGAGGGGTCGACGATCAGCTGGAGCGAGGTGTAGGTAGTACCCGCCGGCACCGACCCCTGCAAGGGCAAGCCGACCTGCTGCAAGGTCAACAGGTTGACGATCTGCGGGGTCGAGTACGTCACGAGCGGATACGCGACGCCACCGGCGACCACGTTCACGCCGTCGAGCGCGACGTTGACCTGCGAGCCCGGCCCGAGCTGGAGCGGCGCATCGAGCAGATCGACCACGAGGCTTAGCACCCCAAAAAGACCACCGCCGCCGACATCTTGCGTGTGCCGCACGGTACCAGCGGACGACAGCGTCTGCGAGGGGACGTTGGACGTCGCGGAGGGAGCACTACAAGCGGCCACCGAGATAACGGCGGCCAGCGCGACGACAGAGAGAAGGCGATTCATCTATGAACCCCGATCGGAGACGGCATCGGCGAGCGATTCCCACCAATGAGAGCCCACCCTTGAGAGGAGAGCTCGCTACTCGACCCTTCCGGGGACTGCGAGTAGACGTACCGTAGGGTGTGACGCCCTCACCCAGACTGCTACGATTCCGGCGGGCGTCTTCCGGACTGTGTAAAGAGACTATGCGAGCAAGGTCACAGTCCGGTCAATCTGTTGCCAGTTAATTATGCGTAAATGCAAGCCCCTGCTCGATCAGCCCGCCTGACCCAGAACGGTCAAGGTACCGATCCAAAGGCCGAGTCCCGTGCACACGACCGCCACCCCGATCGCGACGACGTTGCCCGGCAGCGAGTTGACCCGGCGGCCCAAGATCCGCTTGTCGTTGGACAAGACGAGCAAGAACCCCAGAACGATCGGGAGGACGAACGCGTTGAAGGCCTCCACCCAGAGGGTGATCCGGATCAGCGGCAAGTGCGGGATCAGGACCACCCCGGCGGCCACCACGACCATGCCGGCGTAGAGCCCGTAGAAGCGCTTCGCGTCGAGGCAGCGGGCGTTGAGCGAGCAACGCCAGACGAAGGCCTCCCCGAAGGCCCAGGCGGTCGCCAACGAGACGACCAGAGCCCCCAGCATCGCTGCCCCGAGCAAGCCGGCGCCGAAGGCGATCCCGGCCAGCCGCGAGCCCGTCAGCGGGATCAGCGCCAAAGCGGCCTGAGCGGCATCGGTGACGTTGATGTGGTGGACGAACAGGGTCGCTCCGCAGGTCACGATCACGGCGACCATGATCAGCTGGGTCGCGACCGCCCCGATCGCCGTGTCGACCCGGCCCAGCGAGAGGTCGCGCTCGCGCAGCCCCTTGTCGACCGTCGCCGACTGCTGGTAGAAGATCATCCAGGGCATGATGACCGCGCCGATGTTGCTGGCGACCAGCAGCAGGTACTCGTGGTTCCCCAGCGGCTGACTGCCGAAGATCCCCTCCCGCAGCAGCGTCCCGGGGTTCGGGTGCGCGGCGAAGGCGGCCGGGATGAACAGCAGTTCGAGCAAGCACAGTCCGAGCGCAAACAGCTCGGCTCGGCGGTAGCGGCCACTCAGCGCGACGCCGATCAAGATCGCCGCGGCCGCGACCACCATCGGGGCGGCCGGGACGCCGAAGATGAGCGCGGCCCCGGCGACCCCGATGAACTCGGTGACCAGCGCCGCGAGGTTCGTCACCAGCATCGTCCCGAGCGAGAGCCAGGCCCAGCCCAGGCCGTAGTTCTCTCGGATCAGCTGGGCGTGACCCTTGCCGGTGATCGTCCCGAGCCGGACCGTCATCTCCTGGACGACGAAGAGCGGGACGATCAGCAGCAGCTGCAACAGGACGAGCTTCATCCCGAACTGCGCGCCCGAGGTGGCGGCGGTCGTGATGCTCCCGGCCTCCGTATCGGCGAAGGCGACGATCAACCCCGGCCCGGCGACGGCAAGGTAGCGCCAGAGGCGGCTGCCGGAGCGCGGGAGAGGAGAGGTCTGGGGGTCGGCGTGGACGGCGGCCATCTCGCTCCGGCGGGGATCGTGAGGTACTCCTAACGATTGTCGTAGGCGGGCCGAAGTTCCCGCTACCCCTTCCGTCTGAACGCGGCCGGCGCGCCGGCTGTTCGTGCGCGCGGAACCTACTGCGCAGGCGCCGAAAGCCGCCGTGTGCTGGCCATCGTTCTCATCCTGCTGCTCGCCGCGACCCCGGTTCCGCAGCCGACCGCGACCAATCCGTTCACGCTCCAGCCGATCCAGGGGACGCCGCCGCCCCTGATCGGGACGACCCGAAGCCGGCCGCTGTGCTCGGCGTTGCGCACCGTTGTCTCGCCGGCGATTCAGGCCGCCATGACCACCGATCGCCTCTACTCGGTCCTCCGCGGGCGCATCTTCGACTACGTCGTGAAGGATTCGGACTCGGCGCGCGACCTGCACCTGATGCAGATGGACCATCAGGTCGACCTCATGGTCAAGCAGATCGACGCCCTCGAGACCGCGCTCAAAGACCCGCTGCTCGCGCCCACCAACGCCTCGGGGCCCGAAGACCAGAAATCACTCAAGGACCTCAAGACGACCTTGACCGGGATCCTCGCCGCCCAGAAGACGGAGGAGAGCGTCATGTCCGGTTTCGTCGAAACCGAACGGGGGCGGCGCTTCGCGCAGCCGGACGAGTCGACGCAGGCGATGCTGAACGCGATCCAGCCGGCCCAGACCGCCGGGTCGTACCCGACCAACCCTCCGATCAGCGGCTACCTCAACGACCAGCAAGCGACCAACGTGGCGATCAGCCAGCATCAGGTCGCCGCCAGCCTGCACGACGCCCACAAGCTCGACGACGACCTCGGGGACATCCAGAACTACACCTCCCGCTGGGAGGCCGCGGCGACCAAGGCCATCATCCCAGCCGCCGGCCGCTGCAAGTAGGCGACGGCCGAGCCGCGAGGCCGCCGGGCTGAGGGCCCCGAAGGCCAAGTTCCCGATGGGGGTCCCGCGGAAGCCGACCGAACTGCCCACGCCCGAAGCGTCGGCGTTCATCGAGACGGCGATGGACCAGTACGGCAAGGCGACCTACAACTTCGCCT
>Ga0302324_100011337_pt1 | contig 18308 bp, 14 predicted proteins | sample Palsa_T0_1_FD_201949 | JGI IMG/M metagenome (GOLD analysis project Ga0302324, IMG submission 201949) | Peat permafrost microbial communities from Stordalen Mire near Abisko, Sweden - Palsa_T0_1 | ecosystem: Environmental > Terrestrial > Soil > Palsa > Peat permafrost | place: Sweden: Abisko... | reverse complement strand
GCGCGGAGAAGACGACGAGCCCGTCGGCGGCATCCTTTGGCACCATTATCACCGCTGCGTCGTACACTGGATCCTTGTTTTGATCGACCGTTTCCCCGCTGGCGGCCCCGCCATCGCGGCCCAACGAGACCGATAGGTCGCCTTGATCCAGGCGCACCGGGCCTCTTCGGACATCGCGGCCCTGCTGTACGGCGGCCCGCACATAGTATCCGTCAGGCAAACCGTCCACGTCCAGTCCGTACGAATCCGGGAAAACGTTCGTCACCGCGAATGTCCCGGATGGCTCCACGGATGCCCTGAGCCCCTCGCCATATACGAGCGGTCGGCCCCAGCGCCGAAGTTCCACGCTAATTTGACCCGGCAATCCGTCGTCCTGCGCCGCCGCCGGCTCGATGACGATCCGGCCCCTCAGGGGCAAACCAGGCACCAGATGCAGTGTCCCGAGCGCCACGTCGCGTTTGCCCACCACAAGATCCATGCGAAAGAAGCCGGCTGCCATTTTGGTTTGCGGATCCCAACTCGTGGCTAGGGCCGTGTACTCGCCGGCCGTGAGCTTGCAGACTTCGGATTCCTCTCCCGGAGATACCTGGCCGTTCGCGACAAGTGGGAAGGCACCCCCTATGCGGGCGAAGAGCTGCAGAACGACTTCTGCCACGGGCACTTCGAGCGGCGCGGCCACAGTCGCGGAGACGCAGAAGGATTCCCCGCCGCCCAGGAGAATATCCGTCCCTTCGAACTCGCCGCCCGCCCGCAAAGTCACAGGCGCCGCGCCCTCAAAACTGGGCGCGTTCGGGTAAAATGCCGACCGCAGGGGGGAGGTGAAACGCTCCATCGCCCGAGCCTTGGTGGCCGGGGCGGGCAGGCGCTTGCGCGGCACCAGTACCTTGGGGACGACTCCTAAGTAGTAGCGCCCCTCGGCCAGGCCGTTAATCCGGTAAGCCCCCAGGTCGTTAGTGTTGGCGTCCCCTGCGTTGACGAGCGCGAGTCTGCCGTTTCGGAACGTCTTGATCCACGCAATGACCAGAGCGCCCTCAACCGGCTCCCGCTCGGCGCTCAAGACGCGCCCATTAATCACTGCCTGCTTGTTCAGTTGAAAGTCGATCGATTCCAGGTGCGCGCCGGGCGAAATGCTGACGGACCTCGACTTTGGCGCCGCACGTTCTTTGGACACCGAGATCAGGTAACGCCCCGAGACGCGGCCCTTCAGAACGAAGTGCCCCGCGGCATCGGCGGCGACGGGCGGGAGCCGTTCAGGCCCAGCGACGGTGACGTCGGCCCCCTCCACGTGACCGCCGCTGCTGTCCTTGACGTCGCCCTCAATGATCCACGAACGGCCGTTCTGGGCGAACAGGAGGGTGGATGACATCCACATTAGGGCCATGGCGCCTCGGAGTCTTTTCATGGCGCGAACCTAAGGGTGACGCCAGCGGCCTTTCCATCCGCCACAGTCAAGCGGACGGCTCCGTGCCCTTCCCAATACACGGGATCCATGTAATCGTTCGAACTCATCCCTCTCACGGCCATCGCCTCGTACGGCCCCGGAGGCATCTGTTCCGCCCGGAAGTTTCCCTCTTCGTCCGTTTGCACCCTGCGTACGCCCTCAAGAGAGGCGTCGCCGTCGCCGACGCCCACGAGTATCACCGCGCACCCGGCGCCCGGAGGCTTGCCGTCCGGCCCAATCACGGTGCCCGATACTGTGCCGCGGGCGACCCCAAACGTCAGGGTGAGATCTGCGTCGCCGTCAATGTTTACGATGCGGCCGTCGGTCTTGCGCCCGCCCAAGTGGACCTCTTTCAGGTAGCAGCCCCCAACAAGGCCCCGCACGTCCACTTTGAACCGTCCCGCGGGGACATCGGCAACGGCAAACGTGCCTGAGGCCGGACGAGCCTTCAAAACGATCGAACTTGGCATAGCTTCCAGAGGACGCAGTAGAGCCTCCGCACCGGCATAGCAGGCTGACGGTCCCGCGTACTCGCCCTCGATGTTGGCGCGTCCCCCCAGGGTTCCCAGTCCTCGAAGCTCGATCTCGACATCCACAAGGTCCGTGCCGCCGACCTCCACGTGCCGCGAGCCTTGCCGCACACTCTCGCCTGAGGCCGCGGGGCCCTGACTCCCCCAGCCAAAGATGGGGCCCCAAGCAACCAACTGGTACGAGCCAGGAGGCACCAAGCCCAAAAAGAAATGACCCTTCGCATCCGCGTACACGGTTTCGACCGGCCGCCCGGATTGGTCGAAGATCGATACTGCCGCCGCCTGTTTTCCCCAGTCGGGCGGGATGCCCGCGATTCTTCCGCCAACGCCGCTGCCCGAAGCAGCGGTAAACGTCAGATCCACGCCGTCCCGGTCCTCGCCAGGCCGCATGGTCAAGAACTCCGCTTCGGTTTCTTCCTCCACGCCAGGGAGGTAGACGGCGGCGAAGGGGACGTGGCCCGTTTGTTCTCCTTCGGGGACTGCCGCCACAGTGTAAGTTCCTGGGGATAGGCCGTGAAGCCGGTAGGCGCCGCGGTCGTCCGGGAACACAGGCAGACCCTGCGGGATCAGGCGCACGGTTCCGCCGGAAAATCGGCGGGCGAGCGCAAGCACCTTCATTTCTGGCGCTGGCGCGCCCGCTGAATCCTGCACCCGACCGGAGATCGAGCAGGCCCGCACCAACCGCAGCTCGACCGGTGCCGCGCCGCGCCCGGAAACAGCCACAGTTGCCGGCGGAGTTGCCCCAGCGAAAGGATCCAAGTAACCCGGTCGCTCGGCTGTGATCGCGTACTGGCCGTCCGCCACGCCTTGGAACGTGAACTCCCCCCGCGTCTGCGTCTCGGCTTCGCTAATAATGCTTCCGTTGAACGCCAATTGAACAATGGCCGCCGGAACGCCATCGCCGGAGCCGTTGTCGATCACCTTGCCGTGGATGTCGCCAGCGATGCCTAGGCGACAGAAGACTGCGCATAGTAAAAAAATCCGCTCACGAGACAACGCGGCGAGCGCCATCGCGGGCATTTCCGCCGAAACGTCAAACCGGACTGAGGAGTTCCCACGAGCGCCCTTCAACAATGATTTCATATTCGGCGCCGCCGGGTCAAGCCTCGGATACTCGCAGCCTCGGATACTCGCATCCTGGGTCCTCGGATAGTCTCGGTGCTGGGCGGCGATGCGCGGAAAATACCGATACCGGCGCGTACGCGGTACTGTGCGGGAGCCGGAAATGCTCACTTATGGAAATCGCGCGATAAAATTCGTGGTGCAATTACAAAAAATCGCTCGACAGCATAACGTAGACGTGTCATAATTTTTCCGATATGGCAAGAAACGCTAGGGCTGGCTTCAATTTTCTCTTGTGGTGTCTGGCCTTGGGCGTCCTCGCGCAGAACGTCGTACTACTGAGGCAGAATCGGGAGCTTCGGCTACTGTCGAGGAAACCAGTCACGGTGCAGGATGTCCATGCCGGTCAGCGTGTCGGTAATCTCGCGGCAGTTTCGCTCCGCGGTGCGTTGACGGCAATTGTGCTTCCGAATCGTGCCCTGGAGCGGCTTGTAGTATTAGCGATTTCGCCGAGTTGCGCCATCTGTAAGGCCAACAAGAACGCCTTCATGGGCTTGACTTCGAGCATCGGGAAACGTCCCGGTTGGAAGGTGATCTGGATAAGTCGGGCTTCTGTGTCTGAAACCAGAGACTACTGCGGGCGCCGGTCGCGCGCCCGCCACACCTCGCCCATGCCGCCCTCGCCCAGCTTGTCGAGGATTTCATAGTTGCCAATTACGTTTCCGGCCACTTATTAGAGCTATAGCGCGGGCCATGCCGGCGCGCAGGCTGGGCGCGGGCGCGGGTCCATCGCGGCGATTAGCGCGATTTGTTTCTTGGCTGCCATATTTCAATTTCCGTCGGCGCCGATCTGGGCATCCGTCGCGGTGCGCGGCGCGTGGCCCGGCCCTTCCGCTTACATGTTACTGGGTGTGCGCTGGGGATTTGGGTGGCATTTTGCGCAAGCGGTTGAAAACCGGGGAGCGAGATTTTTGCTCGGGCGGTGACTGGGTGGGCCAGGTGGGGCAGTATTGGGTTAAGGCCCCGCCTGCATGGCGCCGATCCGGGCGTCCAGGCCGGTGATATCGGAATTGTAGTTGCGGTCGGCGCCAAAGCCAACCACGAAATCGATGGAGTCGCGCGGGTCGCAGCGCAGGTTCCTGATCAGAAAATCGTGCCACACGCCTGGCCCGTCGATAACGCCGTCCACGAGCGAGGCGCCATTCTTCGCGATATGCACGTCGGTCGAAGTAAGATCCAGGGCGGAAAAGCGCGCCTCTATCGCATACCGGCCCACAGCTCTACCCTGCCAGCGCACGACGCTGAACTCGCCGTTCGGTCCGGGATGGAACCACAACTGGTTCGCCGGGATCGCGAGGATTGCGCGAACAGGTCGGGCCCCGACGTGTTCTTGGCCACGAACGGGCAACAATGGTCCCCGTTCTGCGGACCTTCGCCGCTCTGCGACCATCCGGTGACTTCGGTTCCCCAATACTGCACCCGAAACGGCCGGCTGTAAGGTTGAAACGGGCCGCGTAAATCGCGCTCCCAACCGTAGGACCACGATCCGTTGGACGCCATGTTTCCCCGCGCGGCAAAATCCGCACTGGCATCGAAATCCGAAGGCGCCGGGTCCCACGCCGGGCCAGTGCGCGGCGTCCCCTCTAGAAGATTGCGCACATCCGCCACCATGCGCTCAGCCAGCATTACGGCCAGAGCCTGTGCTTCCGCGATCTCGTCCTCCGCCGTCACGGAACACCGTAAACCGCGGCCGCGCTGTTCCGCATCTCCCCGCAAGCTGAGTTGGAGCGCGATGCGGTTGCCCGTCCGGCGCGTCGAGCCTGTGATCGTAAAACCCCGTATGGGGCTCGAATTCACAATCCGGAGACCGGCCATGCGGGAAAGGCGCGCGCGCACGATTTGGGAGACCAGAGCGCCCGCCTGCACCTCTTCCGGATCGTCTCCCGCAGGCGCCGGCGGGGTCAACGAAACCGCGACCCGGGGCGCCGCGCCGGTATCCGCCGGCCTGGCCAGCCTGTTGGCGCAGATGAACCCGGCCAGAAAACCGGCTAGGGCTGCCGCGGCGGCCGTTCCCCAACGTCCGAGCCGTAAACTGCGGCCGCGCGAGCCCGGCTCCGCCGGAACGCTTACGGCGCTCTCCGGCGCAGCTTCCATCCTCTGAAATACCGGCACGTAAGAGCCGGTGGGCAGATCGATGCGCACACCGCTTCGAGCCGAAGCGTAGTAGGCCGCGAGCCTCTGCCGCAGTTTTCGGACTTGCACGCGGACGATGTTGTCCAGCCGGGGGTCGAAGTCCTCCCCGCGCCGGAAGACATCCACACCCAGGTTGTACTCCTTGAGGGTCTGCTCGCGGCCTTCCAGGGCGGTTGTGACCACGTGTTCCAGGAGCCGGGAGATGGATTCGGAGCGGGCGAAGGCGGGCGTGGCCAGGATGGCGTCGAGCGTCGCCCGTATTTCTTCCGGTGTGCACTTCGATTCCATTGTCGATGAAGCACCGGGAATGCATAGTCACACCGGCTCCCCGTTCATTATAAGCGCAAGATCGATGGATTAGGGGACGCCCGCCGCTTTCCGAGACTATTTACCAGATGCCTGAAGTCTCCGTCTGCAACTGATGTTTACCGTAAGTGCCGCGGTGTTGTCTTGTGGGGCGCTCGGGCGTTCTGCGAAGATCGGACGTTTTGCGTGTCCCATTTTAGCGGGAAGTTGCGCTTTGTACTTTGAGAGTCGTTTCAGACAGTCGCGGCTCTTGTAAGCGGATGTCTACTTTTGAAAACAAAAAGGGGAAGGAAATGTCAGAACAACGCGGCGGCAGCAGAGCTTTAACCGGCCTGGCAGTACTGGGCGGCATGTATCTATGTATGTTAGGAGTGACACCGGCCTGGGCTGTGGAACCCGTGATCACGTCCGCGACGGCGGATCTGGCGGTAAACCCACCTACCATCACAATCACCGGGAAGTATTTCGGCGGCATCCTTCCGGGCGTCGCCCTGGACACCGTTGCGCTGGTGGTAGTAAGTCATACGACAACCTCCATCACCGCATTGCTGCCCAACAATGTCAGCCCTGGATCGTATCAATTGGTGGTAAGCAACTACACACTAAATGCGCAGACCGCCTTCGATGTGACTATCGGCGCGGTTGGTCCCGAGGGTCCCACGGGCCCGGCCGGACCAACTGGATCCGCTGGGCCTGCCGGCTCTGCGGGACCGGCCGGACCCGCGGGGTCCACCGGCGCAACCGGACCGGCGGGACCTGCGGGCGCCACGGGCGCGACCGGGGCGCAAGGCCCCTCGGGTCCGCAGGGCGCGACGGGCGCCGCGGGTGCTACCGGCGCTACGGGATCAATGGGGCCAGCGGGACCGCAGGGTGCGCAAGGCGCGGCCGGACCCACCGGTGCAACCGGTCCCCAAGGACTGACCTGGCAAGGCTTGTGGAACAACACGACGCCTTATAACCTGAACGACGCGGTCAGCTTTAACGGTTCGAGCTACATCAGCCTGGCTGCCAACAATACCGGCAACCAGCCCGACCAGGTTCCAGCCTCCTGGAGCGTGGTCGCCAGCGTGGGTGCTGCGGGACCGGCGGGTGCGGCGGGAGCTACTGGCGCAACCGGGCCTGCCGGTCCCACAGGACCGCAAGGCGCGACTGGCGCGACCGGCAATACGGGGCCTGCCGGCCCGGCGGGACCTACGGGGGCCACGGGTAACGCGGGGCCTGCCGGTGCAACGGGGCCGCAAGGCGCCACCGGCGCACAAGGGCCGCAAGGCAATCCCGGCGCCACGGGCGCGCAGGGACCACAAGGGAATGCGGGCGCAACCGGCGCGCAAGGTCCACAGGGCAACGCTGGCGCAACGGGCGCACAAGGGCCGCAAGGCAACGCCGGCGCGACTGGCGCACAAGGGCCTACCGGAATGGCTGGCCCACAAGGTCCGCAAGGCGCTGCCGGAGTGACGAATCTTTATTACAATGCTCCGAACTCCAACGGGACTCCTGTCGTGATGACCACCAGCAACAGCTTTTACACCATCGGGACACTCAGCCTTCCCGCCGGAAGCTATTTGATTCACGCGCAGGCCACTTTGGCCAACTTCAGCACCGCGCAAAACACTGAGGCGCTTTGCGAACTCGCCGGCAGCCCCACTGGCCCCGTGTACGGCATTACGGACCTCAATCCCGACAGCAGCGGCGTCGGAGTCTGGCAGCAAACGGTTCCCATGATGACGTATGCCACCTTGACCGGCACGACGACGATTACCTTGGAGTGCGAAGCCGCGCCGACCCCGGACGTGTACGTTTACTATCCGCAGATGTCCGCGATTCCGGTGACTACTATCACTTATCAGTAAATTATGCCGCCGGGGCCGGACGCGCGGCCTCGGCGGCTTGTTCCGCCACGCACACGGCGTGCCGCATGATGCGCTCCAAGTGGCGGCAAATCAGCAGTAGATTCACGTACGCCGTTACGTCGCCCGGGGCCGAAGTCAGCAGAGTCACCTTTTCGGCCAGGGCCTGGCATTCGGCGCGGATCGCAGCTTCGCGAGGCCGCGCCGAAAGCGCCAGGCTCCTGTCTTGATGCCGCCAACTGTCGATGGCGGCCGTCAGAATCTCCCGGATCTTCGCGCCGACGTCGGAGATCTGACTCAAGATCTGGGACGGCAGCCGGCATTGCCTGGCAGACCCCAATCCCACCATTTCATAGGCATAGTCGCCGATCAGTTCCAGATCGACGATGGCGTCCAAAGCGCCGGTGATCAGGCGGGCATCGCGCGCCACCGGCGATTGCAGGGTAATCAGGTTCAAGCACTGGTCGTGGATCAGCCGGTGTTGATGATCGGTCTGCGCTTCGAGTTCGCTGGCTTTTTCGGCGCCATCGGGGCTTGGATCGACCACCGCTCGCAGCCCTTCGGCGAGCAGCGCCATCGTCGTCTCGCCCATCTCGATCAGATTGTGGCGAACCGCTTCCAGTTCGCCGGCGTAACGGGCACGCATCATTGCGAGCGGCGCCCGCAAGCTACGTCGACGGGAAAGCGCACGTCCAGGAAGCGCTGAATCCAGCGGCTTGCGCAGCGCACTACGAGTTTTGTTTTCGCCCGCATGGGTTTCCTCTCAGCTCTTGGCGGCGGCGCATGGCGCCACCCTACTGAACGCGACGCCCGCCCTCCATTACCGCGCCAGCATCACCACGTGATACACCACCATCAGCACCATCAGAATCAGGTAGGCCCGCAAGCTCAGCAGCGAGAACCGCACGCTGCGCGTCATCGCCATGGGACCCAACGCTTCCGTATCCACCTTGGTTTCGAGCACGTCGTCCAGCGGATGAATCACTACGTATTGGTCTTTTTTCGTTTTCATGTCTTCCTCCATCAGGTGGTTGAGAACAAATTCGGCGCGGTCACCTGCGCCGCCAAGATCAGGGACAAAATGAACAGGACCGCGATAATGGTCCAGTTCACCCAGTTATTCCAGGGCTTGTTGGCGTACTCGCCCAGGAGCTCTTTATCGTTCAACAGAAGCTGCAGGAAAATAATCGCCGACGGCAGGATCACGCCGGCCAGCACCTGCACGCCCAAAATAATCAGTTGCAGCGGCGCGCGCGGAATCAGCACGATGCCCGCCGCCGCCCCTACGCAAAGCAGGTAGAGCGAATAAAACCCGCGCGCCTCGCGCCACGGTAATTGCAAGCTGTGCGGCCAGCCGCGCACTTCGCCGTATGCCCAGGCGCTCGAAAGCGAGATCGCCGTGGTGCCCAGCACCGCCGCGTTGATCATCATCAGCAGGATCAGATGGCGCATCAGCGGCCCGCCGAAAGTGCCGATATCCGCCGCCATCTGCGCCGGATCGGTGAAGCGGAACCCGTGCGTCAGCGAAGCCGCTCCCGCGATCATCATGCACACGGCCGCAGTCACGGTAACGCAAGCGCCGAGGAACGTGTCCAGCCGCGCCCACTTCAAATCCGCAAACCGTAGCCGCTTGTCGGCGATGCAGCTCTGCTGGAAGAAAAGCTGCCAGGGCGCGATGGTGGTGCCCACGATCGCGATCACCAGGAACATCAGGTCCGCCGTAATTCCGCCCGCGGGCCGGGATGGCACCAGCGCGTGCTTCACGATCTGCCCGATCGGCGGCCCCAGCCGGAATGCGATCCAAAACCAGGCGAAATCCAGCAGGCACAGGAATACGACGATGCGCTCCCACCGGCGGTAGCTGCCCGTCAGCACCAGCATCACCAGGCATGCCGCCGCCAGCGGCACGCCATAGCGCGGGTCCACACCCATCTTGCTCAGCGCCAGGTTGATGGCCGCAAACTCCGTGACCAGGGTCAGAAAGTTGACCAACTGCAAATCCACCAGCGAAAACAACCCCCACCACTTGCCAAACCGCTGGTAGATCATGGCGGCGTGGCCCTTGCCCGTCGCGATCCCCAGCCGCACCACCATTTCCTGTATGAAGTAGCAAACCGGCAATAAGAGCAGGACGATCCAGAGAAGATGCGTGCCGTATTGCGCGCCGGCCTGGCTATAGGTGGATACCGCGCCTGCGTCGTTGTCCGCGACCATGACGATCAGGCCGGGGCCGAAGACCATGAGGAAGGTGAGCAGATCGCGCGTCCATTTGGATTTCACGACGCGCCCGCGCACCGGTCGGGCTTCGGTCTCGACGCCGGCGGATGCGGCCGCGGGCATGCCGGCGGGCATGATCAGCGTTTTGTTCGTCATCGCCTTCCCTCCTTTCCGTTGTGTGCGCCGCGCAAGCGGACACGTCCCAGTGAGCGCCCGACGGCACCGTGCGCACCGGCAAAACCGGAACGCAAAATACCACGGCGAGCTACCAGATCAATTGGTCTTGAGGGAGAGGGAAAACTGGCGCCTCCACCCCCGCGTTCACCACCGATTCAAGCGTGTGGAAGAAGCGCGGGCGAGGCGATAGAGGGGACTTCCTGCTACCGGATCACTGCCGTCTCTTCCACGATTGGCCCGTCCGTACTAGGAGGGCGATCGTCTTTGGGTTCCATATACCTTTCTGGAGGCGAGAGAAGCTGGCGGGAAATGAAAAAGCCATTTCCCCCGGCGCAGAGAAATGGCCAACTATCGCGGAACGATCGCTGACGGATTCCCCAACGGGTCCAAGCTTCAGCACCGCGCGCCGTGAGAGATCCGAAGACCTCAGCCACCTTAGAAAAACCCTTAACCCGGGAGTTTCTGGTCTACCCTGACTGCCAGCATCTTTAGACGCTTTAGGGCAGTGGCTTGTTTGCCGCGCGGACGCCTCGCCTACCGAGGATCCTTGCAATACAACTACCAAGTCCAAAATAGCGCTTATGTGGCAATCCTGTCAACAAAAAAATCATAAAAAGTTTCTCATGAGGTTCCGTGGGGCGGGTTGGCCGCCTGCGGGCCGATTGGCAATCGGCCTCTTCGACTTGCCGCAAGGTGGGGAAGACCTCCGTCGCGACAGCGCAACCGAACGCAGATGAGGAAAAGCTTTCCCCCGCAATGTCGGCACTCCCAATTCCCAGTCCGATAGGATGATGCTGAATGTTTCGAAAACCGTACCGAAGGCGAGGATCTGGGATCGGTTGCTCGGGGCTTTCAGGCCAAGCCGTCGTACGCGTAAGGCCCGGAAGATCGGCGACCCCCGCGGCGAAGCGCGTCGCGCCCCCAAGTCGGTGGCCTGCCAGACGCAACTCCGGATGCGGATTGCAGGAGATCTCTAGCCGTAAAGCAGGTCAACGAGCCAGACGCTCAGGTCATATAGCTCGCTGGCATCTTGCTCTGAGACATCCGAGCCGCCGTGGCTGGCGGAGCGACGAAGGTCATTGAGCCTCCCGGCGCGTTTTGGGTCCCATTCCAGCGATAGTCGGCGAGCGTTGCTCTGGAGCCACGCTCTTAGATCGGGGTACTGCGGTTTTGGGAACCGGCGGGTACCGTCGATTTCGAAAATCATTTCTCCAAGCGTTAGACGCGAACCCTTCAGGTATCGCACAAACTTCTCTTCGCTCGATCCCGGAGCCGTCTGCTCCAGCATGGCCCTACCTCTTCCGCGCCGGAACCGATCGAAAAGCCGCCCAAGATGGTCCTCGACAATATCGGCGATGGCGCCAGCTACTTTTCGTCGCAGGAGCGCCCGATTCCACGAGGGGGTGCTGCTGCCCCACAGCAGGACCGCGGCACCAACCCATTCCTTTCGGCTCTTTTCGTCCAGGTGCTGGAACGACGACAAATGCCTTGAGACAACCGACGTCATGAATTGAAGGTCGCCGGGCTTGACTCCGCCACCTTTCGCAAAGTGGCTCGAAGGTCGGTTGCGGCCAGTTCACCAAGCATGAGCGCAATGGATCCGAGCGGATTCTCGCCGAACGATGGGTCGATCTCTTCTTCCTTACGCAGGCACTCTTGGGCTTTTTGAAGGTCGACGTCCGAGGCCGAGGTAATGTATAGGCGGGCCAGTTTGAGCCAAAGCCCCGGCGTCCTCGGAAACTCTTCGACACACCTCTCCAGCAGGCGAGCAGCCTCTTCAGCCATGCCGCATTTCGCATAGCATTCAGCGGCATTCTGGTACAAGGTAGTTCTCGCAGACAAAGTAGCACTTGCCCCAAGCTGCCCGGTACGAACTGAGCAACTCCGAGTCCTTGTCGAAAGCGCTTTCCCATTCGTGGGCGGCGTCGGAGAGGTGCGCGCGCTCCTCGGCGGAGTATTCCACCTCATCCGCCAGTTTCATGCCCCACCCTAAAAGCCCAAAAGTGCGGATACAACGGAAAATATCGTCGCCGGGAAGGAAAATAGTGTCCCACTGTGGGCGCCACCACCACGCCAGGTGTCCATGTGACGCGCCCGATTCGTCCTCGTCTCTCGGAGCGACTACCGAGCAGACCCGCATCTGGCCCTTGAGTGCCCGGCATTGCGATGCTGTGATCCCCCCCAGGAACATCAGACGGTCGAACAGCAAGGCTGCCAGATCCCACTGGTAAGTTAAGCAGGCATTCGTTATCTCCCACTGGACGACCCGCCGGTCGTGGAGCGCGCCGGGATCAAGAACGGGAAGGCCCACGAATCTATCAAAGTGCGCCCAGACGATGCCATGGAGCAATGGCGCCGACTCTGCCAAGCGGAAATCCTGGAAGTGGGCGAGGCGGTACAGGAGGTTCAAGGTCACAAAGCGGACCGCGAGCGCAAAATCGGAGCGTATCAGCCGGAGCTCGAGGAACTCGACCGTACGCTCGACCTCGTCTGTGCTGTAGGCGCCCTCTCCGACGTCCTCCAAGATCGTACGGCCTGCGATCCAGCGTAACTCGTGGGCCATGTCGATTTCGGAACTGTCAATCCGCGGACAGCCTCCGGAAGCGAGAAGCACCTCTTCGGCTTGGCGCACCCACTCGTCGAAACTTTCAAGCATACACGGATTCTAGCAGGCGGTTTCCGCGGCTGGAGCGAGCGGCGTCTGGCAGCGGTACACTGGAGGCATGGAAAACGCGGAGATCCAGATCGTCTCAAACGAGGCCGGCGAACCGACTGCTGTCATTGTTCCCATTGATCTCTGGCGCGAAATCGAATCGGAGCGGGAAACCGCCTACCTGCTCAAGTCCGAAACGATGAAGCAACGCCTGCTGGCTGCGAAGGAACGCCAGGAGGGGATTTCACTCGAGGCTGTGGTTGAGAAACTTAGAATTTGACTCGTCGGCTTTCGAGGACCTCGCGTGGTGGATCGAAAAGGATCGCGCACAGGCCCTTCGAATCGTTAAACTGGTTCGTGAAATCCAGCGCGAACCCTATTCCGGCCTGGCGAATTCTCGCCTGCCGGTTCCACTACTGATGCAGCCATGCGTTGGCGAGATCCTCCGCCCCTGAAGGCTTGCCCCGACTCCCCGCTCTTCTTTGCGGCTTTCGCGGCTCCTTTGCGTCTTGGCGTGAAACTTGCCACGCGCCCCGCCACGCATCACCCCGCCATCGCCCCCCGGAATCCATCCACCGCCTTCGTCAAACTCGCCACCTGCTCCCCCACCGGCAGATACTCCATGGTCAAATAACCCGCGAAGCCGGTCTTCTGAATCGCCTTATAAATATTCGGATAGTTCATCTCGCCCGTGCCCGGATCGTTGCGCCCGGGACTATCCGCCACATGAAAAACGGCCACCTCCGGGGCGGCCTCCGTCAGCGTGCGGATCACGTTCCCCTGCTGCACCTGCTCGTGATACAGATCGAACAGCAGCCGCACGTGCGGATTATCCACCTCGCGGACCAGCTTCAGCCCTTCCGTGCACGTTGTCAGAAAAAAGCCCTTGTGGTTGACCAGCGAATTGAGCGGCTCCACGATCATGGTCACCTTCGCCTCCGCCGCTAAATCGCCCGCACGCCGCGCGCCTTCGAGCAAGCTCGCGTATTGCTCCTCGTGCGTGCGTCCCGCGATGGCGTTCCCGCTCATCAGAATGATCTGTGGGATCTCCAGCTTGCGCGCATAGCCGATGGCGTTGCGCACGTCTGCCAAAAAAGCTTCGCGATGCGCGGGATCCACCATCGATACCGGCCGCTTGCCCCAATCGGGCGAGCCTAGCAAAGTGTCCATCCCCAGCCCAAACGATCCCGCTGTTTTCTTCACGCGCGCGATGTCCGCGCCGGACCAGTGTGCGTATTCGTCGATTAGCTCGACCGATTGCAAACCCACGCGCCCGGCGGCTTCCAGTTTGTCTTCGAACGAGCCCTTCAGAGTCCACAGCATCGCGGAGCTGGTGATCTTGGCCTTCGGCGGCGTGTTCGATTGCGCCTTGCCCAGCGCGGCGCCGGCCACCAGCGCCGCGGCGGTTTTCAGAATTTGTCTACGTTCCATCGTTTTCGCCTCATGGAATGCCAGAATAGCACGCAAACCCGGCCCCTCTCCGCCCCATGCTATTCTGGGCCAAGAGTCTCACATTGGGTGTTGAACATGCGTGAATACACCTTTAACACTCCGCACGGGATCGCTGTTACTCGCACTCTTACCAAGGCGCCCTACCGCCGCGGCCTGCGGCACATCTTGCACGACCTCGATCGACACCGCGGCCTGTACCTCTCCTCCGGATACGAATATCCGGGACGTTATTCGCGCTGGGATATCGCCTCCTCGCGCCCGCCGCTGGAGATCGTATCGTACGACCGCAACGTGGAATTCCGCCCGCTCAGCATCCGCGGCGAAATCCTGAATCAGATCCTGCTGCCGGTGCTGGAAAATCATCCGCATTGGGAATCGTTCGCCTGCGTGGATGGCGCCCTGTGCGGCCAACTGAAACCGCTGCCGGCGCTGTTTCCCGAAGAAGAGCGCAGCAAACAGCCCTCCACGTTTTCCATCCTGCGCGCCTTGATCGAAGAATTCCGCAACGAAGAGGATTGCCGCCTGGCGCTGGCCGGCGCGTTCGGCTACGACCTGCTCTTCCAGTTCGACCCGATCGAATTGAAACTGCCGCGCAACGGCCACAAGGACCTGCACCTGTTCCTGTGCGACGACATCTACCTGATGGACCGCAAGAAGGAACAGATCGAGCGCTTTCAATACGATTTCGAGCACGCGGGCCTGTCTACACTTGGACTCGAGCGCACCGCCGAACCGATTCCGCCGCCGCCCGCGCGCGAGCCCGGCCCGATCGTCTCCGACCACACGCCCGCGGAGTACATGGCCGGCGTCGAAACCGTGCGCGAGGGCATGCGCCGCGGCGATTATTATGAAGTCGTGTTGCGCCAGACGTTCAGCACGCCCTACTCGGGCAAGGCTTCGGAGTTGTTCGAGCGCGTGCAGCGCGCCAGCCCCAGCCCCTACGAATTTCTGCTGCAGTTGGGCGACGAGCAACTGATCGGCGCGTCGCCGGAGATGTTCGTGCGTGTGGAAGGCCAGCGCGTGGAGACCTGTCCCATCGCGGGCACCGCGCGCCGCACGGGCGATCCCATGCGCGACGCGGAAAACATCCGCGAGCTGCTGAAGTCCACCAAGGAAGAGTCCGAGCTGACCATGTGTACGGACGTGGACCGCAACGACAAATCGCGCGTGTGCGAACCGGGCACCGTGAAGGTGATCGGCCGCCGTCTCATCGAATCGTACGCGGGCTTGTTCCACACCGTCGATCACGTGGAAGGTTTCCTGAAGGAAGGTTTCGACTCACTCGATGCCTTCCTCAGTCACATGTGGGCCGTGACGCTGGTAGGCGCGCCGAAGAAGGCCGCCGCGCAGGCCATCGAAACCCTGGAAAAAGATGCGCGCGGCTGGTACGGCGGCGCGGTCGGCATGATTACGCTGAACGGCGATATGAACACCGGTATCCTGATTCGCACCACGTATCTGCGCGACGGCATGGCGCGCTATCCGGCGGGCGCCACGCTGCTCTACGACTCGACACCCGAGATGGAAGACCGCGAGTGCCATCTGAAAGCCACCGGCTTCTTCCGCACCTTGGGCGCGCGCAAAGAGGCTGCGTCAGTCTCCGTCGAGGAACCCGTGGGCGCCGGCGCACGCCTGCTGCTGGTGGATAACGACGATTGCTTCATTCAGACGCTGGCCAACTACGCGCGGCAGACCGGCGCGGAGGTGGTCACTTATCGCGCCGGATTTCCGCCGGAGTTGATCGCGAAAATCGCCCCGCACTTGATCCTGATTTCGCCGGGCCCCGGCCGTCCCGCCGATTTCGGCGTGCCCGATCTGGTGAAGGAAGCCGTCCGCCGCGGCGTGCCGGTGTTCGGCGTGTGCCTCGGATTGCAGGGCGTCGTCGAAGCGTTCGGCGGTGCGCTGGGCGTGCTCGACTATCCCATGCACGGCAAACCGTCGTGGGTGCACCACTCCGGCGCGGGCGTGTTTGAAGGATTGCCGGAGCGTTTCCAGGTGGGCCGCTATCATTCGCTGTACGCCGTGCGCGCAGTTTTCCCCGCCTGCCTGGAAGTGACCGCGGAGTCGGACGACGGCGTCATCATGGGGCTGCGCCACCGCGAGTTGCCGGTGGAAGCGGTGCAGTTTCATCCGGAGTCGATCCTCACTTCGGAAGGTGACTGCGGATTGCAGTTGATGAAGAACGTGGTGCGGTTGAACCGGCTGGCGGCGGTGGGTGTGCGAGCATAGAATGCCTCTTGATTGACTACTTGACAACGCCGTCTGTTTCGGGGCGTATAGACGAAAGAGAATGACTCTTAAGGAAAAACTATGTGGATGCCTAATCTGGCTTGGAGTCGCTCTCGTATGCGTTGGCGGTTTCCTGACACAATCCGACAGCTCAAGTCCACTGGCGGGACATGGATTTGAGATTGGGTCCGTCGGTATGCTGATGATTGGGATTGGGACCGCGATTGTGATCGCTCAAAGGGAAAAAAGATGACGGCTGCTTCTTGCCCGCGCGCGGGAATTATGACCGCGAACGTTCCCCTTGTGCGTGTCGGCCATGGGCGTCGGGGGCTGTTCAGCAGCGCCCCGAATGACGGCCTCGATATTCTTCCTTTGGAACCGCGCGGCCGTTATACCCCAAGCATGGTCGCGCGGTTATAGAGGAACAGGCTTTAGAACCTCTCGTCACTCAACAGTTGCTCCGCCGTTTTTGCGATGATCGCCTGGGGGCTTGGGTTGATGCCGCCCAGCCCGTCCTGAAATACCAAGCTCGTCTTAAGAACCGGCGTGATGAGTTTTTCCATCGGCTCGGCAAAACCGAAGGTATTCTCCATTTGGCCGCGGAGGCGCCCGACGAAGATGCCGGGCTGGCGGTAGACCTCCCGGAGGGCCACCTTCTGTTGCCAATTCAGGGTCATGAAATCGCCACGTGCTCTGGTCTGCATGGCGCGATCCGTCTGGGACATTGGCGGCTCCTGCGGTTTGGGAATTGGCTGAGCAAATGCCCGATCATTCTTGAGTCCCCGCGACTCGCGCCTGAACGTCGCGGCCAGAGCCCATCCAAACAGAAAGATGAAGCACACCGAGAGGGACACTTGTTGCCACAGGTGCAGGCCATGCGTTAATGCCACGGCGAGGATCACAAAACCAGTCCCGACGGCGGTGACGACCGCCCACTTAGCGTTGCCCTTGATATCGTTCCATTGCCCCTTAAGCCACCCCGATACACTTTCAGCTTCCACGGCGTCGCTCCTTGCAGCGATTCCTTGAGGCGAACCAGGCCGCCCGCGGGTCAAGGTTCCGCGCTTCATCCGGGTTGATCGGACCTGGACTAGGCCTGGACTAGGCCGCCAAATTCATTCTCTGGGTGATCCTGCAGTGGCGGCCGATCCCGCGCGCGACGCATTCTTCATGGCCGATCAGCGCTTTGGTTCGGCGGACACGGGGGAGTGGGACTTTTCCGGGTAGCCGCGTCGCGTCTGCTCAACGCGAGCGCGTGTCCCTCCGGCACGCACACTGAAGCGCAGGCGGCATCCTGCTGGGAGGCCACCGCGCCGGTGCTGCTCTTCGCTCAACCTACTTTCGATTCTGTATCCGATATACCGCGCATCGCGGTGGATGAGCGGCCCACCTCCGCGGGCGTGGGCGCAGGGAATGTCTACGTCGCGATTGTCGAGTTCAACTTCGATGCCCAGACCAATACGGTGATGCTGGCGTCCTGTTCGAATGCGATGGTATGCGCCGCGCCCGTGCTGGTGAGCGGGTCCGACATAAGCGCTGGGTTTGCCGATGTGCAGGTGCGTCCCGACGGATTGATCACAGTATCCTTCAACAACGCGAATGCGGACGGAAGCGCAACCATCCTGTTCACCACTTGCACCCCGGCGGCGGCCCCCAGCGCGCCAGTTTGCGGCAGTCCCACAACGGTTGCCCAAGTACCTAATCCGCTGTCTCCCTCACTGAACATTTCCGCGCCCATGTTGAATATCGCCATCCAGGAGTTTACTTTTCCAAAACATGCCCACCGGCAGAATGCCGGAGGCACTTTTACCACCTTCCTCACTTACGAGGATTGCAAGAATCCTTTTCCGGGCGGGCCTTGCCTGGATGCGGAAGTGGTGATGGCAACGTCGGCCGATAACGGAAATACGTGGACAATTCCGGTTTCGGTGGATACAACCCATGGACACCATTTCCTTCCGGCAATCTCGACCGATGCTTCAACGGGTGTGGTGAATCTGTCTTATATGAGTGCGTCAGGCGACAAATATAACCACGAGGTTGAGGTATTGCGCAACCAAATCGCGCCCGGCGCGACCACGGTGGGGACGCCGCAACAAGTTACGACGACACTCGATCCTATCGATAGCGATCCTCAAGGGCTGAGCTTGTTGCAATCGGATTTCTATATGGGTATTAAGGCTCGCGGCACCGGAGCGGTG
>Ga0302324_100011335_pt1 | contig 18309 bp, 15 predicted proteins | sample Palsa_T0_1_FD_201949 | JGI IMG/M metagenome (GOLD analysis project Ga0302324, IMG submission 201949) | Peat permafrost microbial communities from Stordalen Mire near Abisko, Sweden - Palsa_T0_1 | ecosystem: Environmental > Terrestrial > Soil > Palsa > Peat permafrost | place: Sweden: Abisko... | reverse complement strand
CTTTCGGCTCAACGATCGCTGGTCGATTGCAGGCGGCGGGCGCGGGGATTCCGGTCTGGGCAGCTTTGTTGTGCTGGTCGTGAAGGCGAAGTAGTGGCGACAATGCGACGACGTTTCGCACTCGGGCTCCTCGTGCTGGCTTTCGCGTCTTTCGCGCGACGCGCGCAGGCGCAGGCGGGACCGCCGTTTCTGACCGACGATCCTGAGACGCCGGGGAACAAGCATTGGGAGATCAACGCCGGGTGGATTGCAGATCGCAATCCGGGCGACTCGTATTATCAAGTGCCGGATTTCGATTTCAACTACGGCTGGGGCGATCGTATCCAGCTGAAATACGAGCTGCCGATTGCGGTGCACACCGACCAGAACAATACGACCGCTGCTGGTTTGGGCGAATCGCTGCTCGGCGTGAAGTGGCGCTTTTATGAGCACAAGCGCGCGGACGCCAAACCGGGCGACGACAAGGCTGTCAATTTTTCCTTTGGAACGTATCCGCAGCTGTCGCTGAACAATCCGACCTCCGCGGTGCGGCGAAATGTGGTTCTTGCTGGTCCGCAATTTCTGCTGCCGCTGGAGGCCAACGCGCGCATCGGCTGGCTTCGTGTCGACGGTGAATTCGGATATTGGTTCACCAACAAGCATGTCCCGCAGTCGTGGATTCGCGGCATGATTGCCGGCCACGAGTTCACTGAGAAGACGGAGCTGTACGGCGAAATCTTCGATCAGCAGGACGCCAATCGCGTCAACGGAGCGCCGAAGCAGCGGCTTTCAACTCTCGGTTTGGGCGGCAGACACGCGCTCAACCACGACAACTCCATCCTGCTGCTCTTCATGGGTGGCCACAGCTTTCAGACGGTGACGCGGACGAATGGGCAGCCCAGCTGGATTGCATATGTGGGTGTCCAGTTTCTGCTCGGGCCCAAAGAAGAGAACCATCAAGTCGAGAAGAAGCTGCCCGACGAAGACCAAAAATAGTCCCGATTACGCAGCAGCGATCCTGGCGCGTGCCTTCTTTTCCTTGACCGCGCGGTGCTGCGGAAGGGTGACCGGCCGGTTTGTGTTCTCGTCCGGCAGCTTGTCGTGCAGCACCACGTTCAACAATGACTTGTGGACGTGGATGCGCCCGTTGTATTGGATGAATCCCAGCTTGCGAAAGCGGTTCATGAAGAAGCTGACGCGCGACCTGGTTGTGCCGATCATGTCTGCCAGCGCCTCCTGCGTGATCGGAGGAATGAGCGTCTCCGGTGCGCCGGACTGGCCAAACTCCGCCATCAACAGGAGGGTCCGCGCCAGGCGCTTCTCACTGTTGTTAAACAGCTGGTCAATCAGGTCTTCCTGGGTGCGGACGGCGCGCACCAGGATGAATTTCAGAAAGGTGTCAGAAAATTCGTGCTGCTCATGTAGCAGGCGCACCATGTCGTCGCGCTCCAACTTGAGCGCTGTGCATGCAGTGATCGCCATTGCAGTCGCGGTCCGGACCGCGGCAAAGCCTGCCAGCGACTCTTCGCCGATGAAGTCGCCCGGGCTGAGCATGGAGACGGTCGCCTCCTTGCCTCGCTTGGAGACGACGATCAACTTCGCCCGGCCCGTCTCCAGATAGAAGATGGAGGTCGCTGGATCTCCCTGCGAAAAGAACGGACGCTTGGCCTTGAGGCGAACCGTCCTCTTGGTCACGCCGGCGGCGGTGAGGTATTTTCCGGGATCGAATTTTGCTTTCAGTGATTCTGGCATGTTCGAGATCCCCGCTTCCAAATCGCCTGGCGGCTGCGCAACCAGCGGCGGCTGCATGCTCCAGACCCCAAGCATTGCAGCGTGTCAGCAGCAAGTCTGAGCATTTGTGCTCATCCCGCGAGAACAGGTACTTCCGCCGCAGCAACGGGAGCGGAGCCGGCTTTCTTTTTGGCGCTCGCAAGCCGCAGCAATTACGATGGTCGGCAACACTTGCTATGCCCTTCAAGCCGGGAGAGGTATTCCAGTTCGCAGAATTCACACTTGACCCCTCGCAGCGTGCCTTGCTGCGCCAAGGGGAAGCCCTGCCTTTGCCCGCCAAGGCCTTCGACATGCTGTTTTTCATGGTCGAGAACCCCGGCCGGCTGCTGACGCGGGAAGAGATCCTGCGCGCGGTCTGGCCTGACACGGTCGTCGAAGAAGGCAACCTGAGCCAGAACATTTTTCTGGTCCGCAAGGCGCTCGGCGAATCTGCAACTGAGCAGCGCTTTGTTCTGACCGTCATCGGCAGCGGTTATCAATTCATCGCCCCGGTCAAGCGGCGGATCATTTCAGCCGATCCGGTCGAGCAATTTCCGCGTCACGACCGCAGTCTCCGCGGCGCGGCATCGGAGGCCGCAGAGCACTCCGAGCGTCGCCGCCCTCTGCTGGTGACCAGCTCTTCCACGCTGCCCAAGCCGGCGCGGGCGGCAGACATGGGACCGGCGCTGGTCATGCCGCAGCCGCGGACCTCCCACGTCCGCCTGTGGACGGCGATCGCGGCCGGCGTGGTCGTCGCTCTTGCTGCCGGAGTCCTGGCCTGGCTGCACTGGCGCCCGATCCCGGCCGGCAACATTCACCTCCTGCTCGCGGAGCTGGAGAATTCCACCGGCGACACGACCTTTGACCATTCGCTGAATCGCGCGCTGCAGATTGACATTCAGCAATCGCCATCGCTGGTGCTGCTGGGCGGCAGCCGTGTCCGAAATGCGCTGAAGGCGATGCAGCTCGACCCGGCCGTCAAGATGACGCCCGATGTTGCCCGCGAGGTTTGTCAGCGGCTCAACGGCCAGGCCGTGCTGGAGCCGATGATCGCGAACTACGGCGGCCGTTACCTGGTCGCGCTGACCGCCCGCGCCTGCGACGATGGTCACGTTCTCGGCGACCGCAAGGAAATTGCCGCGGACAAAGCGGGGATCCTCGTTGCGCTGGACAAGCTGGCCGACGGCATCCGTCATGACATCGGCGAGTCGAGCGCGTCCATTCGCCGCTACGACAATCCGCTCTACGACGAAACCACTAAGTCGCTCGACGCGCTCAAGGCCTACAGCGAGGGTGAGCGTCTGTTCAACTCCGGCCAGCTTGCCCAGGCTGTCCCGCTCTTTCAGCGCGCGGTTGATCTGGACCCGAAGTTTGCGGTCGCGTATGCAGATCTTTCGTCGGCCTATTACGACCTCGGCGATCGCGAGAAGGATCGCGAGAACATCAGCAAGGCTTACCAGCTGCGCGACAGCGTGGGCGACCATGAGCGCTATTACATCGAGTATCGATACCACCTGAGCGTGACCGGAGATTTGCGGAAGGCCATCGAAGCGCTGGCCAAAGACGCGGCCGTGTTTCCGCATGATGGTGGGACACGCGGCAACCTCTCCAACGCGGAGAATTGGATCGGCAACTATAAGGAAGCCGTCCGCTACGCCGACGAGGCGATGGCGATTGATAAGGAAGAGGGGATCTACAACGCTGTCGGTTTTGAGATAGCCGCGCGTTCGTACAAACACGCGGACATGTTTGACCGCGCGCGGCAAATCGGCCAGCAGGCGCTCGAGAAAACGCCGAGCGAGGGCATGCTCGGGATTCTCATCCAGCTGGCAACGATGCGGCACGACGACGCCGAGGTCGACCGGCTGATCGCGTTGAGCCGCGGCACTCAAACGGAGCCGCACGTCCTGCAGGAGGCCGGCGCGGCTGCGCTGTATCAGGGCAAAGCGAAACGGTCGCAGCAATTATTCCAAGAGGCGCGGGTTGCGGCGAAGCGCGACAACAGTGAAGCGGGGCTGCTGGATCTCGATGCAACCCAGGCGCGGGAGTTAGTCGAGGTCGGGCTGAGCGACCAGGCGCGGTCCGCGCTCGCGGCGCTGCCGAAAATGGACGACTCGATGGACGGGGTCTACGCGATGGCCGAGGTTGGCGATCCCGCCAAGGCGGAAGAGATCGCCGCGCAACGTTTGCAAGCCGAGCCCAGCGACCAGATGCTGAGCAGCGAATATGCGCCGTCGGTGCGGGCCGCGATTGCGATGCGCAACGGCAAGCCGGAGGATGCGATTCGCGGCGTGGCAGTGGATGCGCCGTTTGAAATGCGCGATCCCACCGTACCGTATCTCCTGGGGCAGGCGTATCTCGCCGCTCACCAGCCGCAACAGGCCATCGGTGAGTTCAAGAAATTTCTCGACAACCCTGGGATTGATGATCCGCTGACGCCGTTGTATGCGCTGTCCCTGCTGGGCACGGCGCGGGCGCAGGCGATGCAGGGACAAAATGCTGCCGCGGTCGCCAGCTATCAGAAATTTTTCGACTTCTGGAAAGATGCTGATCCTGACCTGCCGGTGCTGGCGCAGGCGCATGCTGAGCTGGCAAAGTTGCAGCCGGCCGCGCACTGATTTTTGCTTACTGGCTCACCCCATGTTGCGCAGGCCGGCGGAGATGCCGCTGATGGTCGACGCGATGGCGCGGTTGAGTTCGGGCGTGTCCTCGCCGGCGCGCTTGCGGCGCAACAATTCCACCTGGATCAGGCTCATCGGGTCGACGTAGGGATTGCGCAGCCGGATTGAGCGCGACAGGACGCGGTTGTTGTCCAGCAGCTCGCTCTGCCCGGTGATGGCGAGAAGGAGGCGGCGGGTGCGGATAAACTCCAACTCGATTTTTTGCCAGACGCGCTGGCGCAGTCCGGGGTCTTCGACCAGGGACGCGTACAGACGCGCGATGCCTAGGTCGGCCTTGGCCAGCGAGACTTCGACGTTGCTGAACAGGTCGACGCAGAAGGGAAATTCGCGCGCCATGATGGTGAGCAACTCGAGTCCGCCGGGCTTCTCTGTGACAGATTCCAGCGCGGTGCCGACGCCGAACCAGCCCGGCAAGCCGTGGCGGGTCTGCGTCCAACCAAAGACCCACGGGATGGCGCGCAGGTCAGCGAAGCCGCGCTTGCCGGTGCGGCGCACGGGGCGGGAGCCGATCTTCGCGTTCTCCAACTCTCCCATCGGCGTGGCCTGTTCGAAATACTGGAAGACTTCAGGGTCGTCGAGGATTTGCTCTTTGTAGGTTACAAATGCGAGGTTGGACATCGCCTCCAGCGTGCTCTCCCACTCCGGCAGCAGGACGCCGGTCTGGTGGCCGTTGGCATCGCGTGCGTCGGGGCGGGCCAGAGCGTCGAGCGAGGCCGCGATCATCAGCTCAAGATTGCGTTCCGCCAGGATGGCGTCGGAATATTTCCAGTTCAACACTTCGCCTTGCTCGGTGATGCGCAGCTCGCCCTCGAAGGCGTCCATGGGCTGCGCGAAAATGGCGCGATGGGTGGGGCCGCCGCCGCGGCCGACGGTTCCGCCACGGCCATGAAAAAGGCTCAGCTGGACGTTGCATTTGCGCGCGGTCTGATGCAGGGCGCGATGCGCTTTGTAAATCTCCCAAGAGCTGGTCAGCATGCCGCCATCTTTGTTCGAGTCGGAGTAGCCGAGCATGACTTCCTGCCGGCGTCCCCAGGAATCGAGCAGCGGAGAATATTCCGCCGACTTCCAGAGCTGCTCGCATACGGCAGGCGCGTTGCGCAGGTCTTCGATGGATTCAAACAGCGGCACCGGCATCAGCCACGCGCCGATTTCATTCGCGGCGATGCTGGCGCCGCCGAGACGCGCCAGCCAGACTGCGTCGAGCACATCCTGGCCGCTGGTCGCGCCGCTGATGATGTAGCGGCGGATGACGGCCGGAGCGACGCTCTGCACCTGGGCGATGGCGCGGAAGGTGTCGAGCACCTCGGCCGTGCCAGGCGAAATCGGAGGCTGTGCCTGGCCTGATTGGGGCTGCAATTCCTTGACGGCCTGGGCGTGGACGCGCGCATGTTGACGGACGTCGAGCATCTGCAGATGCAGTCCCAGCGTGTTGACCCACGTCAGCAGCGGGCGAATGTAGGCACGCGCCAGCCGCTCGCCGCGGTTGGCGACGAGGCTGTGCTGCAGCAGCTCCAGGTCGTCGAGAAATTCCTGCGCGGAAGCGTACGGCGGCAGCTCCGGCCGCGAAGTTTCTTCGAGGCGCATCTGCACGCATGCCAGAAATTGCCGCGCCAGCTCCTGCGGGAAGCGGGCTTCGAGCGCGGCGACGCGATCGGACGCAGAAATTTTCCGATAGTGGGCCAACCGCGCAATCAGCTCCGGCGACGACGGCACGTGATGCGTGGAAACAGTAATGACATCGAACAGCCCTTGCAGCTTGCGACGATAGCGGGCGTGCAAAAAGCGCCGCGCTTCGGCGACGGCTTCGAGCGTGGTCGAGGGATGGACGTTGGGATTGCCATCGCGGTCGCCGCCAATCCACGACGCAAAACTCAACAGCCGCGGCAGCTCTTCCGGTCGAAGATTGAGGCCGCACTCGGCGGCGAAGGCCAGCCGGACCTCGGCATACACCTGGGGCAGCGCCTCGAGCAGGGAGGCGTCGTAGTAGTCGAGGCCCGTCTTCACTTCGTCAATCACGCTGGGGCGAATGCTGCGAACCTCGTCGGTTTCCCACAGCGCGGTGATCTCGGTGCGCAGCGAATCTTCGAGCGACTGCAGGACCGGGTCGGGCAGCGGGATGGCGCCGAGCTGCTCCAGCACGCGAGCCATGCGGCGGCGCTTGAACATGACGGCGCGCCGCGCCACTTCGGTAGGGTGCGCGGTAAAAGTCGGGGTGATGTGGATGCGCTGCAGCAGCGCCAGCGATTCTTCGGCGGAGTAGCCGGTCTCTTTCATCCGCCGCAGGGTGCCGCGCAACCCACCGCGTTGCGGCCGTGCATCCTGCTCGAGTTGCAGCGCGGCGCGACGGCGCTTGCGGTGATTGGTCTCCGCCAGATTGATCAGCTCAAAATAAAACGCGAAGGCGCGCGTCAATCCGGCGGCCTGCGCGAGCGTCATGTCGCGCATGCTGCCGGAGGCCTGTTGCAGCAGCCCCTCAGGAGAGCTGCCCGCCTGCCGCATGTGGATAGAGAGACGGCGCAGTTCCTCGACCTGCTCATAGAGCGCGTCGCCGGCCTGTTCGCGCAACACCTCGCCAAGAAGCGTGCCGAGCAAGCGGACATCGCGGCGCAGCGGTGCATCTTTTAAATCAGTCGACGGTTGACCAGCCGCGGCGGGCTCGAGTTCGGCGAGGCGCTGCTGCCAGTCTTCGGGCTTCCACAAAGGTGCGGGCGGGGATGGCGGCATGGGCTGCGCTCATTATGACGCAGCGGGAGTGCAAATCCGGCGCGGCCTTGTATTATCTCTATGCGGTGCAACCGCGACGACGGTGAAAAAGGAGAAATATCCATGAAAGCTTCCAGCCTTATTTTGATTTTGAGCGGAGCGTTGGTTCTGGGCGGTGCGAGCGGAGCGATGGCGCAATCCAGTGACAGCGCGGCTGCAAAGTCGGATTCGAAGTCGGCCGGCTCTGATTTAAAGAGCGGCGCCAAGGACACCGGTCACGGCATTTCCAAGGGCGCGAAGGCGACCGGTCATGCGACCAAAGCCGGCGCCAAAGACACGGCGCATGGGACGAAGGTTGCGGCGAAAGATACCGCGCACGGCACCAAGGTGGCTGCGAAAGACACGGCGAACGGGACCAAGAAAGTCGGCCACGCCATCGCCCATCCCAATGGCGGCGGTTCAAGCACGCAGTAATTTTATTGGTGCAGGTGCAGCCATTCCAGGATGGCGATCAGCAGAATAATCGGCGCGAGAAAAATTGCCACGACTCCACCGCCCAGGCACAGGAGGAAGACCCAGTCCTTCCACTTGTGGCGCTGCGGTTGCGCCAGGTGGCGCGTCATCAATTTGTAATTGCGGCGGTTGGCTTTCCACGCGATGACGAACATATCGCCGGCGAACGGGATCGTACCGACCAGCACGGAGATGCCGACATTGGCCGCCATCCGCAGCAGCGTGATGTAGGGCACGCCGCGCACCCATCCTGCGAAAAGAATGACCAGCGAGGCGAGGCCACCGATAACATCGCCGATGCCGGGGATGAGGCCGACGATGCCGTCGAGGCCGAAGCGGATTGATGTGCCGGGGACGCGCAGCCACTCATCGAGGACGTGCGAGATGAGGTCGAGGTTCTCATCATCGAACCAGTGCGTCTGCTGGCGCAGCAATTTTTTGCCACGTCGCGATGCGGGCGGCAGCACTTCTCCAGCGCGGGGAGTGGGCGGGGGACTCGGCATAGCTTGGTACAATCAAAGTGTACGTGGCGGCTATAGTTCAGTGGCAGAACGCCTGACTGTGGCTCAGGATGTCGTGGGTTCGATCCCCACTAGCCGCCCCACAAATCTGCATTTTCTCCAAAAAAATCGCCGTCAGAATCGAGATTCAAGCGCGGCTCGCGCGGGGCAATCTCTTCGACAGATATTTTCCCAGCCGCAGCGATGGCTCTTCGACCGAGATGCAGAAGAGGTGGGAGACGGCCAGCGTCGCGACCAGGCAGAGGCAGATGAGCAGCGGGAAGGGGATCCGTCCGTAGGCCAGGTCGAAGAGCGCGAACAGAACTACATAGTGGATGAGATACATGCTGTAGGAAATCCGCCCGAGGTATTGGCAGACTGCGTTGTTCATGCCGAGGCTGGCGCGCGGGTCCTGCACCGCGACCAGCAGGATCAGCGAGCCGATCAGCGTCAGTAGCTCGCCCTGCGGCGTGCTGAGATGAAGAAACATCCGGTGGTAATACAGCAGCAGCGCGACGACGACGGACAGGTACAACACCGGCGCCTTCAGCAAGAAGGTAAATCTGAGCAGGATTGCGCGTTCCCGCGCCAGCAGTGCGCCGGCAATGAAAAACAGCGAGTAGTAAAGAAAGTCGGAGAGAATGGTCAGCTCCGCGTGGAACGCTGTGAAGGTGCGATGCGCGATCCACATCTGCAGCAGGCGGATCGCCGGCAACAGGACGAAGGGAAGATAGCGGCTGCGCGCCAGGAACCAGCAGATGAAGGGAAAAAGGATGGACAGCTCCATCTCGTAGCGCAGCGACCACATCGCTCCGTTCAGGGTTGGGATATCCGGCATCGTCAGCTGATGCAGGAAGTCGCGGAGGGTGACCGGGTCCTGCCAGGTCTTCATGTAGAAGTCGGTGAGCTGCAAATGCGTTTTGTAAAAAACTGTGCAGCCGATCGCGGATAGAATCAGCGCCGCGACAAACGGCACGTAGATCCGGAAAATTCTTCTGACCAGGTAAATCGGATAGCTACTCTGCCGGCCAGTCCAGACGGGGAGCGAGAGGACGTAGCCGCTGAGGACAAAAAACAGAATGACGGCTTCCTGTCCCGAGGTGATAGGAACGAAATACCAGGCGGGCGGCGTGTTGCTGCTGATCCCCCAAAGATGATGCACGACCACAGTCGCAGCCGCGACGCCACGCAGCGAATCCAGCTCGACCACGCGCCCTGCGGCAGAGTGTCCGTGGGCGGCTGGTCCAAACTGCGACGGGAGCATGGTCTCCTAATATACGTCAGCGCAAAAATGCGCTGGGCGGCTGCTAGCTCTTCTTCTCCTCGTGGCCGCCGAATTGAAAACGCAGCGCGGACAGCAGCTTGTCGGCGAAGTCATCTTCGCCGCGCGATGAAAATCGCTGGTAGAGCGCGGCGCTGAGTACCGGTGCTGGGACGGATTCGTCGATTGCGGCCTTGATGGTCCAGCGGCCCTCGCCGGAGTCTGAAACTCTGCCGGCAAACTTCGCCAGGTCCGGGCTGTCGAGCAGGGAAATTGCGGCGAGATCGAGCAGCCACGACGAAATGACGCTGCCGCGACGCCAGACCTCTGCGACGTCGGCCAGGTTCAAGTCGTACTGATAGTGCTCGGGATCGCGCAGCGGCGTCGTCTCCGCGTCCACTTCGGCGCCCTTCTGCTTGCCGACGTTGGCGTGGTGCAGAATGTTCAGGCCCTCCGCGTACGCAGCCATGATGCCGTACTCGATGCCGTTGTGGACCATCTTGACGAAATGGCCCGCGCCGCTGGGGCCGCAGTGCAGGTAGCCATGCTCGGCGGTGCCGCCACTCATTTTTTCGCGACCGGGCGTGCGCGGCGCCTCGTCGATGCTTGGAGCCAACGCGGAAAAAATCGGCTGCAGGCGCTGCACGACCGCGTCTTCGCCGCCGATCATCAGGCAGTAGCCGCGATCCGCGCCAAACACTCCGCCGCTGGTGCCAACGTCGACGTAGTGGATGCCCTTCGACTTCAGCTGCGCGGCGCGGCGCATATCGTCCTGATAAAAAGAATTGCCGCCGTCGATGATGACGTCGTCGGGTGCGAGCAATGGCGCGAGTGTGGCCAGCAGCGAATCGACGACCGCGGCGGGCACCATCAGCCAGATGGCGCGCGGCTTCGCCAGCTTCTGCACCATGTCTTCCAGAGACGTTGTGCCGACCGCGCCTTCGCTGACGACGCTCTGTGCCGTCTCCGTCTTGCGGTCATACGCGACGCAGTGTTGGCCGGCGCGCTGCAGCCGCTTCACCATATTGAGACCCATCCGGCCAAGTCCGATCATTCCCAGTTCCATATCTCACCTCAACGAACAGCTCCCATTGTGCTCAGCGGCGGGCGAGTATGCAAACTGCGTCCCATGAAATGCGGGCTTGGCCGAGCCAGATCGCTCTCGTATCATGAAGCTCCGCATGGCCTCGGCTGACATTTCGAAAACGCCCGGAGATGCTCCCCAGCCGGGCTTTTATGCCGGCACCTCCGGCTGGGCGTATCCCACGTGGAAGCCCGGCTTCTATCCGGCGAAATTGCCGGCGGCGAAATTTCTCGAGCACTACGCCAGCCGCCTCAATACGGTCGAGGTCAACTACACATTTCGCAAGCTGTGCACCGCGCCGCAGCTGCAAAAATGGCTCGACGCGACGCCGCCCGAGTTTCGCTTCAGCTTCAAGGCGCCGCAATCCATCACCCACCTGCGGCGTCTACGCGAATGTGGCGACGAGCTGACGGCCTTCGTCGCGTCATTGGCCCCGGTTGTGGCGGCTGGCAAGCAGGCGGCGCTGCTCTTTCAGTTTCCGCCGAATTTTCGCGCTGCCGCCGTCGGCAAGGACAAGCGCAACCACCAGGAAGCGCTGGCCGAATTTCTGCGAGATGCGGCCAAACTTTTCAAGACAGCAAAATGGCGCGCGGCCATCGAGTTCCGCGACGCCAGCTGGTTTACCGATCAGACTTACGCTGCCATGCGCGAGTCCAATGTGGCACTGTGCCAGGCAGAAAGTGATAATTTCACGACTCCTTTCGTGACCACTGCCGATTATCACTACACTCGCATGCGCTGCTCCGATTACACTGAATCACGGCTCAGTGAGGCTTTTCAGCAGATGTGGACGCAATCCAGGCAGGCGCCTGAGTTCGTCTACTTTATGCATGAGGACGCCCCGACTGGCCCGCTGCGCGCCGAGAATCTGCTGCAACGCATCCCATAGGGGAACTCCATGATGTCCGCCGAAACCTCAGTTGATCAGGCTCTCTCGAACTTCCGCTCCGACGGCTGGCTGCAGAGCTATCTCCCGAGAAGCAGGTGGTTTACCAACGGTCACGTGCAGACGATTGCGGGCAATTACTGGCCGCGCAAACATGACATGACCGAGGGGGAAGCGGAGACCATCGAGGTTGAGGGCCCGCGCGGCAATCTGGCGGCGAGCCACGTCCGCTGCTATTGCCATTGGCAGCCGGCTGCGGTGCGAGCCAATCGGCTGACAGTTCTTCTGATCCACGGCTTGGAGGGATCTTCGGACTCACACTACATTCGCGGCAACACGGCCAAGGCGCTGCGCGCGGGCTGCAACGTCATCCGCATGAACATGCGCAACTGCGGCGGTACGGAACGGCTGTCGCCAACGCTCTACCACTGCGGCTTGTCGAACGACGTGCGCGTCGTCATCGATTACTTCGTCGAGAAATATGGTTTGCAATCGGTCGCCGCGGTGGGCTATTCCATGGGCGGCAACCTCGTCCTCAAATATGCGGGCGAGCTCGGCGGCAATGTGCCGTCCTATTTGAAAGCGGTGGTCGGGATCTCGCCGGCGATGGACCTGGCGGCCTGCTCCGCCGCGCTGCATGAATGGCAGAACCGGCTCTACGAGTGGAGTTTTCTGCGCGGCCTGCTGCGCCGCTTCCGCACCAAGGCCGAGCTGCTGCCCGACCATTACGATGAGCAGAGCGCCAAGGGCATCCGCTCCCTGGTCGAGTTTGATGACCAGATTGTCGCCCGCTACTGCGGCTTTGCCAGTGCCGCCGACTACTACGCGAAGACTGGATCGTCTGTTGTCGCCAGCCAGATTCGCGTCCCCGCGCTGGTCATCCACGCGCTGGACGATCCTTTCATCCGGATGACGCCTGAGACTCGCGGCAAGCTGCTGGAAAACCCCAGCGTCCGCCTGATTGAGACTGACCACGGCGGGCACTGCGCGTTTCTGGCTCCGACGAATGGAACGGTGGCTGCCGAGAACTTCGACGGCTACTGGGCCGAGCATACCCTGCTGCATTTTCTGCTGGCCAGCACGTCCGACCACGAGACGGCAGCTGAGACGGCCTTCCGCGATCGTCCCCGCGGCTGAACATCCCGCACGATCTCGCTGCGAACCGGGTCCGCCGCGACTCAAGGGAGTGCTTGCAGATAAAATTGGCAGCAGGCAAGACATCGCCTTCGCGCGGGCGAGTAGCTCAATTGGATAGAGCACCGGCCTTCTAAGCCGGCGGTTGCAGGTTCGAATCCTGCCTCGCCTACCATTCCTCGAGATCAATTGGCTTTGCCGATCTACTCCATCGCCGCTTCGATCTCCCTCGCCGAATAAGGCACGCCGGGTGTCAGCAGCTCGCAGCCGTCCTTCACGATGAGGTAGGTGTCTTCAAGGAAGAATCCCTGGCCATCGACCGACGCGATGGGTTCAAAGTTGATCGTGGTTCCCTGCTTCAGGGGCCCCATCGGCAGACCAGCTATCAGATTGGTGGTATGCACCTGCCAGAACGGAACACCTTTGCGAACCGACCATGAATCGATGGCATGCTGCGCAAGCTGGCTCTTCGCAGATCCACGATGTCGCAGCAGCTCCGCGCTCCAGGCATCGAAGACCTGGTCGACGGTGACGCCGTCCCTGAGCGCGCCCACTCCGGCGCGATACGCAGCTACAAATATGGTCCAGGTCTCTCGCTGATCATCGTCAAAGCGGCCTGAGACAGGAACCGTCCGTCCCAGGTCCCCCATGTAGTGCTGCTGTTCGCAACCCACATCCAGACGCACCAGTTCGCCCGAACGCATGTTGCGATCCAGATGGTCGTAGAGTGCCGAAGAAGCGAAAGGGCGCGGGAAGACGGCATTCTCTCCCGCCATGGCCCAGGGCCAGGATGCAGTACCGTGCGCGCCGGCCTTCCAACAGGTGTTTTCAACGACCGCTTCAACGCTGCGCTGCGATACGCCGGGCCGAATAGCACGCATCCCGGCCATCAAAGCTGTGACCGTCGCCTTCGCGGCGGAACGCAACTCCGCGATCTCCTCCGGATTTTGCACCGCCAGCAAGGCGTCGATTTCATTTCCGGATTCTCTGGCTTCGTAGCCGGGCCATCTCGCGAGAATGATCTGCAGCCAGACAGGAGCCTGCGGCGATTTCGGGCTCAGAAGATTTGGTGGAAGTTCGGGGAACTTCGTGTCGTCCTCACTGAAGTAAAGAGTTCGCGATTGGCCCGCACGCGAAGCAAAAAAACCTTCCATCTCCGCCCAGTCCACGACATGCTCGATGTCCAGACGCTTTTCCGCTTCCGCGCCCGGCTGCACCTCCGGCTTAAGGCCAGTCTTCGAGAATGGAGGTTTGGATGGCAGGAAAATCCAACTTTCACCCGACCTGCCGTCAATGGCGAGTACGGCGCCCACCGTATTTGCCAACCCGGTGAAGTAATAGAAGTGTGGATTCTGCCGGAAGCCATCCGCAGTGAGATCCATCTCGGAATTCGCGTGAAACAGGAGGATTCCGTCGTGAAACGCTGCCGCGGCGCGCTGCCGCCGCTCGTGTGGAACCGTGTTTTCCGATGCCACCGCAGAAGCTGCAGCGATGCAAGTCATACTCCACAGAACAGCGGCCCGGGTCCATCCACCAATTCCGGCGCGGTAACAATTCATGCGTAACAATCTAGCAAGCAGCTCGTAAGATGTCCCGCGCTTCCCTGAAGAATTTCGAGAAAGATCGCTGTCCCGATTCCGAAGACTGGCCAAGGCCATCCTGACTCGCTGTTATTCGTCCAGTCGCCTCAATCGCCGAGCAGCATCTTGGCGATCGTCTGCAACTGCATGTTCGATGTGCCCTCGTAAATCTTGCCGATCTTCGAGTCGCGGAAGTATTTCTCGACTGGGTAATCCTTGACAAAACCGTAGCCGCCGTAAATTTCGACCGCCAGCGAGGCGACGCGCTCGGCCACCTGCGAGGTCCAATACTTCGCCATGGCCGCTTCCTTGATGAAGGGCTCGCCCGCGTCCTTGAGCCGGGCCGCGTTGTAAACCATCAGCCGCGCCGACTCGATGTCAATCGCCATTTGCGCAATTTGAAACTGAATGCCCTGGAAGCTCGCAATCGCCTTGCCGAATTGCTTGCGCTCCTTCGCATACTTTGCCGCGGCGTTGTACGCACCCTGCGCCAGGCCCAGCATCTGGGCGCCGATGCCGATGCGGCCCTCGTTCAGCGTCTCGATCGCAATCTTGTAGCCCTTGCCAACTTCGCCGAGCACGTTGGCCGCGCCAACGACACAGTCTTCCAGAATCAATTCGCAGGTGCTCGACGCGCGGATGCCCAGCTTGTCTTCTTTTTTGCCGACGGAAAATCCAGCGAAGTCTTTCTCGACCAGAAACGCGGTGATGCCGCGATAACCCGCCGACGGATCGACATTGGCGAAGACGATGAAGAGCCCGGCCTCCCGCGCGTTCGTGATCCAGAGCTTGCGGCCGTTGAGCACCCACTCGTCGCCGCGTTTTACCGCTCGCGTCTGCAAAGCGAAGGCGTCGGAGCCGGACGCGGCCTCGCTGAGCGCGTAGGCGCCGACCGTGTTAGTTGCAAGCCTGGGCAGGAAGCGCTGTTTCTGCTCCGCGTTGCCCCAGCGCAGCAGGGCGTTGATGCACAGCGTGTTCTGCACGTCGACCAGCACGCCGACCGAGGGATCGATGGTCGACACTTCTTCAACCGCGAGCACAGCTTCAAAAAAAGTGCCGCCGGACCCGCCATATTCCGCGGGAATTTCGATGCCCATCAGGCCGAGGGAAAAAAGCTGCTCCAGCAGGCCGTCTGCGAAATGCTGCTGCTCGTCCATCTCGCGGACCAGCGGCTGGATGGTGTCCTGCGCAAACGAGCGCACGCTGTCGCGAAAAAGTTGTTCGTCTTCAGTAAGACGGGAGAGCGGTGAAGGAAGCGGCGTTTGCATGTCGGCTGCGGGCATGGTGCAAAGTTACCTCGGGGAAATTTGCTGGAAAACTCCCAAGTTTAGCATCCACGCCGCAGGTGATGCGCTGGCTTAGGAAGCCGCGCGGCGCTGCTCCGTCTCTGAGTTCCGCTCCAGCTCCTCCTGGCAGGAAATGCAATACGGCGTCCATGGCAGCGCTTCCAAACGCTTCGCGCCGATGACCTGCTCGCAGCGCTGGCAATTTCCATACGTGCCATCTTCCACCCGGGCCAGCGCCTGTTGAATGCGCCGCAGTTGGCCGTGCTCGTGCGTGCCGCGGGTGAACAAAATTTCCTTCTCGTAGGAAGACACGGCCTGGTCAGCGACATCGTTGATGCCTTCGGTGCCCGCCAGCCGGCCCTGTTCCACGACGAGCGACAACCTCTGCTGCAGCTCGGCTGCCTGCTGGCGCAACTTTTCCCGGACTGCGTTCAAATCTTTGGGACTGCTTTTCTTGGCCACTGCAAATACTCCTCGCGTTGAGGTTAAATAAATTTCGTTGTGCTTAAGACGCGCGAAACTCCCTTTTAGATGCTAGACCGCGATTCTTAACGGGATTCTGTGACGAAATCCCGTCCGCCAGCCTGGCCGTTGCCCGCTCCGCCCGCAAACGATACGCTGGTTACATCTATGTACGAAGATTTCCACGCAAACGATCCCTGGTCCGGCGAAGATTTGCATTGCCGCTGGACGGCGACCGTCGTCGCTATCGCCACCCGCCATGCCGACGCCACCGACATTCGCTTCGACGTCAACGGCCGCAGTGTCTGGATCGCGATTCCCAACATCGCCTGGGTACAGTTCAAAAAGCAGACTGGCCACATCCTCACCGACCGGCTGGCCGCCCAACTCGCTGGCCGCTTTCTGAAACTGTCGATCGAGCAGGGCTACGACAACGGCCGCGAAATGTACACCATGACGCTGGCGGAAGTTCGCGAGCATCTCGATGCCGTGCTGCATGAGGCCGGACATACCAATCTGCTGCCCGTGCTGCCAGTCATCGCAGATTAGCTGGGGCGACTAGCCAGCGGTTGCGTGCGAGTGGCAGAATATTTAGTCCTGCAATAAGAGATGTTGGAATTCGCGGAGATAAAAAGACGATGGCTGTGGCCACCAAAGAAGTCGATATAAAAACGCTGCTCAGAGGCTCGAATGTGCACCGCAACCTCTCCACTGCGCAACTGGTGGAGGCAGCCTTGCTGCGCGGTGAAGCTCGCCTGGCGTCAAACGGCGCTCTCGTCGCCATCACCGGCGTGCGCACTGGTCGCTCGGTGAAAGACAAATTCATCGTTGACGACGCGACCACGCACACCGTCGTCAACTGGGGCAAGGTCAACCAGCCCTTCGATCCCGAGAAATTTGACGCACTGCTGAAGCGCGCCCTGCAGCATCTGCGCGAACGCGACATTTATGTTCTCGACCTCTTCGCTGGCGCCGATCCCCAATATCGCCTCCCCGTTCAGGTCATTGCGGAGTACGCGTGGCACGCGCTGTTTGTGAAGCAGCTGTTTGTCCGGCCCGAGCTGTCGGATCTCGAAGATCACATCGCGGAATTCACCGTCATCGCGGCGCCCGAATTCCTGGCGCTGTCGGAGCGCGACGGCACCCGCTCGGAAGCTTTCATCCTCGCCGACTTCACTCGCAAAATTATTCTTGTTGGCGGGACAAAATATGCCGGCGAGATGAAGAAATCCATCTTCGGGGTCATGAATTATCTCCTGCCCGAGCGCAATGTTTTTCCGATGCACTGCTCAGCCAATGTCGGCGCAGATGGCGTCACGGCGCTGTTTTTCGGGCTGTCCGGCACCGGCAAGACGACGCTGTCAGCCGATCCATCGCGCCGTCTCATCGGCGACGACGAGCATGGCTGGAGCGATCACGGCGTCTTCAACTTTGAAGGCGGCTGCTATGCCAAGTGCGTCGATCTCAGCGAGGAAAAGGAGCCGCAGATTTTTCACGCCATCCGCTTCGGCTCGGTTCTGGAAAACGTCGTGCTCGATCCCGAGACGCGCGAGCCCGACTACCGCGACATCCGCTACACCGAAAACACCCGCGCCGCCTATCCGGTCGAGTTCATCGACAACGCGGTCCTGTCCGGTGTCGGCGGCCATCCGCGCAACGTCATGTTTCTCACCGCGGACGCCTTCGGCGTCCTGCCGCCGATCGCGCGCCTGACGCCCGAGCAGGCCATGTACCACTTCCTCTCCGGCTACACCGCCAAGCTGGCGGGCACCGAAGCCGGTCTCGGCAGCGAGCCGGTGCCGGATTTCTCAACTTGTTTCGCGGGACCATTTCTGCCGCTGCCTCCGGGGATTTACGCCGAGATGCTGGGCCGCCGCCTCCGCGAACACAGCGCGCAATGCTGGCTCGTGAACACCGGTTGGACCGGCGGCGCATTTGGCGTCGGCGAGCGGATGAAGCTTGACTACACGCGCGCCATGGTCAACGCCGCCATCGAAGGCAAACTCGACAACGTTGAATGTGTCACCGAGCCTGCGTTCGGCCTCAGCATTCCCACCAGCTGCCCCGGCGTCCCCAGCGAATTGTTGAACCCGCGCAATGCGTGGCGAGACAAAGCCGCCTACGACAAAACCGCCGCGCACCTGGCAGCCAAGTTCGAGGAGAACTTCAAAAAGTTCGACGCGCCCGAAGCCGTCAAAGCCGCCGGCCCCAAAGCCGGCAAGAATTAGCGCGCGCGTGTTTGCCCGCAAACTCAGCGTCAGTTACGTGGACCCATCCGGCGCTGTTCTCGCATGCCCGGTGGCATGGATCGATAACTTCGCCATGCGCAACTTCACCAACGACGCGGTCTTCGATGACACTTTGCCCGTCGCTGATGGAATTTTAGAAGTCGGCAACCGCGTCCCACTCGACCGCCTGCGCGCGGCGATGGAAGATTGGTTTCGCCGCAAAGGCTACATCAAAGCCGGGC
>Ga0302324_100011331_pt1 | contig 18312 bp, 16 predicted proteins | sample Palsa_T0_1_FD_201949 | JGI IMG/M metagenome (GOLD analysis project Ga0302324, IMG submission 201949) | Peat permafrost microbial communities from Stordalen Mire near Abisko, Sweden - Palsa_T0_1 | ecosystem: Environmental > Terrestrial > Soil > Palsa > Peat permafrost | place: Sweden: Abisko... | reverse complement strand
TACGCACATTGGCGCGGACCGAAACGTTCATGCCGATGAAGCCGGCGGCGCCGGACAGAATTGCGCCGATGGCAAAACCAACCGCGACCAGCCAGCCCAGCAGAAAACCGACAATCACGAAAATAACGATGCCGACGATCGCGATCGTGGTGTATTGCCGCCGCAGGTAAGCTTGCGCACCCACGCGCACGGCCGCGGCTATCTCCTGCATTTTTTCGCTGCCGGGATTGGCGCGCATCACCCAGCTTGTTGCCCAAATGGCGTAGATCAGGGCGAGCACGCCGCACAGAACGATCAACCACAACGTCGTCATTGGAAAGACCCCGGTTCGATGGAGGCCAGGAACGAGCCGGCCGTCAGGGAGAAACCTCACGCAAGGTTTTAAGCGTTTGGCTTAAAGCGGCGCGGACATTGCCAAAAATGCGCGGACTGTGCAACGGCGGTGGGGCGAGTTTTCCCTCGGCAAAATCCCTGCAGATGCCTCAAATCACGCGAGATTCGCCGGTGAGCCGGCGAGTTCCAAATCACCAGCCCCGCGTAGAATCACCGGAAATATCGCCGAGTTCGCGGCAGCCCCACCTCGCTGGACAGCAGCGTCACGAGCCCATTGCTGGCGACTCGCACACCAAGAAGTCGTTGCACGCGTGCCGTTAAGGCGGCGTCCGGCGGTGAAATTTCTAAATAAGGCGAACTTCCCTCAATAGCGCGGAGCCGCTTTTTGCCGCAGGCGGGCCCTCCGCGTGGCGCGCCTTGGAACCACTCCGCGCGCAGCGAATTTAGGTAGCGGAGATCATCGAATTTCCGAGGGCGCGAGGGGAGATTTCAGATCATCGGGAAATCCAGTCGGAGTGGCGGCCATGCAAACAGGTCGGTCAGCAGCCCTATCCTCAAGCGCTCGACGCTCACAAACGCGTAAAGGCGTCATTGGCGCGTGGCTCATTGGCAGCGCGCTCATTGCTATCGGCCTGGCTTGTCTGCCGATTGGCTCCGGCCCCTCGTCGGCGAGCGGCATTGCCATCAGCGGCACAATTAGCAATAGCGCGCTCAAGGGCGATCGATTGCCTGTTCCGCACGCGGGCGTCACCCCAAAAAGCCAAAGCAGCAAGTCCAGCACAATCCCCGTTGGATGCGAGGCGGCGTTCAGCAAGCTTGTCCGTATCGGCAATTTCAGCTCGCGTTGCGTGACGTAAGAGCTGTTGCGCGGATTACCGGCGGGCGCCGTTTGACGTTTCGATTTCGTTTCTCGCCACGTCGGCTACGAGAAAAGAAACATCCCGGGATGACGGACGGTCAGAGAGCGCAATGCTTCGACCGAAAGTGCTCCCAATTGTCCCATCGCCGCTTGCGTTTCTTCGATCAACAAATCGATAACGTGACCCGGACCATCGGCGCCCAGCGCTCCGAGACCCCAGAGAAAGGCTTTCCCGGCAAAACAAGCTGACGCGCCCATCGCGCAAGCGCGCACAACGTCGCTGCCGCTTCGCACGCCCGAATCGATCATCACCGTCGCGCGACTTCCGACCTCGCCGACGACGGCCGGAAGGACGTCAATCGATGCGGGGAGCGCGTCGCTCTGCCGGCCGCCGTGATTGGAGACGATTACGCCGTCGGCGCCGAGAGCCACGGCCTTTTCGGCATCTGCCGGATGCATGACGCCTTTGAGGATGAGGTTTCCTTTCCACCACTCGCGATACTTCGCGACTTCGTCCCAAGTGAACGCGCCACCCATCTCTCTGCGGGTGAAAGCGACAAGCTCCGAAAGCGAAATACCCTCCCCGGCGTAAGCGCGCACATTGGCAAATCGCGGGGTGCCATTGCGCCAAAGCGCTATGGCCCATGCCGGCGCCAGCGCGCTCTGCAAGATGATGTTGCCGTCGACCCGGAACGAGCCGGCAAGCCCGGTCGCGGCCTCACGCGGCCTGGTCGTCCGCACCGGCACGTCAAGAGTCAGCACCAGCGTGCGGCAGCCGGCGCGTTCCGCCCGGCGCACCAGATCGAGCCCAATAGCGTGATCGTTCCCGGCGAACCGATAAAGTTGAAACCAGAATACGTCCGGTGCGACCTCGGCGATGCGTTCGATCGTGGCGCCGCCAACGGTGCTGAGCACGTAAGGAACGCCGGCGCGTTGCGCGGCGCGGGCCAGATATTCGTCCGCGCCGGGCCAAACGATCGAGGGGCCGCCCATAGGGGCCACACCGACCGGCGCCGAAAATCGGCGGCCGAATAGTTCGACGGAAGTCGGCGGCAGCGACGGCATGACGCCGTAGCGCGGCGCCAATTCGACGGCATCAAACGCCGCCCAGTTGCGTTTGATGCCGGTATCGCCATTTCCGGCGCCGCCGTCGGCGTATTCAAACGCGAAGTACGGAACGCGCCGGCGCGCGCCGGCGCGCAAATATTGCGTGCTCGGAAAACGCCGATGCAGTTGTTGGGCGTATCGCGGATTGCCGCTGGGGCTGACCAGCGGCTTGGGCTGCGTGTTGGCTACGGCCGTGGTGTCGTGCATGGCGTTCCTTCAAACCACCGGAACGCCATTATACCCGTTTTACCCCGGCTAGCTCGCGGCTTTATTCACGGCGCAACAAAGACGCGGCGAACGAACCCGACAAAGCAAGCGGCAGAATGCCGGCAAGCTTCGCCGCCAATCTTCGCGTGGCGCCTTTCGCGGCCTGTTTTTCGCCGGCGTTATCGCCGGTCAGTGACTTCGGCGGATCGTAAGCCCAGGTCATGTAGATGCCGCCCCAAGTGAAGCCGCCGCCGAACGCGGCAAGGAGCAGGCGGTCGCCGCGTTTGAGCTTGCCTTCGTATTCCCAAAGACAGAGCGGAATGGTCGCCGCGGTTGTGTTGCCGAATTTGTTGATGGTCACCATCACCCGATCAAGAGGCAATCCCGTGCGCTCGGCGGTTGCCTCAATGATCCGCTTGTTGGCCTGATGCGGTACGAGCCAATCGACCATTTTGCTGGTCAGCCCGTTCCTCTGCATTAGGTCGGTTGCTACTTCAGCCATGCGCGCGACGGCATATTTGTACACCGCAGCACCTTCCTGGTGGACGTAATGCAGGCGCTTGGCGACCGTCTCCGCCGTCGGCGGCATGCGACTGCCACCGGCTTTCTGATGCAAATGCTTCGCGCCCGCGCCGTCGGACGCAATCAGCACGTCCATGATGCCGTACTGCCGCCCCGGCTCGAGCAGCACCGCGCCGGCGCCATCGCCGAACAACACGCAGGTGGCGCGATCCGTGTAATCGATGATCGCCGACATCTTATCCGCGCCGACCACCACGACTTTGCGATACGTTCCGGTTTCGATGAACTGCGCTCCGATGCTCAGCGCATAAATGAATCCCGAACACGCGGCTTGGACGTCGAAGCTGCCGACGCCGCGGATACCGACCATGTCGCAGATAAGATTGGCCGTGGACGGAAAGACAAAATCGGGCGTGGTCGTTGCGCAAATCAGGAGGTCGATGTCGCCTGGAGGGGTGCCGGTCTTCTTCAAAAGGCCGCGGACCGCTTCGGCGCCCATATGCGAGGTGCCGAGGCCCTTACCGCGGAGAACGTGACGTTCCTTGATACCGGTCCGCTCAGTGATCCATTGATCGCTGGTGTCGACCATCTGCGCCAGTTCGGCGTTGGTGAGGACGTCCGGGGGCACATACCCGTGCACCGCGGTGATTGCGGCGCAAGCGGCCGGCCGACGCGCGGCTTTCGCTTTTTTGGGCTGCTTGGTCATCGCCGCACGACACTCGTTACGCCCATTAAATATTGGTTACGCGCCTTAGCATGCGGTTAACGCTGAGCCGAAGGCGCGGCGACATCATGGCATGCCGCCTCTCGCGGCCTGGAGGACAAGCGCGGCCGCCTCCTCGCTCGGCGTCGTGTCTACCCTCATCAGACCATCGACCCGGCCGAAGGCCTCCACCTGCCGGGCCCGCTCCGGGCTATTCACTCGCAGCAATGGCGCCAGCGCATCGGCGAGCTTTTCCGCCGTGCAATCCCGCTGCAAGAATTCCGGAACCACGTTCTCGCCGATGACCAGGTTGGCAAGGATCACGGTCCACAACCGGCGACGCAAGCCCATAAGGCGGACGACGATTTCCTCAATTGGCGAAACAAGATACGCGGCAACACTGGGCACGCCTGCGATAGCGAGTTCAAGGGTGACGGTCCCTGAGGCCGCAAGCGCTGCTCGGGCCGAGCGAAACGCCGCCCATTTGTCAGCCGGCTCGACCACAATGCGCGGCTTTGTCTCCCATCCGGCAACACCGGCGCGCACCTGCTCCAACCTACTTCCCGTAGTGGGCAGAACAAGCTCAAACGGCCCGCTACGCTTAGCGACGCGGCTGATCGCAGCTCCAAATACCGGAAGGAGACGCTTGATTTCGCTTGAGCGGCTGCCGGGCAGGACCAGAACGAGCGGCGGATCGGCCAATCGGCGCTTGGCCTCATCCGCGTTGGGACGCAGGTCCGCGATATGCTCAATCAGGGGATGACCGACATATATGCAGCGCGGTCCCCCAAGCTTGACGTAGGCCTGCGGCTCGAAGGGAAGGATCGCAAGCACGCAATCGATATACGAGCGCATGGCCAGCGCCCGTCCCGGCCGCCAGGCCCAAACAGAAGGCGAGACATAATCCAGGATCGGAATGGTGGGAACGCGTCGCCGGATCCTGCGGGCGACCCGGTGGGTAAAATCCGGGCTGTCGATGATGACGACGGCGTCGGGCCGAGCCGCGATAATGGCATCGGCCGTCTCGCGGATGCGCCGCAAAATCAGCGGCAACCGGCGGGGAATTGCGGTTAAGCCAAATATTGAAAGTTCATCTATGGGGAAAAGGCTCTGCACGCCCGCGGCTGCCATCGCCCGGCCGCCGACGCCGCGGAGCGAGAGGCCCCTTCCTTCGTGCGCACGGAGCGTTCGCGCAAGCGAGGCGCCGAGCGCGTCACCCGATTCTTCTGCGGCGACAAGATAGATCAAGCATGGCGGCGTCGGCGAGACCTCCGTCACGGCGAAGCGACCTCACTCACACCAACAAGAAAAATATTGGCGCGGTCCGCAGCCCTTATAACGTCCATCGGCGCGGCAATCAGTGTGCTGCCGGCCGTGACCGCCACTCCGGCAAGGCCGGCACGGGCAACATTTTCTATGGTTTGCGGTCCGATGGCCGGCAGATCGAAGCGGCGGTCTTGCCCCGGCTTGGGCGATTTCACCAGCACGCCCGTACCAACCGGCGCCGTCACGCGGCGCTGCCGACGCATCTCGGCGATCCGCGCCAACATATTGTCGGTTCCCTCTACCCCTTCCACCGCAAGCACATGGTTGTCGGCAACGACCGCCGCTTGACCCACATCGAATGGGCCAAGCGCGGCGATTACCTGAATTGCTCGCGCAATATCCCCCTTGTCGCCCTCTGTCGGCAGGCGCCGAGCGAGCACCCCTTTGGGAACGAAGATTTCCGGCGCCACCGCATCAAGCCCGATAATCGTCAGACCGCCCTCCTCAATGATGGCGGTGAGGCCTTTGAGCAGCTGATCGTCGCCACCGCGGAACGCGCGGAGAATCCGCGGCATGGCGCGGATAGTCGGCCAATCGAGACGGATTCTCGTCAGCGGCGGACGCAGCACCGCGCCGATGAAAATCGCCTCGCGGCAGCCCTCCCGGCGCGCTAGCCGCATCAGCCGCCCCACCTGCCCGAGCGCGACCCAGTGATGTTGATGCTGTTCGACGACATTGCGGTCGGCCCATCCTTTGATGCCGAACATCACTGGACGCCGTCCGCTTCGCGAAATCGCCTCGGCGACCGCGGCGGGAAAGCTCCCGCCTCCGCAAATAATCGCAACCGAATCCATTCTCTGAGCCACATCGGCCATGTTGGCGGCGTCAGGACGCATCGTCACCGTTGTCATTTGGCTGCTGTCCTGCGCTTGGATGCATCAAGGCGCGTTTGCCGCCGACGCGAATGAACGCGATGATTTTTTCGACCAGCGGATCGTCCGCGAACTGGTCTGCAACCGCATCAATTCTTTCCGTAAACACCCCTTTGTCGAAGAACAACTTCCGATACGCCCGCCGCAGCCGTTGCAGCTCGGCTCGTTTCACCCCGCGTCGGCGCAAGCCGATCACGTTCAAGCCGACCAAATTGTCCAAATAAGCATGGCTGAATGGAATGACATCGCCACGGACGCGTGTCATTCCACCAATCATAGCTCCTTCTCCGACACGGTTGAACTGATGGACGGCGGTTAGACCGCCAATGAACGTGTTATTGCCAACTGATACGTGCCCGCCCAAAACGACGTTATTGGCAAAGGTCACTTGGTCCCCGATTTGGCAATCGTGGCCCACATGGCATCCCACCATGAAGAGGCCGCGCTCCCCAACGCGCGTTACGCCGCCACCATCTTCGGTGCCAGTATTCATGGTAACACTTTCGCGCAGCTCGCAGCGCGGCCCGACAATCAGCTGCGTGGGGCCGCCGCGGTAATGCACCGATTGCGGCGGCGTCCCAAGCGAAGCAAAGGGATAGACAACGGTGCCTTCGCCGATAGTCGTGACTCCGGCGATGTGAACGTGGGCGACGAGGCGCACACCATCGCCGAGCTGCACATCGGGCCCGACTGTGCAGTAGGGACCGATCTCGACATCGTCGCCGACGCGCGCCCCGGCGGCCACGCGCGCGGTTGGATCGATCGCCATTTAATCCTCGGGTAGATAGGCACCGAGAACAGCCTCGGCGACGAGGGTATCGCCGACTTTGGCTTCGCCGCGGTACCACCACATGCTGCGGCGATGCGTGACCTTGCTCATGTGATACTCAAGCACATCGCCCGGGCCGGCCGTTTTGCGGAATTTCGCCTTGTCGATGGTTAGGAAAAACATCGTGCGCGCCTTTTCGCGCGGCGGCAACCGGCGAAGGCAGAGCACGCAGGCCGTCTGCGCCATGCCTTCGATGACCAGTACTCCGGGCATTACCGGATTATCGGGAAAATGGCCTGCAAATTGCGGCTCGTTCATCGTGATGTTTTTGATGCCGACACCGTACTCGTCGCCGCGTATCCCGGTGACGCGATCGATCAGCAGGAACGGATAACGGTGCGGCAACAACCGCAGAATTTCGCGGATGTCGGCCGCGCCGAGAGCCTCTTCGTTCATTCCGGCTCACCTTTGCGATTATCGCCGCGCGCCAGCCGCCGCACGACGGAAACGCCCTTCATAAAATCGCGCACCGGCTGTGCCGGAGAGCCTAACCAGCGCTCGCCAGGCGGCACGTCATGCATCACTCCACTTTGGGCACCAAGCTGCGCTCCAGCTCCGATGGTGATGTGATCCGCGATGCCGACTTTGCCGCCGAGCATGACGAAGTCTCCCAGTACGGCACTCCCCGATATGCCGACCTGCCCGGCAATCAGGCAGTGTCGTCCGATGCTGACGTTGTGTGCTATTTGCACGAGGTTGTCGATCTTGGTGCCTTCGCCGATGACGGTATCACGGGTCGAACCGCGGTCGATGGTGGTGTTGGCGCCTATTTCTACGTCGTCCTGGATGATGACCCGGCGGCTCTGCGGAATCTTCACGTGGCCGGCTGCCGATGGAAGATAGCCGAAGCCGTCCTGACCAATCCGCGCACCGGGATGGATGACGACCCGATCGCCGATCAGCGCGTGCGCGACAGTTGCGCCGGGGCCGACGACGCAATCGCGGCCGATCGCAACGGACTTGCCAATGGCGGCACCGGCCGCGATGAGCGTTCCCGTGCCGATTTCGGAATCTGGACCGATGACCGCAAGCGGATCGACCGTGACCCCGGCTTCCAATCGCGCGCTCGGATGGACGTGAGCTTCCGAAGCGCGGCCCGCCGTGCCAAACAGCGATGACGGCCGCAACGCGTCCGGAAAGAGCGCGCGCGCTACGCTGACGAAGGCCCGATAAGGCTGGGGTGTGACCAACACCGCCAGTCCGGCGGGCGCAGCCTTAGCGAAGCGCGGCATCACCAAACACGCGCCGGCGCGCGTGGTCGCGAGCGCGCCAAGATATTTAGGATTGTCCAAAAAACTGATGTCGGATGCTCTCGCCGAGTCGAGCGGCGCGATGTCGCTGATGCTGGCGTCAAGCGCAACGCCGGGGCCAGGCTCGGCGCGCGTAAGCGCGACGATTTCGGCAATCGTCAGGCTGCGCGTGTTGGGTAAGAAATCCGGCATCCAACCGGTCTCAACCGTGCCTGCGGCCCCGATCAGAACCGCGCGCCGCCGCCAAACTGGAAAAATTGCGTGCGGTCGTACGGCTGCTTGAGGACCGGGTAGGCGAAATCAAAACGCAGCGGACCGAAGGGTGAATCCCATATCAGGCTCGCCCCCACGGATACCCGCGGAGCAGACGAATCCGCGTAGAGCAATCCGCATTGGCACACGTACGTTGCGCCGGTACCGTTGTTCGTAACGACAGTCCCATTGACTTCACCGGTGGCGGGATATTGCGTCTCTCCCTTATAGCCCCACTCCGAACCTGAATCGACGAACACGGCGCCGCGGAAGCCGGCATCCTTTGGCAAAAAGTAGAAGGGGTACTGAAATTCGAGGCTAGCGCCCCAGTACATCGTGCCGCCCAGTGCGTCGTCTGCTCCGCCTACGGTCAGGTCGCGCGGGCCCAAGCCGGCCGGCTGGAAGCCGCGGACGAGGTTCTGACCCATCTTGAAGTCGTCGAGCACGCTGACGTAGCCGTCGTTCGACACGCAAGTGCCGGACGTGGGGCATTTTTTTAATCCCAGCATATCGCCGCCTTGCAGATGCAGCACGCCGACAAGGTCGGAGACAACCTCATAGTAGCTGCGGAAATCGACAACCGAACGGAGGTAGGCCGTCGTGCCGCCAAGACCGGCGATGTCTTGACCAAAATTGAGCAGCAGCCCGTTCGTCGGATGCTTGTTGTTGTCGAGCGTGTTGTAGGTCAATCCATATCCGGGCTGGGAAACGACTTCGGTGCCATACGACAACTCTTCACGAATCGGCAGCGCGGCCACGTAGAGCGGAAAGTTGTTCTGGTACAAACAGTTCGACTGGAAATTCGTCGGATTCCACGCCGGATAGGCCGCATTGATACCCCCTGGAACCCCAAGCGAAGCGGCGGCAAGCGCAACCGGCGTCGGGAAGCTGGTCATGGCATTCGGGTTGATGTTGTTGCAGTCGTTCAAGTCCGACGCTAGCGAGATTTGCTGCGCATAGATCGAGTAGCGCAATTGCAGACTTAAGTCCTCGCGCAGCGGAATGCCGAACTTCAGGTTGGTGCCGTAGTTAGTCGTTCCGTACGAAAGATAAGGACTGGCCAATGTTTGCCGGGCGAACAAATCGATGCCGCCGGACATCCGATAATCGAGCAAATAGGGCTCGACGAAATTGAATTCGACACCGCGGACGTACTGACCAGCGGTGAGCGAGGCCCGTGCAAAGCGGCCGGTCCCCAATAGGTTACGCTCGGCGACTGAAACCTGGCCCATGAAACCGTCGGCGGTCGAATATCCGCCCATGACCGAGAAATCGCCGGTTGAGGTTTCTTCAACATCGACGTTGATCACCACCCGATCAGGCGCCGAGCCGGGCTCGTTGGTGATTTTGACCGTCTTGAAGAAGTTGAGGTTTTTGATGCGCCGTTCGGCGCGGTCGATGAGAGCGCGGTTGTACGGGTCGCCCTCGGAGATATCGAACTCGCGCCGAATCACATAATCGCGCGTTCGCGTATTGCCACGGATATTGATGCGTTCGATATAGGCGCGCACCCCTTCGTCAACGACGAAAACCACACCGACCGTGCGGCTTTGCGCATTGCGGTCGCCTCGAGGCCGCACCGTGGCGAACGGGTAGCCGTGCTTTGTGATCTCGACGGTCAAATCCTCGACCGTCTTTTCGATCCCGTCCGCGTTGTAGACGTCTCCTTGACGCGTCCGCAGCACCGCCAAAAGAGAACGGCTGTCGACGGCGCGGATATTGGATTGAACGTCGATCGCCCCGAAGCGGTAGAGCGGTCCTTCCTCGATGGTAAAAGTGATGGTGAAGCCTTTTTGCGCCGGGTCGTACTCGCCGGTCGCTGCAACCACCTGAACGTCGGCGTAGCCGTGGCTCAGATAAAACCGCCGGATCAAATCGCGATCCGCCTCGATGCGATCGGGATCGTATACGTCTGTGGTTTGCAGGAAGCTGAGGATATTCGAGGTCGAGGTTTTGATGACCTCTTTCAGCCGGTAGTCGGAATAGGCGTGATTGCCGACGAAAATGATCGTTTTGACGCCGGTCTTTTCGCCCTCCTTGACCTCGAAGATCAAGTCGACGCGGTTGTTCGGCCGCTCAACGATCTTCGGAACGACCGTAACGTCAAATCGGCCGTTGCGGTGATAGACCTCGATAATGCGCTGGACGTCGGCCTGCACGGTGGCACGTGACAGCGTACCGCGCGCCTTCGACTGGATTTCCTGCTGCAGTTGTTCGTCTTTGATCTTGCTGTTGCCCTCGAAAGCGAGGCGATCAATGACCGGGGCTTCGACGACGGTGACAATGAGCCGGCCGCCCTGCTGCGAAATACGAATGTCCTGGAACAAGCCGGAGGCGTAGAGCGCCTTCAGCGCGCTGTCGACCTTCGCCGCGTCGACGCGCTCGCCGGGCGCAACTTTGAAATAAGAGCGGATCGTATCCGCTTCCACGCGGCGATTGCCTTCGACCACAATTGAAGTCGCGGCCGCGCCGCCGTCGGCTCGTTGCGCCGCAGCCGGCCCCGACGCAACACTGTATAATACCCCGGCGAGGAGCAAGCCGGCCACGACAAGCCCTCGTCTTACCCGCACACACATGTCCATGCGCAAAGCGCCCTATTCCCCTCGTGGCCGCCCCCAAAGTGGCGGGTTGCTCGCAGTCTCCCTCGGTCTACTAAAGACGACGTTTCTCCTAATCGCTTTTTATCCTCGCCCCCGCGCCAGGATGATCGGGATACCCTGGCGGATATGATTTACGACGTCGTCAGATGAACGATGTCATTGAAAGTTGCAAATATCATCAACATCAGGACGATAGCGAGCCCGATGCGAAAACCCACTTCTTGGGCCCGCTCGGACAACGGACGTCCGCGAACACCCTCTATCACGTAGAACAAAAGGTGACCGCCATCGAGCAACGGGATGGGAAAGAGGTTCAGGAGCCCGATGGAAACCGATAATACCGCCGCCAACTGAATGAGCGGGATGAAGCCGAAGCTGGCGACCTGCCCCGACATCTGGGCGATGCGAATCGGGCCGCCGAGCTGGCTGGCCGCTTCACGGCCGCTCAGCACCCCGACGATATAGTTGAGCGTGCGGTCGATAACGGACCAAGTCTCCTGCAGGCTCATCCACACAGCCTGGGGAGGGGCGACCGGATGCAACTTCAAATCCTCGGCGGCCATTGACCGAGTGATGCCGAGGATGCCGATGCGTTGTACGTTGCCAAAATTGTCCTTGACCTCTTTGAGCGCCGGCGTTGCTTTGAGCAGGCGTTGCACGCCGTCGTGTTCGACGGTCACGTTCAGCGTTTCGCCAGCGCTCGTGCTGACGATGCGCTGCATGTCGCTAAAGCTGTCGACTGCGCGCCCATCTATCGCAACAACGAGGTCGCCGGGCTGAAAGCCGGCAGCAGCAGCCGCGCTCCCGGGCTGTACGGTATCGACCCGGGCGCTCATTGTCTGTTTGCCGTAGAGCGCAAACACGCAGGCAAAAATGATAACGGCCAAAACGAAATTCGCGACCGGTCCAGCGACGACAATGGCGATGCGTTTCAGCACCGGCTGGAACATGAAACTCCGCGCCCGCTGCTCGGCATCCATGTCCGCCTGCGATTGACCCGGGACGCTGGCGACATTGTCATCGCCAAAGAACTTTACGAAACCGCCAAGCGGAATGGCGGAGATTTTCCAGCGGGTTCCATAGCGATCATTGAAGCCAACGATTTCGGGACCGAAGCCGATCGAAAACACCAGAATTTGCACGCCGCACCAGCGTGCAACCAGAAAGTGCCCGAGCTCATGGAAGAAGACCACCAGGCTAAGGACGAAAAGGAACGGAATAACGTAGCCGAGCACGCCGCCGCCAAACATTTGCAAATGCGACAAAACGTACGACCCCATGACGTTACCAGCCCCTCAGCACTTTGATGTGGCCCATTCCCCGATTGCCGAAGTTAAGATGCCATTGCGGCAATTTCGGGCAAAAGGCCAATTGCGAGCTTTCTCGCACCTTGGTCGATGGCGATCGCGTCTTCGATCGATTGCGGTTCGGCCATCGAGCCCTCTCGCTCCGCGGCCTCCAGCGTCGCCTCGACGAGCGCGGGGATGCTGCAAAATCCCAGCCGCCGGCCGACGAATTCGCGAACCGCGATTTCGTTTGCGGCGTTGAGCACGGTCGGAGCAGCCCCGCCAGCAGCGAGCGCTTTGCGCGCCAATGCCAGCGCGGGAAAACGCACCTGATCGGGCTCTTCAAACGACAACGTGGCGAGGCGGGCCAGATCGAGCCGCGCCGCGGGCGTGCCCATGCGCGCCGGCCACGCCAGACAATGCGCGATGGGGATACGCATATCCGGGGAACCGAGCTGGGCAACGACCGATCCATCGCGGAATTCCACTAGGCCGTGAACAACTGATTGCGGATGGACAACGACGTCGAGCTCATCTGGCGCCAACCCGAACAGGTGGTGAGCCTCGATCAGCTCAAGGCCCTTGTTCATGAGTGTAGCCGAGTCGATGGTAACTTTTGGCCCCATGGACCAAGTGGGATGTTTCAGCGCCTGCTCGACCGTGACCTTGCGGATGGACTCGAGCGACCACGTGCGGAATGGCCCGCCAGACGCCGTAAGCACGATCCGGCGGACATCTTCGCGGGGACCAGCGCCCAGCGCCTGGAAAATCGCGTTGTGCTCGGAATCAACCGGAAGCACCGTGGCGCCGGCTGCGGCGGCTTTGCGCATAAAAAGCGCTCCGGCGCAAACGAGGCATTCCTTGTTGGCTAGCGCAACCGAAGCGCCCCGCTCGGCGGCGGCGAGCGTAGGTTTGAGACTGGCCGCGCCGGTAATTGCAGCCATGACCCAATCGGCTGGACGCTGGGCCGCTTCCACAATGGCCTCCGGACCGGCCGCCACTTCAATATTCGAACCGGACAATTCGGCCTTGAGTTCGCCATAGGCTGCGGGATCCGCAACGACGGCAAAGCGCGCGCCAAGCTCGCGCGCAAGCCGTGCGAGCGCCGCAGCATTGCGATCGGCGGTCACCGCCTCGACTTGGTAGCGGCCGGCCTCCTGCCGCAAAAGATCTATGGTGCTCGAACCAATGGAGCCCGTGGCGCCAAGAAGCGTCACAGTCCTTGGCACAGGCGCCAGTCCAACTCTGGCCAGCGGTTGCTTACGCTTCATCACGCTACCATACCAGCAAGCCGGTGGCGGGCGCATCCGTACCGTGTCGCAGGGCGCCTATAACGAGAGCGAAAAGAGCTGCCACCAGAAACCCGTCCAGCCGATCCATGAGTCCGCCGTGGCCGGGAATAAACGCGCCGGAATCCTTCGCACCAAAACGGCGTTTGATTGCAGATTCAAGCAAGTCGCCGGCTTGCGCCAGGACCGACAACAACAGCGCCATCGCCGCGATGATCCCCAGCTTGCCGATCCCGACCGTATAAGCGACACCGAGGCCGGCCGCTACCCCCCCGGCCAATCCCCCCATGGCGCCCGACCACGTCTTTTTCGGGCTGACGCGGGGCCACAACAACGGACCGCCGACCAAGCGTCCGCAGCAAAAGGCAAAAATGTCGGTGGACCAGACAGTTGCGAACAAAAGCAGAAGTGCGGTGAGACCCCAATCCAGATCACGCCGCAAAAGCGCAGGGCCGAGAAGCGCCGCCCCGGCATAGACCACGCCACCCGCTGCCCAGCCCGCCGCCCGAAAGACCCAGGCGCCATCGGATGCCTTGGCGGAGGAAAGCGCCGCCGCGGCCGCACCAATCGCAATCGCGACGAGCGCGGCATTTGGCATCGCTGCCCCGGCAAGAAGCGCCGCGGCGACGAGCGTAATAATCCCTGGGATGAGAATTCCCGGCGCGGGACGGCGCGCGGCCAGCAAAGTCCATTCGTAGAGAATGCCCAACGCGCCGAGAAAGCATAACGCGAGGAAAGGCCAACCGCCGATATAGGTCAGGACCAGGACCGCAGGCGCCAGAACGGCCGCCGAAGCGACGCGCAAGGCGAAGTTGCGCGCACGACTTCCCGGCGACTGAGCATCGGTGCGGCGACGGGCGTCGCGCTGATCCGCCTCGATCACGATGCGATCTTCATGATCCAGTGTTCGCAGCCAAGCCGCCGAAGCGGCGCTCGCGTCGTCGATATTCGGCTATCGCCCCCTCCAGCGCGGCGCGATCGAAATCCGGCCAATTGATCGGAACGAAAACGAGCTCGCTATAAGCCGCCTGCCAAAGCAAAAAGTTTGACAGCCGCTGCTCGCCGCTGGTGCGAATGATGACATCGGGATCGGAAATATCGGGGGCATGCAAATAGCTTCCGATCCGATCCGGCGTCACCTCATCGGCGGAGAGGCGGCCGGCTGCCACTTCTATCGCCAAACGCCGCGCGGCTTGCGCGATTTCTTGCCGCGCGCCGTAATTGAAGGCGACGACCAGCGTGAGACCGCCGTTGCCGCGGGTCAAATCCTCCGCCTCCTGCAAGAGGAGGCAGATATCGCGATCCAGTCCGGCGCGCTCGCCGATGACGCGCACCCGCACGTTGTTCCTATGCAATTCAGCCAAATCATTGCGGACAAACCGGCGCAGCAGTCCCATCAGATCCACGATTTCCGACGGGGGCCGCGACCAATTCTCTGAGCTAAAGGAAAAGATCGTCAAAACCGAAATGCCCAGCTCGCCCGCTGCGCGCACGGTTCGGCGCAGCGCCTCTACGCCGCGGCGATGGCCCTCGACCCGGGGCAGTCCGCGCGCGGCAGCCCAGCGACCGTTCCCGTCCATAATGATGGCAACATGTCGTGGCACATCGAAGCCATCGTCCCCACCTGGGAGCGGCTCGCTTGCGCTGTTTCTCGATCGTGCGGCGTCGCTCAAACCGTCATGATCTCCTTTTCTTTGCCGGCAAGAAGCTTGTCGACCTCGGCTATGGTCGCGTCAGTCACCTTTTGCACCTCGCCAGACTGACGAGTGTGTTCATCTTCGCTGATCTGATGGTCCTTCTCCGATTTCTTGAGAAGATCGAGACCATCGCGGCGCACGTGGCGCACCGCCACTCGCGCGGCCTCGGCGTATTTGTGCGCCACTTTGACGATTTCTTTGCGCCGCTCCTCATTGAGTTCAGGGATGCGCAGCTTGAGCACCTGACCCTCGGTGGTCGGCGACAGTCCTAGATTGGCCGCTGAAATTGCCTTCTCCACCGCATGGATCTGCGACCGATCCCATACCTGCACATTGAGCAGGCGCGGTTCCGGAACGCTGATAGTCGCTAGCTGATTGAGCGGCATGTGGCTGCCATAGGCTTCCACCTGGACGTGATCCAGCAAAGCCGATGAGGCGCGTCCTGTGCGCAGGCCCGAAAGCTCTTGTTTGAGCGATGTAATGGCGCCTTGCATGCGACGCTTGAGGTCATTCATTTCAAACGTCGTTGCCACGGCGCCCTCCCCTGGCTGTTTCAGGGCCTTGTCCGGTCCGTTGCCCGGTTTTAGCCGACAGTGGTGAAATGACCCTTGCCACGCAAGACGGTCTCGATCGCGCCCGGCTCGCGGATCGAAAAAACGATGATAGGCATGTTGTTCTCCCGGGCAAGCGCGAAGGCGGTCGCATCCATGATTTTCAAGTTGCGATCGAGCGCTTCCTGGTGCGCGAGCCGATCGTAGCGTTTCGCCGACGGGTCCCTCTTAGGATCGGCCGTATAAACTCCGTCGACGTCCGTCGCCTTGAACACGGCATCACAGCCCATCTCGGCAGCGCGGAGAATCGCCGTCGTGTCGGTGGTGAAATAGGGATTCCCGGTGCCGCCGGCGAAAATAATGACTCTCCCGTCATCGAGATGGCGAAGCGCTCGCTGGCGTTCGTAGGTCTCGCAAACCTGGGGCATGGCAAGCGCCGACATGGTGCGCGCGCTCACGCCGGCGCGCTCTACCGCGGCTTCTAGGACGAGCGCGTTCATGACGGTCGCGAGCATTCCCATCGCGTCCGCAGTAGGCCGCGACAATCCGTCTTCGGAAATCTGCGCGCCGCGAAGAATGTTGCCGCCGCCCACCACGATACCAAGCTCTATCTTCAAACTATGGCAGACGGCGATGTCAGCGGCGAAACGGTCGATGGCCGGCTGATGGATGCCGAATTTCTCCGGACCGCTTAACGCTTCGCCGGAGAGCTTGACGATCACCCGTCGGTAGTTCGGCTTTGCCATCGATCGATGGTCCGCCCTCATTCGCATAGGTTGAACGTCAACCCACGGCCTTTCGATTCAATCCCTAAGCCCGCGAAGCTATTGCGGTCGGGCCAACGCAGCAACTTCGCCGCCGAAATCGCCGGTGGGCCGATCAATCCCTTCGCCGAGCGCATAGCGCGCGAACCCGGTAATCCGGATCGGTGCACGCGCCCTACCCTCACTCTCCTTGAGCGCCTGCGCGACGCTCTTCTTGCCACCTTCATCGAAAATGAAAGACTGATCGAGCAGGCAAACCTCTTTGTAGAAAGTCTTAAGACCGGATTCGACGATTTTGTCGATAACGTTCGCCGCTTTTCCCTGAGCCTTGAATTTCTCCGCAAGCACGTTCCTCTCGCGCTCGACAACCGCCGGGTCGAGCGCGGACGAGTCGATCGCCTGCGGGTTGGCGGAGGCAACTTGCATTGCAACCCTGCGACCGAACGCTTTCAACTCGTCGGGATCGCCGTCCGACTCGAGGCCGACGATCACGCCGAGCCGGCCGAGCCCGTCGGAGACCGCGTTGTGCACGTAACTCGCCATCATGCCTTTGCCGACCGAGAGCGAGGCGGCCCGCCGCAATGTCATGTTTTCGCCGACCTTGGCGATCGTTTCGTTGATTGCATCCGCGACAGCGCGGTCGCCGACGGGCGCGGCCAGAATTTTCTCCACATCCGCGCCGGCGGTCAGAGCGACATCGGCGATCATCTTAACGAGGCCCTGAAACAGGTCGTTGCGCGCGACGAAGTCGGTCTCCGAGTTGACCTCGACGACAACCGCTTTGTTCGCGGCCAGCGCGACGCCGATGAGACCCTCAGCGGCTACACGGCCGGCTTTCTTGGCCGCCTTGGCCAAACCCTTCTTGCGCAGCCAATCAACCGCGGCTTCGAGATCGCCGCCGGTCTCGCCAAGCGCCGCCTTGCAATCCATCATTCCGGCTCCGGTCTTGTCCCGAAGCTCTTTCACCATGCCGGCGCTAATGTTCGCCATTGCTAACGGTCCTTATACATTCGTCTTTCCGAGCAAATATCCGGACGGCCGCGGGCGCCGTCTGCATTTTTGCGCCATTTCGCGCCGAGCAATACCAGCGCGGGCCTACTCGGCCTCGGTCGCGACCTGCTCCTTGGCGCGGGCAATCCAGCCCTCCACGCGGCCCGGCAAACCAACCTCTTCGCCGATCTTGTGGGCGGCGATCGGAGATAATTCGGCGATCTGCCAGACGTGAAAGATACCGAGATCGTTGAGCTGTTTCTCGATGGCCGGAGAAACCCCGGGAAATTTCTTGAGGTCATCGGCCGCGCCCCGCGGGCCGGACAGCGGCTGAAAGCCGAGCTTGTCGGTCTCGGCGGGAATCTCCTCGACCACCTGCGGCTCAGCCAGTGCGCCGACATCGATCCGTTCGCCCTGCGCTCGCGAAATGCCGTCAATGACGGCTTTGGCGATCAGATCGCAATAAAGCGTGATGGCCCGGCTGGCGTCGTCGTTGCCGGGTACGACGTAGGTGATGCCATCGGGATCGCAATTGGTGTCGACCACTGCAGCGACCGGCACGTTGAGGCGCCGCGCTTCCTTGATGGCGATGTCTTCCTTGTTGGTGTCGATTACGAAGACAAGGTCGGGAAGACCGCCCATGTCCTTGATTCCACCAAGCGCACGGTCGAGCTTGTCGCGCTCACGCTGCAGCGTAAGGCGCTCCTTTTTCGTATAACCCTGCGCTTCGTTGGACGAGAGCATCTCGTCGAGCGCGCGCAGCCGCTTAATCGAGTTGGAGACGGTCTTCCAGTTGGTGAGCGTGCCGCCCAGCCATCGCGAATTGACGTAATATTGCGCGGATTTCTTCGCGGCTTCCGCTATCGCGTCTTGCG
>Ga0302324_100011327_pt1 | contig 18316 bp, 12 predicted proteins | sample Palsa_T0_1_FD_201949 | JGI IMG/M metagenome (GOLD analysis project Ga0302324, IMG submission 201949) | Peat permafrost microbial communities from Stordalen Mire near Abisko, Sweden - Palsa_T0_1 | ecosystem: Environmental > Terrestrial > Soil > Palsa > Peat permafrost | place: Sweden: Abisko... | reverse complement strand
AGGTTGCCGAATTGCTCATGCAAATCGTGCAGGAATTTGGCCGAGGCCGGGATCGCTTCGTGTGGGTCGAATGGATTGCCTAAGCCGACTTCCGTAGCGACTTCCGGCATGAATTGGGCAATGCCCAATGCACCGGCCGAGCTTACGGCGTCGTGTTGGAAACGGCTTTCCTGCCAAATCAGGTTGGCAAAGAACGTCACCGGCAAATTGTTGTGCAGAGCTGAAGCCAGCAGCGCTTTGCACAAAGTGTCGATTGAATCGGGTGGCAATTGACCGGCGTCGACATCGGTCGCGGCGGGTGGAGGCGATTGGGGGCCGGCCGGATCTTCGCTTTGACGGTGCGGTGCGTCAGCCGCCGCTTGCGGCAAAGCCAGAACCAATTGGCCATGGGTTGCGCCGCCTGCGATATGCAGGTTGAGACTCAAATCGGACATGGGCGAGCGGTCGCCTTTAACGCCAGGCTGGTCCTGATATTTGACCTCCGGAACTGCTCCCCTGAGACTCACTATCAAGAACGCCAGCGTAAGAATCGCTCGCATCTCCGCTCCATGCGATATTCGTGCTGCGGCCGCATCCAAAGACACGCCGGGCAACGATGTGGATGAGAGAAGTCCCCTCGACTGACTGCGCTGATGCCGAGGTAACCGGGCGTTTCTTTGGTAATAATGAGTTTTCGGGAAGGCCCTTCGCGGCGATTGCCAAGCCGAATTACGGCGTTACTTTGGAATTGAAACTCGCGCGCGCTCTCAGCTAAAACTCATCCCGGGCCCGCGTATAAACTGATACCTGCGATTTTTCGGCAAAGCCCTGTGGTAGTTTGCGCATACGAGTTCAGCCGCCCGCGATGTTGATTGCGGTGTTTTATCAAGAGTGATCATGCATCCGCGTCGCATATTGTTTTTGCTGGCGAGCGATTGGTACTTTTACTGGCACCGATTGGCGGTCGCGGAACACATCGCCGCTCGCGGTTACGACGTTCACGTCGCCGCACCCGACGGACGGTTTCGCGCGGCTATTGAAGCTGCGGGATTGCGTTTCCATCGGATTCAAATGGATCGTCAAGGACTCAATCCGTTCAAGGATGTCGCGACCATCAAAGACGTGGTCGGTCTCTATCGGGCATTAAAGCCCGATCTCGTGCATCACGTGGCGGTCAAGCCGATCATTTACGGCTCGATTGCTGCCAAGATCACCAACGTTCCCGTCATCATCAATGCGATGCCCGGTCTCGGATACGTGTTTGTTTCGCAACAGCTGACGGCGCGCCTGATCCGGCCAGGTATTGCGGCGGCCTTTCGGCTCTTGGTGAATGCGCGCAACAGTAAAGTGATTGTCGAAAACCGCGACGACATGGACAGGTGGATCGCGTGGCGTGTCATCCGGCCGGATCGACTCGTGGTTTCTCCTGGTTGCGGCGTTGACGTCGAAAGCTTTCGGCCAAGCCCGGAGCCGCCCGCTCCACCCCTCGTGATTCTGCCTGCGCGGCTCCTATTCTACAAAGGCGTGGGAGAGTTTGTTGAAGCGGCTCGCATGCTCAAAGCACGCGGCATTCAGGCGCGTTTTGCCCTGGTAGGCGAGGGCGATACCGGGAATCCGGCGTGCGTGCCGTCCGATCTGTTGCAGCAATGGCAGAAGGAAGGCGTGGTCGAATTGTTCGGTTGGCGCGACGACATGGCGCAAGTTCTGGCTCAGTCTCATGTCGTCTGTTTGCCGTCCCACGGCGGCGAAGGAGTTCCGCGATCGCTGCTGGAGGCTGCCGCAAGCGGCAAACCGATGGTCACGACCGATGTCTCCGGCTGCCGAGACGCAGTGCGTGACGGCGACAACGGGTTTCTCGTGCCGCCGCGACAAGCCGCGCCGCTTGCCGCCGCCATCGAGCGGCTCCTGCGCGATGCCGGGTTACGCCGCGCCATGGGCGAACGCGGGCGCGAACGCGCGCTCGGGGAGTTTTCGGTAGATATCGTGGCTGCACAGACCTTGCAGGTCTACGAGGAGCTTTTCGCCTCAAGCGTGACGAAGAAGTCGCGGCCGTTGGATTCAATCAAGAACGACGCTCCGGTCGGCGACAGCAGACTTTGAATTTCGTCCTCGCGGTAAAGAAACAGATCGCAGCGATTGCGGTAGCGCATCTTTCTTTGCCAGGCGAGGAATCCGCCTGCTTTCGGAAAGCTAAAAAACGCACGCCCACGTGTGATCTGCAGAACACGGTCAATCACCACCCGCGGGTCGCGGATATAATCCATGAACCCCATGACGATCGCGTAATCGAACTTTTCGGAAACCGGATAAGTAAGAAAATCGTCGAGCGCGAATGTACAGCGATCGGCAACGCCGTATGAGGCGGCACGCTCGCGCGCGATCTTGAGCATCCCCGGCGCAAAATCCAGCCCTATGACTTTCGCCGCTCCGGCGCGCGCCAATGCAATGCTGTAGTGTCCCGGTCCGCAGCCAATATCGATGACAGAGCGCCCTACTATCGGTTGGCAACCGGCCAAGGTCTTTTCGTACCGCACGACCATCGCCCGGCGGAACAAACCGTTGGCGACCCGCTCCAACGCGCGATTGTCGTTTCCGTAAATGGAATCGAAGTCCGCGGCGTAGTCATCGAAGAAATGTGAGGTGCGGTCGTTCATTCAAGCCGCCGTTTGCGCCATGTATCTGTCAAAGGACGACACGTTAAAGTCGCGCAGAATCTGACGAATCTTTGGACGCGTAGAGTGAAGGTTGACGTAGCAGGTGAATTTCCTGCGCAAACTGAGAGGCATTCGCGGGTGCTCGGGATCGATCTCGCGTGGATGCACGTAAAAGACAACCGGCCGACCTTCATTGAGCGCGGTATAGCCCATGGCGCGAATGAGGCGGTACGGAAAAAGCCGCAAATATCCGCCGCCGAAAAAGCACATCGGCCTGCCGAGCACTCGCACCGCGGTAATCGGAAATTCCATGAGCGCGCCCGCTGGGGTCTCCAGGCGGTGGGGCGCAAGACGGTTGGTGGCAAGCCCGCCGGTTTGATGCGGCGCGGGGAAAACCGAGGAGTCGTAGCCATATCCCGCCTCGACGAGTTTCTCGAAGAACCACGGCGTTTGCCTGGTCACCGAGAACGCCGGCGCACGAAAGCCGCGGACCGCTTGGCCCGACACATCCTCAAGCAATTTTCGCGTCGCCAGGACATCCTGGTAAAATTCGTCGGCGGACATTTCGTACACCAGCCGATGGAAGTAGCTGTGCGAGGCAATCTCGTGTCCCGCCGCGGCGGCCTCGCGGATCAGATGGGGAAAGCGCTTGGCGAAATAGCCGACGACGAAGCACGTCGCCGTCCCGCCGGCCGCGGCCAAGAGTTCAAGCAACGTGTTCAAGTTCCGCTCAATCCGGCTTTCAAGCCGGTCCCACTCCGAGGGCGGCGGCTCAAACCCGGTCCCCGAAAGATTGAACCAATCCTCGACGTCTATTGAAAAAATGCTCTGCGGTAGGGACATCCGCTCAGCCGTTGGAGAGCCAGCTATGGTGGCGACTTAGGCAGCCATATCCCAGAATGTCACCGCGAATCCTAGAAACTTGCGCCGAGGCGGCGAAAGGCGGATATTAGTTACGTTCGAGACCAATATCCGCGAGGTCCATTCGCGGGTCGTCCTCGGGAGGTCCAATGACCCAAGTCACGAAGCAAAAGGCGAAGGTCCGCAATGCGGAGCGGGGCGTAGCGCGCGTTGAGAGCCCTTTGGGCTACCAGGCGGGGTTCGGCAATCACTTTCTTTCCGAAGCGGTTGCCGGTGCGCTCCCGGTCGGACGCAACTCGCCACAGCGTCCGCCGCTCGGTCTCTACGCCGAGCAGATTTCGGGGACTTCGTTCACAACGGCACGCGCGGAAAACCGCCGGACCTGGACCTACCGCATTCAGCCTTCGGTCGTGCATCGTCCCTACGGCCGCATTGACAACGGCTTGATCCGCAGCGCGCCGTTCAACGAAGCCGAGGCGACGCCGACGCAACTGCGCTGGTCGCCTTTCCCTATCCCGCAAAAGCCGACCGACTTCGTCGAAGGCATGGTAACGCTCGGCGGCAACGGCGACGTCGCGACCCAGATCGGCATGGCGGTGCACTTTTATGCCGCCAACCGCTCCATGCACGATCGCTGCTTTTACAACGCCGATGGCGAAATGCTGATTGTGCCGCAGCAAGGACGCGCCCGCTTCTTTACCGAGCTCGGCGTCATCGAGGCGGCGTGCGGTGAAATCGTTATCATCCCGCGCGGCCTGCGTTTCCGCGTCGAACTGCCGGACGGTCCGTCACGCGGCTATATTTGCGAGAATTACGGGGCGATGCTGCGCTTGCCTGAACTAGGCCCGCTCGGCGCCAATGGACTGGCCAATTCGCGCGACTTCCTTGCGCCGGTCGCTGCCTACGAAGATACCGGCGCGCCGGTCAGCATGGTGGCGAAATTCCAAGGCAATCTTTGGACGGCGGAGATTGACCACTCGCCGCTGAACGTGGTCGCCTGGCACGGCAATTTCGCACCATACAAATACGAGCTTGCGCGTTTCAACGTCATGGGCAGTGTAAGCTTCGATCATCCCGATCCTTCGATATTTTCTGTGCTGACCGCGCCGTCCGATCTTCCGGGCGCGGCCAACATCGATTTCGTGATCTTTCCGCCGCGCTGGCTCGTCGGCGAGGATACGTTCCGGCCACCCTGGTATCACCGCAACGTCATGACCGAGTTCATGGGACTGTTGGAGGGTGCCTATGACGCCAAGGCGGAAGGCTTTTTGCCCGGTGGCGCGAGCTTGCATAATTGCATGACGGCTCACGGCCCGGATGCGGAAACTTGGGAACGTGCGACGCGGGCCGAGTTAAAGCCGCATAAAGTCCAAGATACCATGGCCTTCATGTTCGAAAGCCGTTTTGCGATGCGCCTTACGCGTTACGCAATGGAATCTTCCGAACTTCAGCACGACTATTTCGAAGGATGGCAGGGGCTGGAAAAGCATTTTCACGGCGGCTAGCCGCTTGCCCTGGCCGTAATTGCAGCCATAACGCCCGTCCTGCGGATCCGCCGCGCCGCCCCGGTGCGCCCGCCCGCTGCGGCGCTGATGTCCGATGGCGGCGGGGTGGCGCCGCGACGCAAAGACCGCTATGGAAACGCACGGGGAAAATTTCCGCCGGCCTGTCCATATGCTCAGCAAGTACCTTAACGTGCGCAGGCTTCTGATCATCGCGCATGATCTGATCGCGACGGCTGCGGCGGTACTGGCAAGTTTTTACCTTCGGTTCGAAGCCGCCGGCCTTGCCGAGCGCGAGCATACCCTGCTCACGTTTCTGCCCGCGTTCGTCGTCTACGCCGGCATCGTCTATTTCTTCTTTCATCTCTATGAGTCGAAGTGGCGCTTCGCGTCGCTCCCCGACTTGATGAACATTCTCCGCGCCTCGACCGTGTTGGCGGTGTCCCTCGTGGCGCTTGATTACGTGCTGGTATCGCCGAATGTGCTCGGCCAGTTCTTCTTCGGCAAAACCACCATTCTGCTCTACTGGCTTTTGCAGATGGTGTTTCTGGGCGGCTCGCGGATCGCTTATCGCTACTTCCGTTATACGCGCGCCCGGCATCACGCGCGCTCGCCAGAATCCAACCCCACTCTCGTGCTTGGTCGCGCCGCCGATGCCGAAGTGCTGCTGCGCGCCATTGAGAGCGGCGCGGTGAAAAAGACGTGGCCGGTCGGCATATTGTCGCCATCACCCGCTGACCGCGGCCAGACCATCCGCGGCATTTCGGTGCTCGGGGATTTCGACGCTCTCGACCTCGTTGTTCACCAGCTGGCTCAGCGCAACACGACGGTAGCGCGGGTGATCTTCACGCCGTCGGCGTTCGAGCCTGATGCCCGGCCGGAGGCGACGATAATGCATGCGCGCCGGCTCGGCCTCACCGTCAGCCGGTTGCCTTCGCTCGACGACGGCGGCGAGTTACCGCGCCTTGCGCCGGTCAACGTCGAGGACCTGCTATTGCGGCCGACGGTGAAAATCGATTACGCGCGCCTCGAGACCTTCCTCAAGGGCCGCTCGATAGTCGTCACCGGCGGTGGCGGTTCGATCGGCGCCGAAATATGCGACCGCGTCGTCACCTTCGGCGCCGCGCGGCTGTTGATCGTCGAAAATTCCGAGCCGGCGTTGCACGCCGTGCTCGAAGCTCTGGCAACGAAACAATCGCGGCCGAAGATCGAAGGGCGGATTGCCGACGTGCGCGACAGGGCGCGAATGTTCCGCCTGATGTCCGACTTCAAGCCTGACATCGTCTTCCACGCCGCGGCGCTCAAGCACGTACCGTTGCTCGAGCAGGATTGGGAAGAGGGCATCAAGACCAACGTCTTCGGCTCGGTCAATGTCGCCGATGCGGCGGCGGCCGCCGGCGCGGCCGCCATGGTGATGATCTCGACCGACAAGGCGATCGAGCCCGTCTCCGTGCTGGGCGCGACCAAACGCTTCGCCGAAATGTATTGTCAGGCGCTCGACGCCGATTTGGCCCGGCGCGCGCAGGCGGTGCGGCCCTCGATGCGTTTGATCGCGGTGCGCTTTGGTAATGTGCTCGCCTCGAATGGTTCGGTTGTCCCCAAGTTCAAGGCGCAAATCGATGCCGGGGGCCCGGTGACCGTGACCCATCCCGACGTGGTGCGGTATTTCATGACCATTCGCGAGGCCTGCGATCTGGTCATGACCGCGGCGAGTCACGCGCTCGGCCCTGACCGCTCGGATGTTTCCGTCTACGTACTCAACATGGGCCAGCCGGTGAAAATCATCGATCTCGCGGAGCAGATGATCAGGCTTGCCGGACTCGAGCCGGGGCGGGATATCGATATCGTTTTCACCGGGCTGCGGCCCGGCGAGCGGATGCAGGAGCTTCTGTTTGCGGCCGGCGAGCCGACGGTGGAAATCGGTTTTGTCGGTGTCGTCGCCGCCCGCCCGGCGCAACCGTCGATCGACGCGATGCGTGGCTGGCTTGTCATGCTCGATCAGGGTCTGGCACGCGAAGAGCGCCAGGCGATTTATCGTGTGTTGCGCGACGCCGTACCCGATTTCACCGGTGTTGCGGCCTGAGCCACTTTTCGGCCTTGCTCTGCATAAAGCCCTCTCGCGTTAATCCTTAATCTTGGTTTGCCGCGCCTGCCTTCTCGGTTGGGCTAGGATTCGCGCGGGACAAAGAGTCATATGGGATTCGCAAGCGTGTCATACACGTCGCTTATGCCGCTTACGTGGTTAGCGCGTGCGTGCCCGCTTCGCCTTTGAGCTTTGAACGGAGGCCTTGGTGCGCGTCACCATGATCGGCGCTGGTTATGTCGGCCTCGTGTCGGGCGCGTGCCTGGCCGACTTCGGCCATCATGTGACCTGTATCGACCGCGATGCGCGCCGTATAGCCGCGCTCAAGCGCGGCGTGATCCCGATCTTCGAGCCAGGGCTATCGGAATTGGTCGGCAATAATGTCCGCCAGGGCCGGCTTGAATTTGACGTCGAACTCCGGGCGGTCGCCGAGGCGGAGGCCATTTTTATCGCCGTCGGCACACCGTCGCGCCGGGGTGACGGTCATGCCGACCTGACCTTCGTTTATGAGGCGGTGCGGGAGATTGCGCCGCTTCTCGCGTCCGGGACGGTGGTGATCACCAAGTCGACCGTGCCGGTCGGTACCGGCGACGAAATCGAGCGCATTCTGCGCGAACAGCGGCCGTCGCTGGCGGTGCAAGTCGTATCGAATCCGGAATTTCTGCGCGAGGGCGCGGCCATTCGCGATTTCAAGCATCCCGACCGCATTGTCGTGGGTACCGGAGACGTGCAAGCGCGCGCGGTGCTCGCTGAAATTTACCGGCCGCTCTATCTCAACGCTGCGCCGATCCTCTATGTCGGCCGGCGAACAGCCGAATTGATCAAATACGCGTCCAATGCCTTTCTCGCCACGAAAATCACCTTCATCAATGAAATGGCCGATCTATGTGAACGCGTCGGCGCCGACGTGCAGGAAGTGGCGCGCGGCATGGGCCTTGATAATCGCATAGGCGCAAAATTCCTTCACGCTGGTCCGGGCTTCGGCGGCTCGTGCTTTCCCAAAGATGCGACCGCGTTGCTTAAGACCGCCCACGATCACGGCGCGCAGTTGCGCATTGTCGAAACCGTCACCGCGGTCAACGAGCAGCGCAAGCGCGCAATGGCGCGCAAAGTAGCCGCGGCGCTGGAAGGCTCAGTTCGCGGGACGACTATCGCAGTGCTCGGCCTGACGTTTAAGCCAAACACCGACGATACCCGCGATTCGCCCGCCGTGCCGTTGATCACCGCGCTGACGGACATGGGCGCGCGCGTGCGCTGTTACGATCCGGCCGGCATGGAGCAGGCCAAGCTGCAATTGCCCGACGTGACCTATTGCGACAGCGCCTACAGCGCGGCCGAAGACGCCGATGCCGTCGTGATCGCGACCGAGTGGGAGCAATTCCGCGCTCTCGACCTCAAGCAGCTTCGGCGCATCATGGCGCAACCGATCATCGTTGACTTGCGGAACATCTATCGGTCGGAAGACATGCGGCGCGCCAAGTTCCGCTATGTCGGCGTCGGAAGCGCTGAAATGGCCGCGGGCAAACGCGGCCGGGACCTTCGCACGCGCCGGCCGCCGACCGTCCACGATAGGTTGGAATCGGTCGACCAAACCGTCGAGCCGGTCACGTAAGCTTATTCTTGCGATTGGGCGTTTTTGCCCCCGCCGCTGCCCGCCGATTTGCCGCGCGCAAACACAAACAGAAGAGCGGCGACCACCCCACAGCCGGCCACCAGGGCAAGCGGTTGGATAGGTACTGCCGGCACGAAGACGGTAGCGGTAGCCAACGCGCACAGGAAAATATTTAACAGAAAGACGTACGCCACGATTTCTCGCACCGAGAATTCGCGTTCCGTGGCGAGCTGGTAAAAATGCGTGCGGTGCGCTTGCCAGACGCGTTCACTGCGGATCAGTCGGCGCAACAACGTAACGGTGGCGTCGGCAAGATAATAAAGCGGCATCAGGATAGCGGCGGCCAAATGGCCGTTTGCGGCAAGTAAAACCAAGAGCCAGCCGAGCAGCAAACCGATCGGCAGGCTGCCGACATCGCCGAGAAAAACTCTGGCGATCGGGCGATTGAAATAGGCAAATCCAACGACGGCGCCGCCGAGTGCCGCGGCCAGGAAAGCCCCGTAGGAAGGCAGCGCGTGTGCGGCGCCGAGCAGGGCGAAGGTGGCGGTCAAAGGGATAACCTCGGCCGCCGTCATCCAGTCAATGCCGTCCATGAAGTTGACCAGATTGACGAACCACAGACCCCCGAGCAGCAAAATCAACCGTTCCAGGCTCCAGGGCACGACAGGAACGATGCGTAGCTCTTTCGGCAAGCTATAGATGACAGCGGCGACGATAACGGCCTGCAAAAGCAAACGCGGTATAATCGGCAGCGGGCGGATATCGTCGATAGCGCCGACACACGCCATCGCCAGGGCGGCGGCGACGATGATCGTCAGCGGCAGTGTTGCGCCCTCAGGAAAGGCATGGAGGGCAATCGCGATCGCGCTTGCCGCGACCACGGCGGCAATCACGGCTATGCCGGCGCCCTGAGGAGTTGGCGTGAGGTGGGAGGATCGCGCGTTGGGTTTTGCCAGCGCATAGCGTTTGAGGACGGGGTATAGGAGCAAAATCGCGGCGGCGCTGGCTAGCGCTGTAAGCACGGCAGTGAGCAGTCCGGCGATCACAGGCGACATCTAAATCCCATCGTGCAATGCCACCGGGCTGCAAGGGCGATGCGGCTTAGCGTGCAACATAATGGGCGATCTATCTCACGAGGCAGCCGTCGGTCCAAGTGCGCCGAAGCTGGTGGAGTGGGCGTGGGTGTTTAGCGGGCCCGCGGAGGCCCGGACAGCGGAAAGAGTTTCTAATCCCGCCCGTACTGGTCGGTGACGCGCACAATGTCGTCCTCGGCGAGGTAACTGCCGACCTGAACCTCGATTAGCTCGAGCGGAATCTTTCCGGGATTGCCGAGCCGATGCAAGCTGCCAATCGGAATGTAGACCGACTCATTCTCGTGCACCGTCCGTGTTTCTGTCCCGACGACGATTTCCGCCGTGCCGCGAACCACGACCCAATGCTCGGCGCGGTGAAAGTGCTTTTGCAGGGACAGTGTGGCATTCGGTTTCACTACAATGCGTTTGACCTGATAGCGCGCGCCGATGTCGATACCCTGGAAGTAGCCCCATGGTCGATACACCCGCAAATGCTGATCGGCCTGCGGCCGATTCTGCGCCTTGAGTTGTTCGACCACGGCCTTGACTTCTTCGGCTTCGCCGCGCGAAGCCACCAATACGGCGTCTGACGTCGCTATCGCGATGACGTTGTCGAGGCCGACGACGGCGGTGACGATGTTGTCGTCCGAACGCGCTAGGCTGTTGTGGGTATTTCGGAAAACCACGGGTCCGACGCCGACGTTACCTTCACGATCGTGCGGCAGCAGGTCCCAGACTGAATTCCAGCTGCCGACATCAGACCAGCCGAGATCGACGGGAACGACGGCGGCGCGCGCGGTACGCTCCATCACGGCGTAATCGATCGATTTCTTCGGCGCCCGCGCGAACGGTTCGGCCGCCAAGCGCAGGAAGTCGAGATCGTTTTTTATCCCGGCGACCGCCGATTGTGCCGCGGTCGCTATGTCAGGTTCGAAGCGCGCGATTTCGTCGAGCATCACATCAGCGCGAAACAGAAAATTGCCGCTGTTCCAGAGAAAATGCTCGGCAATGTAGGCGCCGGCCTTTTGCGCATCCGGCTTTTCGACGAAAGCGTCGATGGCGAGCGCCGCACCGCCGTCGAGCTTCGCCCCTGGACGAATGTAGCCGTAGCTGGTCGCGGGGTAGGTAGGCGTGATGCCGAAGGTTACAATCGAGCCCGCGGCGGCAGCCTTTGCCGCTTCCCGGCAGGCGTTTTCCAGAGCCACGGCATTGCGCACGACATGATCGGCGGCAAGGACGAGGACGCACGCTTGCGGCCGCCGCTTGCCCGCCAACTCGGCGGCGACGGCGACCGCCATGGCGGAATCGCGGCGCGACGGCTCCAAAACAATGTCAGCTTCGACATTGCACTGGCGCAACTGCTCGGCCGCGATGAAACGAAAATCGGAATGGGTGATGACGATCGGCCGATCAAATAAACCCGTGTTGGCGATCCGGCCCAGCACTTGTTGAAACGTCGAGCGCTCGTCGATCAGCGGCACGAACTGCTTGGGCATGGTTTCACGGGAGACCGGCCACAAGCGCGTGCCGGCGCCGCCGCACATGATCACAGGTATGAGAAGTTCCACGCTCATCGTCCGCCGGCCGTTCAAGATGGCGTTCCCTAGCACATGGCCCCCCGGCGTGGAATTCCGCCCCCGCGCTCGAACAGCCGCGAATCGCGCGTCACCGTTAAGGCCTATGTCTGTGCCACCCGCATCAGCGCTATCGGAAACAGTTGCGAACGTGCCAAAATAGAGGCAACGGTCTGCAACGGCCGCAAGGTTCCGCCCAAACGGCTGATACCTTCTTGCTTCGTGATAAGCTATACGAGGCCGTTTCGAAGGGGTGACTTATAAAACGACGCGGGCACCTCTCTTGCACGTACTTCATGCCTATAAGGTTTTTCCGCCGGACGTTACCGGGGGAATTCCCGAAGCTATTGCCTACATCGCTCAAGGGATGTCATCGCGCCATCAAAGCTCACTTTTGGTGGCGCGCGATCGCGGCTTCGGGCGACGCTTTAACTTCGAGGGCATGCCGGTAGAAGCGGTAACCTCATTCGGGACGGCGCTGTCCTCGCCGCTCGCGCCCAGTTTCCCGCTGGTCCTGGCGAAACGCGCGCGGCAGGCGGCACTTGTGGCGCTTCATCATCCCTTTCCGCTCAACGACATTGGCGTGGCGATGAGGCTGCCGGAGCGCACCGCGCTGGTTGTTCATTGGCATACGGCGGTTGTGGGCAAGCGACCCTTTGCCGCTCTTTTGGCGCCGATAGTGCGGCACACCCTGGCACGGGCCCAACGCATTATTGTCTCTGATCCTGTGCTTATCGAAAATACGCCATTGCTTATGCGCTACGCGGAGAAATGTACGGTCATCCCTTTCGGTGTCTACGTTGATTACTGGAACGAGCTTGATGATAACCAGCAGCGCAGAGCGGAAGCGCTCCGCGGGCGTTATCCCCGATTGGTTTTGGCGACCGGCCGCCTCGTTCCCTATAAAGGTTTCAACATCCTGATTGAAGCGCTACGCCATGTGAACGCTACGGTCATTGTGGTGGGCGAGGGACGGCTCACCGGAAATCTGCGTCGCATAGCGGACCGTCTTGGCGTGAGCGAGCGGTTTATTCTCGCGGGCGGGCTCTCGCGTGATGATCTTAAGGTTCATCTCCACGCCGCGCGGATGTTGGTATTACCTTCGGTCAGTGCGGCCGAGTCGTTCGGCATCGCGCAGCTCGAGGCTATGGCGACAGGATTGCCGGTCGTTAATACGGATTTGCCGACCGGCGTTCCCCATGTTGCGCGCGACGGACGCGAAGGCTTGACGGTGCCGCCTGGTGACCCGGCAGCGCTTGCGGCCGCGATCGGTAGATTGCTTGATGACCAGGATTTCGCCCAGCGGCTTGGTTCGGCCGCTCGAGCGAGGGTCGCCGCCGAATACCGCGCAGAAGTTTTCGTCAGACGGACCGAAGAGGTTTACGAGGCTGCCGTTGCTGAACGGCACGGTGCTATCGCGGCGCTCGCAGCAGGTCCGGTATGAAAACTCCTCGTCGGCTGGGAGCGTGTTGCGGATGCGCGTAGCGATCGATACGCGCTCGCTGCGGCCGCCGCTTGCCGGAATTGGACATTTCACCTATCGGTTGACCGAGGCGATGCTGCCGCTGTTGTCGAGCGATGAGTGGTTGCTTGCCTTCAACGGCCGGGCGCTAGAACCGCTCGACCGCCGGTTTCTCGATCGTATTGCGGCTGCGAATTCCGGAAACGGATCGATGAGTTCGCAAGGTGCCGCGAGACAAGCAGGTAGGAAACTCTATGACGCGCTCCGCCCGGTCGCGGTGGTCCGCAAAGGTGTGCGTGCCGTGCAAGCGCATCGCTTTCGCCGCAACGAGCGGCGTTTCGATGTTTTCCACGCCATGAACTACGTGCCGGCGGGCACGATTGGTCGGCCGGTGCTCCCTTTCATCCACGATCTCTCCCACATCCGCCATCCGAACATGCACCCGAGAGACCGGGTCGAGTGGCTGCAAGACCAGCTCGCGCTCGTGGCGGAAGCGCCGTTGGTGCAGACCAATTCGCAATTCAGCAAGGGTGAAATCACCGCTGTACTTGGCATCCGCGCTGAGCGGATCCACGTCACGTATGCGGCGCCCGGCGCCGACTTCCGGCGCGCCCCGGATGGCGACGACGCATCGCTCGCAAAAAACGGGCTTACGGCGCGCCGCTTTATTCTGGCTGTCGGCACGCGCGAGCCGCGCAAGAACTTCACGTCGGTCGCTGAGGCTTATGTTGGCTTGCCGGAGAAGCTGCGGGCGAAGTTTCCGCTTGTGTGGTGCGGGCCGGCCGGATGGGGCGACCTTTCGTTGTCGCCTTCTGCAGCAAGGGCCAAGGACGCCGGACAAATACGGATCGCTGGCTACGTTCCCGATCGTGAACTGGCGGCGCTCTATCGTAACTGCACGTTATTTGTCATGGCGTCGGTTTACGAAGGCTTCGGCATGCCGGTGGTTGAGGCGATGGCCTGCGGCGCGCGTATCGCGCTGAGCAGAATTCCGGTCTTCGAAGAAATAGCCGGTGATTACGCGCGGTATGTCGAACCGCTGGATGTCGCAGATTGGGGGCGCGCGATCAGGCAGGCCGTCGAAGAAGCGCGCGATGCGAGTGGCCTTCAATTGCGGCAGCCGGACCTCGCCCGCTTTTCGTGGCAATCGAGCGCCGCAGCGACACTCGACCTTTATCGGCAATTGCAGCGCTTAGCCTAGGGCGTCTCTTAAACGAGGCCGGGCCTTGCAAGGAGGAACAGGTTCTAAAGCACGTTAGCTTCTGACTGGATCGACGGGCTCTTCTTGACGGGGGTGGTTTTGGACCTCCCGCCGGCGCTGACCATTTTGCCGGTCACCACCGAGCGGAAATAAGCGACCGTGCGTTCGAGGCCGTCGCTCAATTGGATATTGGGAGTCCAATTGAGCTTGTGCCGCGCCAGCGTGATGTCCGGTTGCCGCTGCTTTGGATCGTCCACCGGCAACGGCTTGAAGATCAGGCGAGAACGCGAGCCTGTCATCTCGACGACTTGTTCTGCGAGTTCGCGCACGCTCATCTCGTTCGGATTGCCGAGATTTACCGGGCCGAGCAGCGCGCCGTCGCTGGCCATGAGGCGCATAATTCCATCGACGAGATCATCGACGTAACAGAACGAGCGGGTCTGCGACCCGTCGCCATAGATGGTGATCGGCTGGTCGCGCAACGCTTGCATAATGAAATTCGAAACCACGCGGCCGTCGTCGGGATGCATGCGCGGGCCGTAGGTGTTGAATATGCGCGCCACCTTGATGCGAACGCCGTGCTGACGATGATAATCGAAGAACAAGGTTTCGGCGGCGCGTTTGCCTTCATCGTAGCAGGCCCGCGGGCCGAGCGGATTGACATGTCCCCAATAGGATTCCGGTTGCGGGTGAATGTGGGGATCGCCGTAAACTTCGCTGGTCGAAGCCTGGAAGATCTTTGCCTTGATGCGCTTGGCGAGGCCCAGCATGTTGATCGCGCCGTGCACGCTGGTCTTTAACGTCTGCACCGGATCGAATTGATAATGCACGGGGGATGCCGGGCAGGCCAGGTTGTAAATTTCGTCCACCTCGACATAAAGGCTCAGCGTAATATCGTGGCGCATAACTTCGAAGCGTGGATTCGCCAGCAGGTGATCGATATTCTGGCGCCGGCCGGTATAGTAATTATCGACGCAAAGCACCTCGCGGCCTTCGGCCAGTAACCGTTCGCAAAGATGCGAACCGATGAAGCCCGAGCCGCCGGTCACCAGCGTTCGTATTGTTGAAAAACTCATTGAATGACCCTTGCGTCGGTGGGGACGCTGTCTGACGCCTTTGGCCCGGACGAGGCTTTGGACCGCAAAATCGGCGCAGCTCAGCAAAGATCGCAACGCAATGATTTGCCGTAATCGGGCAACGCGCAAAGGCAAACGTTCGGAAATGCTACTTTTTAGCGTTAATGCCGTCGCAAGTGACGCGCCTAATCGCCTTTATCGCTGCCGATCATGCCGCGCGCAGCCAGCAGATCAACGACCCGTTCCGCGAGCTCGTCGAGTTCGGTAACCGTGGAATCCAACACGAGGTCAGGATTCTGCGGCAGCTCGTAGGGAGAATCGATGCCGGTAAACGATGGCAGCATGCCGGCGCGGGCCTTGGCGTATAGGCCCTTTGGATCACGCGCCTCGCAAACCGGAAGCGGGGTAGAGACGTGTATCTCGATGAATTCTCCAGGATCGAGCATTTCGCGAATGGCCGCGCGCTCGGCACGAAACGGGGAGATAAAGGAGCACAAAACAATAATCCCCGCGTCAACGAATAGCTTCGCAACTTCGCCGACGCGCCGGATGTTCTCCACGCGGTCGGCGTCGGTAAAGCCGATGTCCTTGTTCAAGCCGTGTCGGATATTGTCGCCGTCGAGCAAATAGGTGTGCCGTTTGCGAGCCGCGAGTTTTGTCTCGACCAGGTTCGCAATGGTCGACTTGCCGGCGCCGGACAGGCCGGTGAACCAGAGGACGCAGGGACGTTGTGCCTTCAGCGTCGCCCGGGCATTCTTTGCTACCGTCAACGCTTGTTGCCGGACGTTCATTCCGCGACGCAGCGCAAAATCGATCGTGCCGGCGGCAACGGTTTCATTGCTATAGCGGTCGATGAGAATGAAACATCCGGTCTGGCGAATTTCGGCGAAACTATCGAGCGCCACCGGCGCTGCCGTGGCGACGTCGCACACGCCGATCTCATTGAGCGCGAGAGTGTGTGCGGGTTGGTGATGAAGCGTTTCGATGTCCAGACGGAATTTTACCGCCGTCACGCTTGCCGGAACCGCGCGAACGCCTACTTTGAGGATGTATTCCCGCCCCGGCAGCAAAGGCTGCTCGCTCATCCAGATCAAATGTGCCTCGAACTGATCGGTAACTTGCGGCCGATGCTCAGGTCCGACCAGCGTGTCGCCGCGCGTCACGTCAAAGTGACGATCAAGTCCCAGAGCGACTGAGGCTCCGGCGGTGGCCTGTTCGCGATCCTCTCCCGCAACGACAATGCGATTTACGTGGCAAGACAGAGTGGAATGCGCCAGCTGTACCGGATCGCCGCGGCGCAGTGAACCGCTGGCGATGATGCCCGCATAGAGCCGCGTATCGGCGTCGGGACGCAGTACGGTTTGGACGAGAACCCGCAACGGCGTGGCCGTTCGATCGCCCTCGATCTCGATGGTTTCAAGATGCGAAAGCAGCGCCGGACCCGCGTACCACGGGGTGTTGGCGCTGCGCGAAGAAACATTGTCGCCCTGAAGAGCGGACAGGGGGATGGGCGTCAGCGAGGCAAATTTGAGCGATCGGGTGAAATCGCGAAAGCCGTCTACAATGCTGTCGAAAATCCCGCGGTCCCAACCGACCAAATCGAGCTTGTTCACCGCCAGCACGAAATGCCGGACGCCGACCAAATGCGCGATTACGGCGTGGCGGCGGGTCTGTGGCAGAAGTCCCCGCCGCGCGTCGATGAGAATGATCGCGAGATCAGCGTTCGAGGCGCCGCTCGCGGTATTTCGCGTGTAGCTCTCATGTCCTGGTGTGTCGGCGACCACAAATGCGCGATTGGCCGTGGCGAAATAACGGTGGGCGACGTCGATGGTTATGCCTTGCTCGCGCTCGTCCTCCAGACCGTCGACCAGAAGCGAAAAATCGAGCGGTTGGCCGCTGGCGCTGAATCGCGCCGAATCCCGCCTCAACGCCGCGAGTTCGTCTTCGGCGACCGCATCCGTTTCATGGAGTAGTCTGCCGATTAGGGTCGATTTACCGTCGTCGACCGAACCGCCCATAAAGAATCGCAACAGGCTGCGCTGCGCGTTCGGCAATGGCGTTAAACCGTGCATCAAAAACATCCTTTGCTTACTTCTTTAAACCACAGGCGAAGCGAAGTTCAACTTCAACCGTTTCGAACGCAGAACGGCCGCAAGGTTCGCACCGCCGTTGACAATATCTGCCTCCGCTACTGTTCGTGGGCGCCGAGCGCGATCGATCGAGAAAGGCGACAATATCAACGATCGCAAACTTTTCGGATCAGTCCTTAATGGCGGGCGATGCCTGGCCGCTTTGACGGCGACCTCCGGTCACGTATGAGCTACGAGTGGTCAGGTCTGTCCACGCCACATGCCTCAAGCAGGGCCTGCTCCTCTTTCGTGATCTCCACGATTTTGTGCGATGGGATGTCAGACGGCAGATTGGGTGGAAGATAAGGTTGCGCGGTGCGGTGCCGGCGCTTTGCGACAACGCTCCAATGAACGCTTTCGTTAATCCGCTTCTCGGTGGGATCGGATGTGTTTAAAAGATAGCCGTAGCGAAGGGCGTTCGCGGGCAAGACCTTCCGATAATGCGGAAAGGCATGGTCGATCGGCCAGCCCGCGGTCGAATCTACTATGCTGCCGTCGATGTTGGGGTGCGCGGCGGAGCCGACTGCTTCGACATTAAACTCGAGCCCGGTCAATGCCTGGACGCGGGCGATCATCCAGATCAGCGCCTGGTCCGAAAGCCCGCTGTCGGGATAGCCGCCGCCAACGTTGCAATGGGCGCCGGCAAACCAGGTTTGTTCGACATTTCCCTTCGGCTCCTGCCCTTTGGCAATAGTCCAAAACGTCGGCACAAAGGGCCGCCGGTGCTCGTCCACGGCCAGGGCATGCAGCCCCACGGCCACATTGGTGCCCAAGCCGGTGTCATGGAAGCCCAAAGTGATCAGAGCGTAATAGCGCGCGAGCGCAGCTAGTCCGATGCCTGCGGGGATGCCGTAGGATCCGACGGTATCCCACACGCCGACGCAGGCAATCGCCCGGCTTTCGTGAAATGAATGCGGCGTCGCAATCGACGCGTAGTTAGTTACCGCTTTTTGCTCGCTCAAGCTCCCCATCTGTGGGTGCTCGCGTGACGAAGGTTTCACGCGATAGTGCCGCCACGCAGCCTCGAACAAGTCGGGCTGGCGGCGGCGCGCAATGCCCGACGCGCCGATCAGTCCCGCCAGGGCGCGGGCCGCGTAGGAACCCCGCGAG